>Ga0180088_1000084_pt1 | contig 9044 bp, 11 predicted proteins | sample EasRiv830_16_10D_FD_121784 | JGI IMG/M metagenome (GOLD analysis project Ga0180088, IMG submission 121784) | Soil microbial communities from meander-bound floodplain in the East River, Colorado, USA - East River metaG ERMLT830_16_10D | ecosystem: Environmental > Terrestrial > Soil > Floodplain ... | reverse complement strand
GTGTGGACAATGTTAATAGGCGGTCCCTCTGCCGGTGGATCTACACTAGTCACCTCCCTACTGGGCTACACTGGCGTCGATGACGAGATCCTCGTGGAACCAGTACGCAACACCCACCCCATTGATAGTGTCAAAGGTGCAGCGGCATTTCTATCTGCCTCACCCAAGCGGGACAAGGCCAGGGACGCCACGGGTGGTGTACTGCGGGAGATCGGCAACGGTGGCCAGGGCATACTGGTTATGTCTGACTTCACCAACATCCTCAACCTCCGCAACGAACAGCAAGCCGAAGTAATCGCCTGCCTCCGCATGATCTACGACGGCAAGTTCGTGCGTGCAGTCGGCACCGATGGGGCAAAGATCCTCAAGTGGCATGGCAAGGTAGGCTGTATAACTAAATGCACCGGCATCATTGAATCCCATCACGGTGTCATTGGGGAGATGGGCCAGCGGTTTATCATGTGGCGCTACGCAACGACGCTAGGTCACAGCGAAAACCTCAAGGCCCTCGCAGTTAAGTCCAAGCGGGAGATGGACATAGACATTGCCAAGGCGGTGAGTGATCATCTCAATCAAACCCTGGACATTATCGACAAGGGCAATGTGCCGTTCGAACTGGAAGTCTACGAGAACCAGTGGACGAACTTTGCATCGCAACTCATATGCAGGGCAAGGAGTGTGGTCAAGCGGGACAAGTACAAGAGCGACATCATCGAGTTCATTCCCGCCCCCGAAGGCCCAATGCGAGTAGCCGGTGAGTTCAAGTCCCTGTTCCTTGGTATGCGGGTCGCCGGTGTCGAGGACCAGGATGCACACCGTGTACTGTCATCCATGCTATGGGGCAGTCTCCCTGCCATACGTGGCAATGTCATGCAGTGCATCATCGCCGCCATGCGTGCGAAGGGTGCGCCATATCACAAGAACAGGTTTACCAACGAGGATATTGATGCTGGTGTCCTGGCCCGTGCCAAGGTGGACGGCTACCGCATGACTAGCCCCCCGACGATACGCCGCAACATGGAAGACATCGAGCACCTGGGCATCATTGAACGGGTCAATGGCATCCGCAACAAGCGAGTCGAATGGGTGCTGGCAGATGATATTGCCGGTCTATGCAGAGAGTTGAGAATACTATGACGAAGGAGAATGGAACCACAATCATGTCAAAGACAATATCGCAGCACGTCGCCTCACTGGAGGACGGCTACGCATCACTACTGCTGGAGAACAAGCAACTCGGCGAGGAGAACCAGTCACTAACCAAGGCAGTCCGCGAACTGGAGGATCAACAGGCGATCACGCGGCAGGCATATCAAAACCTCCTGCACGAGAAGGACACCACCATCGCTGGGCTGGACGCCACTGTCGCGGAGAAACTCGCGGAGATCAAAGCCTGTCATGAGACGATCAGGCACAGCAACGAGACGATCAAGGGATTAGACGCGGCACTGGCCCAGGCGCGGGAATGCAACGCCACACTCGACCACAGGTTGGAACAGCAGGGTCGCCGCACCGCCACCAGTGTACGCATCGAGGGGTGGGATAAGCAGGACAACATGGTGAGGGCGAATAGCAGTACCTGTAACTGCGACCACCCCGGCCCGTTCGACAGCAGGAACTACTGCACCAAGTGTGGGCGCAAGTACAACGCGCCTGACCCCGGCCTCAAGTTTGGCGAGGTCCAACTGGCCAAGCGCATCTACCACAACATCCACTACCCGGCAATACGCGCCCTACTTGGGTACGAGTCGTGCCGCGTACTGGACATCGTGCTGGACCTGGACCAGCCGGGGGTTAGTGACTAACCATGCCACTCCTCACCCCAACTAAACTGGACCTGCCCCAGTTCGACAGCTGGCGGGACGCGCAACCAGGAGCTATAGTAGAACTCATCGACGCCCTCACCCCTGTGGAGGATGGGGGTGGGGGCTACGACTACGTGGTACTACCTGACCAAGCAGGGTTTGGCAAGAGCGGCGTATACCTTGGCTTGTCCCAGCTAATGCGCCGCTCCGGTAGTGTCAACCGTACCATCATCATGACGCAATCCCGTGGCCTACAGGATCAGGTGGGCAGGGATGCGCGTTTCAGTGAGGACATGAAGGGCAGGGCCAACTACCCATGCCAGTACAAGGGGTCGCGTGTACCCAACCTCACCTGCAAAGCTGGCCCGGACCACGGCTGCGAGATCGGCGACACCTGCACCTATGCGGCACGTAAACGCACATGCAGCCTCGCCCACACGGTAGTCACTAACTATGCATGTAGATTATCAATGTCACTCTATCCCAACAGTACCGGGGTGGGCGACTTCGACCTCAACATCCTGGACGAGGGCCACTTGGTACCCGACGAGATCACCCGTGCCATGGCCGTGGAGTTGGATGGCGGCGAACAGGCACGGGTACTCAACGACATAGACATACCGCCCCCCGCTACCCCTGTCGGCTGGCAACCCGTCGCCCGGAGGTGGTTGCATTGGTACACCAGTGAGTACACATCCATTGACCGGAGCGGTGACCTCCAGGACAGTGCCGACAGTGAGACCCACGATCTACGTGACAAGCTGGTCAAGGTCGCCACCTGTGCCGGGCAGGAGAACTGGTTGACGTATCACCGTGACGGCGATGACAAGCTGTACATGGACGTCATATGGCCAGGGTTATACGCGAAGTCGGCACTGTATCCCACCGGTAAGGTACTGTTGACAAGTGCAACCATTACCGGCAAGTCGCTGGGCCAACTTGGTATTGCGAGAGAGAAGGTCTACTGGCGTCGTACTGGTGGGCAGTTTGATCCGCGACGCTGGCCTGCCGTATGGCTGAAGACCTGCCAAGTGAAGCAGTCAATGCCATCCCATGCCAAGACCAAGCTGTTGAATACCATTGACCAGATCATACGTACCCGTGCTGTCGAAGGCAACCGCAATGGTATCATCATCACGCCATCGTATGAGTTGGCCAACTGGATCAAGAAGGAGTCCCAACATGGACAGCGCATTGTCGTGCCTACAACCGCTACAACCCGAATGGAAGTGGATCGGTTCAAGCTACCCGCCAACCATAACCGTGGGGTCGTTCTGTGTAGTCCCGCTATCGGCACAGGTTATGACTTCCCAGGGGACACTAGTAGGTGGACTATTATTCCTAAGGTGCCGTACACGTATCACGGAGATCCACTGACGAAGGCTAGACAGGAGAGGGACGGGAGATACAGTGATGGGCTGGTGGCACAGGAACTGGCGCAGATGGTAAGCCGGTGTATGCGTGGACCCGAGGATTGGTGTGAGGTATTTGTACTGGATGATCTCATCTGGCCATTCCTGCGCCGTAACCAGGACCTCATGGTAGACTGGTTCCCCCTATATGACCGTGGCAGTATCAAAGCAGTGGACTGGTTGCCCAAACTAATGGAGGTGCCGCAATGACAGTTGAACAAGCCTTGCCGGAAGACCATTACATAATGGTTGCCTGGAATAAGTGGTGCGCCAGCGATGAGTTCAAGACGGCTCTCATGTGGGCCGTCAGAACCAAGTATGACGACGGGCGGGAGATCAATCCGATCCAGATCGAGCAGCACGCCAAGGGAGCCATGTGGCTGGCATTCACCAAGGGGATGGAAGCCCTGGCCGGGATCGTTGACGAAAGGAGTTAGTAACTAACATGACTAGCTACATCGCCTACTGGCGCGCCATATCCAAGGAGGCAGTACGCATGGGGTACAAGGAACCCATGGTGGTAGGCAAGTCGTCACCATTTAGTCACCGGGAGGATGCCGAACGCTGGCTCGATGCCAAGTGCAACGAGTACCACACCGACCCGGCCCATGTGGCAGAAGGTATCTCATGCATTGGGCAGATAGTGGCAAGTACCATCCCACCCATTGTTATACGACATTGTCATGTAATGGTACTCGTTGACGAGCGTTGCCCCAAGTGCCACACGTTAGTCACTAACCGGCGGGAAACGTAAAGTAAAATTTCCCTTGACAACAGGTTCCATTTTCGATATCATAGTAGAGGTGGCAATCACTTGCAACTCTATGACAACGTTGGGGTTACGTTCCCCAGTGTGTGGCCCATCAACTATCAACTAACTCAAGGAGAGTAACTCACATGGCATTGAAACCGCGCGTAGAAGATCAGGTCCTTGGCGGCGGGTACCAAATCACCGCCGACGACACGGTCTACAAACTGCAACTCGGTGGCGCATTACGTCATTATGAACCGCGCCCCGGTGACAAGGCGTTTGATGGCTCACCGGCACAACCGGCTGACGCACCCTATATCTATGTCACCGCCACCCCCGTCAACCCCAAGACCCACAAGCCCATCACGGGTGCGGATAGCCAAACCCAGTACTACCGCGCTGGCTGGGATCTCACGCACTTCGTACCGGCCAACGTCGTCGATGGCGACCTCGACAAACTCGCCGCCAAGGTCCAGGTCAGCGACAAGAACCTCGTTGGCTATCGTACCCTGGCGACCCAGAAGGGCGAAGACACCGGCTTTCTCAAAGGTGGCGAGGCCGCGCTGCTCATGAACGCAATCCAGATGGGCGTTGACTTCGACGTTCAGTACCTGGATGAGTTGTCCGGCATTGTCTGCACCTTTACCGAGGTAGACACCGGCAAGAAGGACAAGCTGGGCAAGCCGAAGATGTTGTCTGTGCCGTCCAAGATCCTCGCTGGTCCCGGTGGCGAGTCCGTGAATGGGCAACCTGCGACCAAGGCGGCGGCAGAACAGGAGGAACCCGCCGAGGAAGAAGTTGCCCAACCCAAGGCTAAGGCCAAGGCGAAGGTAGCCCCGGTCGAGGAAGAGGAACCGGCCCCCGCACCCAAGGCCAAGGCTGGCAAGGCGGTTAAGCCTGCACTCACCGCCGAGGCCATCGCTCTCCGCATCGTCGAGGAAACCATCGAGTCCCTGCAAGCCAAGGGCACGGACTTCGATGCGGCGAAGTTGGCCAAGTCCAGCAAGCGCAACGCCACCATGGACGATCAACTCGAGGCCAACCCGGACCTCAACGACGACGTCATGGATCTGCTGGCCAACGTGAAGTGGATCACCAAGCAGATGCCCGAGTAGTGTCCCCCTGGGGACCAGTTAGTCACTAACAGAAAGCTGAGGGACAGGATGAAAGTAGTACTAGTAGAAACAATACCGACAGTTAATCCTGTCCCGTACACCTATACGCCATACGCCATACGCTCTGGGGGGTGGCACATGAAAGCCGTCCTCCAGGCCATTGGTGAGCAAGCTGGTCTGCTCGATCCCTGGGAGCGTCCGGCCAGTGGATGGAGCGAGACCAGCGGCAGTGAAGGGGCCAATGTGGGCGAGACCTGTACCTGGGCCGCGCCCCTGTGGCCTCTAATGGGTCTCGCATGGGAGGCAATGATACTCCCCGCCACTGCCCCCAATGGGCATCCCATACCGGAGCAGTCATATGAGTTCGACTGTGGGGAAACTGTGTACTTCAGCCCCGACTGGGCAGTGAAGCTGGACGTCTGGCCGGTCGATGGGAAACTCGTCTCAACAGGTAAGCGGCGGGTACCCTGTCTCGACGAATGCAAATGCACATGGCGATCCGCTAACAAGTCTATAGCTGACTGGTGGTTAGCGGTAACCCAATTGAAATCCTACTGCATGGCAATGGGTGTGTTCCGTGGCAGGCTCACCGTTGTCTATGTGAATGGGCATTACGAGAAGAACGTCGTGGGTGTACCAGTACTTAAACGTCACTGGATTGAATTTACTAGAGCGGACTTCGATATGCAAGAGGAGCTTATCAACGGATGGCTACAAGAACGCGCAACACTACGCAAGGCTTTTCACAAGCATCGGCAGCAGCAAGTGATACGAGGCTAGCCGGTTTCTGGGATGACCAGGAGGACATGCCGAATGAAAAGCCCCGTCTGAAATTAGCCATTGCTGGACTGACCGGCAGTGGCAAGACCAGGATTGCACTCACCGCAGAGGAAGCCATTGGCGCAATACTGGTAGACCCTAATGGCAGGGATACCGTGATGGCGGCACTGCATGGGCGAGGCGAATGGAAAGGTAAACCCCGCAGGATATTCGTGCCCAAGGTGGATCTACGGGCACCGCTGTTTAATCCCATTCGCCTTGGCCAGTTGATCAAGGAAGCCGAGGCCGCTGTGGCACGTGGCGAGAAGGACCCAACCCAACTCATTCACAAGGAGCACATGATGCGGGTACAGTCGGCAATAGGTGAGCTATGCGTGGATGACAGAGTGAGAACTATCCTCATCGACGGGGCCAACAAGATACACCAGTCGGCGTCATTCGCGGAGCATGGCCGCATCGAGAAGGTCATGCAACGGGAACGGGGGGAGATGAACCGCATACTCACTGACATCATGCAGGCCCCAGACCTCGCTGGCAAGCATACCATCATCACGGCAGAGGCAGGTAGCCGGTACGTCGATGTCACCCAACGTGGGCGCGACGGCCAGTCACAGGTGAAGAGTGTCGAGACCCAGTTCCTCAAGCGTGGCGGCTGGGGAGGTCTCGGTGGGACAGTACGTGTCGAGGCAATGTCCATGTTCTGCAACGACAACATGATGGTGGACCGGGCCAACTTCATCCTGGAGGATCACTTCGACGGCTTCGTTGCCAGCGGCAGTGAGTTCTGGAAGCGGGTCCGCAAGCGTAACCCCAGGAGTGTAGACAGTTGCGTAGTCGGCGACTTCCTGCTCATACTGCAACAGTCCAAAGACAACGTCGATCTACTCATAGGTGAGCGGGAATGGTCTGTCTTTGTCAACAAGGAGATCACATTCCCGGAACTGTACCGCCGGGTATGGGATAGGGAACTCGACGATGAGTAACTTTGCCACAACAGTCATTGACCTGTACAACGGCCCAGCACAACCCACCGTGGGGCAGATAGCTAAACGTCTGGGCGTGGGCTACAGCGTCGTCTACCGGGTGCTCAAGATGAAGGGTATCAAGCGGCGGCCCAAGGGACCGGCACGTATTGGGTTCCTCAAGGGCAGCAAGAGTGACATGGCCTACCAACTGTTAGTCACTAACCACCACCTGAAACCCGGTGACCCAGGCTACATGTCGCAGTCCGACATCGCCGACGCCGTAGGCTGTACCCGTGAGCTAGTCAAAGGAGTGTATACCAAGATGAAGGAGAGAGGAATGATCGACGTAACCTGGAGAACCACCGCATGACCAAGATGGCTGCGTGCCACGTATGCAAGGTGATAGTGGCCTGTGTCGAGAAGGGGGGCCAGCTACTATACCGCGACCACCTCGCCCCTAATGACGAGGACATGTGCGAGGGGACGTGGGGGGTGGTGGATACAGGCACCGTGGACCACCCGCCAGCCGAGGCGAAACGTGTACCCGTGGACTACATCTACCACCAGCTTAATTGGGACTTCATCCACGGCATGGCCCAGATCGCCAGCTATGCCGCGCACAAGTATGGCAGTGTGCAGCAGTATGCCGATAGCCGTCTCGCCGGTGAGAAGTCCCCTGTCAATCACATGCTGCGCCACATCGGGCAGTACATTACCGGCGAGTCGCACGATCATTTCCACTCCGTCGAGGCGCACCTGTGGGCAATAGCTTACAACGCCATGATGGAGTATTACTATTACCAACGCTATGGAAGAGAGGAATACAAGCTGAATGTCAACACCACTATCGGCCCAGGGACTGAATAGGCCCATAGCCGAACGGCTCATCGAAACCCCGGCAGGTATCATTCACCTGTACACGGTCGAGAAACCCAACCACAGCCTGGAGGTCACCGCGACACTGAAGACCAAGGTCACTGTTCATGCCGACGCCCTGCTCATGTACGACAAGATGGGCAAGGAGTTGGTACGCAAGGCCGAGGACACCGCAGTACGCAAGTTGATCTCCACGATACTGTTGCCCCCGCCACTGTTGTCTATCGTGCGGGAACTCAATGTCCTGTGTATGGAGTGCCTTGTCACCATGCAGGACAGCGCCCACCTGGAGGATCTCAAGCTCAAGCGCATGGACCTCACCGACCAGTTGGCCAAGATCCAGGCCATCGTGCGCCAACCATACCTGGAAGGAACCTATGGGCATGACGCTCGACCTGCCGACGATCAGGGTTGACATGCGCGAGGGGAGCAAGACCCTGGTGCCACTGTTGGAGAATACGTGCAATGTTATACAGGTGCCACAGTTACCAGCCGGGGACTTCATGTGGCGGTCTCGTCTCCGCGATGGCAGTACTGTCAAGACGCTCTGCGAGTACAAAACCTTCAGCGACTTCCTCGCAAGTAAACGTGATGGCCGTCTCCTGGAGCAGGTAGTAGGTATGCTCGAATACGGGGACCGGAACATACTCCTCATTGAAGGCGACTGGGGTCTCGGCCCCAAGGGTATGGCAGTAGTACGGAGCAAGGAGTGGAAGAACCATCGCGGCATCATGGTCGAAGGTGGGTATAGGCAACCACACACCGGCACGGCAAGACCGCCAACGTTTAGTGAACTTAGTGGGTTTCTATGGGAGTTGCAGTATATTGCAGGCTTCCAAATATGGAGGAGCATGACCAAGGATGAGTCTGCGGCACTTGTTGCACAGGCATGTCGGCTCGAATGGAAGTCATGGAAGGAGCATGATGCCCTTGGTGTAGATGGGGTAGTGGGGGCCAAGATGGAGAAGGTCACGCCCAGTGGTGGCCCCAAGTTTATGACCCCCGGTAAGTGCTGGCGCATGGCCGCACAGATAGATGGGCTAGGCAGTCTTGCGTCATACACAGAACATGGGTTTGATACGCCACATGAGATGGTCAACGCCAGCATTGAGACATGGGAAGCAGTGTTGCCAGCGAAACAAAAGTGGCGTGCCCGTGACATATACCGCTGGCTACGAGAGAGATAGAAGTTAGTCACTAACAAAGGAGAACAGAACAATGACAACGAAACAATTGGTTACCGCACATAGCCGATGGTTGGAAGTGATGGTCAACGCGAGGCGACTACTATCCAAACCGGGCAAGTGGTCACGCACTACCCACAACCTAAACAACCGGGG
>Ga0180088_1000080_pt1 | contig 9179 bp, 16 predicted proteins | sample EasRiv830_16_10D_FD_121784 | JGI IMG/M metagenome (GOLD analysis project Ga0180088, IMG submission 121784) | Soil microbial communities from meander-bound floodplain in the East River, Colorado, USA - East River metaG ERMLT830_16_10D | ecosystem: Environmental > Terrestrial > Soil > Floodplain ... | reverse complement strand
GGACTCCGATTCGGTCCAGGGCGAAGTATGTATCCAGGTTCGGAATCAAAACCGGTTGAGGCACTCCGACAAAGGGATCGACGCTCCTCGTGATGCAAATGAGCCTCGTGACCTTTGGCCCATAGAAGGAAATGCATACCGGTAGATAGAGGTGCTTCAACTGCCAATAGGCTAACTCGCACCACCTGATCTTGATCTCGATGATTGTGAGGACTTCCTTCTCAAAAAGGATCGCGTCCGGCTGGCAAAAACGAGCGAGGCGGCCGCGAGGAAGCCCAGAAGCGTCCTCCGGGGAAGAGTCAATCCAGTACCTGAACCAGGGACCGAGGATGGCAGCGGGCTTCGTCCGCTCAAGGAAGGCCTTAACCTTTTTCTCATATCGCAGTCCCGCTCGCTGCGCGAGTGAAGAGCGCCCGCCTTTTCCATAATGAGGATCGAGGGCCAGAGTTACATTCAGTATCTGTTCCTTTCGGAGAGGAATGAACCCCGGAGGGGGAAGCCCAAGAGCTTCGAGACGCTGCACACCCTCTCGAACCTCTGGCGAAGAAAAGAGCGACGCCCTCATAACATCACCCTTCGTCTTCGGGGCTCTCGCGCCCTCCGGGGGAAGAGCCCTCTAGGAAGGAAGAAGAGGGCTCTCGCTCGCACCGCGGGCTGTCGCTTCGCGACGGCGCCGCCTCAATTGTTCGCCCCTGCGATTCGATCAGCTTCTGTCTCGAGGCCGCGAGCTGCTCGGCCGAAACCGGAGCGATGACCTGCGCATTATTCTGAATCACAACAGAGGGCCCACTTTGCTTCTGCCCGAAGCCAAGCCGATTCAGGTTCTTGTCCGCCATTTCGCTCAGTTCAAGGAGGGGAATCATGACCTGCCGCGTATCGAGCTTCTCCTGCATGAGGTCGAGAGCGCGGATCGTCGTCTTGGCCAGGCGAGTGTTGAGCGCCTCATTGAGAGCCTTGTTTTGTTCGGACCTCCGCTGCTCATACCTCGCTTTGAAGAGATCGGTTGACATAACAATGGAGATCGTCGAGGCGGCCCGGCCCAGGCGCTTTGCGATCTCATTCTGGTTGATTTCGGGCTCTCCGAGCAAAAGGTCGATGATCGAATCGTACCAGAAGCGGAACTTCTTCCGGGCCCCTCCGCGAGGCTCCTCCTGGTCGAAGATCGAGGCAATGGCGGTCATGAGACTGAGTCCGAAGTTTCGCGGCGCCGCGCGGGCTGTTTGCTTCGCAAACGGTTCTACCGCTATCCCCGCAATGGTACAGGGAAGAGGGTGGATGGCCCAGGGGGCGGCCCACTTGGCCCTGTTGCGCATACTGCGAAGCATACTGCGAACTGCGAAGCATACTGCGAAGCAGGCTTCGCGCCAAAGGGGGCCATTCGCTCTTCTCCACCTAATGCCGCGTGAGTGGGTTAAAAGAGGGAGGCCCCCCTGGGCCGACTCGGGGGGCGGGGCCATTGGCGAATAGGAAAGGGGCCACCTTGCGGTGGTCCCTTTGACTTCCCTGGCGCGGGATAGGGGCCATTGGATCGCGGCCAACGGCCCCCTTTGCGCAGTTCTCTCACAAGGTCGTGAGGTCAACCGTGCTCGTCGCGGGGGCCAACTTCTCGTAATGCCCCCGAACAGTCGGATTGCGCATGGCGTAGGCGGAGTAACCGATCGCCCCCTTGGGCCACGTGCCATCGGCGTTTTGCGTAACCGACTCGCCCTTGGAGTTTACCCGGCCCTGACACTTGGCGAGATAAGGCGTATGATCCGTTTCGCCCTTTGCCGCCGCAATGGCTTGGGCCACATACTGTGGATCGTACTTGGGGGCGCCGACTCCGCCACCCGCCGTGGCCCAATCACCATTGGCCGTGCCCGTGGTGAATTCGTTGATGGCAGTCACCGCGTCGTCGATGGTCCCAGGGGCGTCCTTGTCATTGAGAACGGTATTGGCAACATTGCCCAGTTTTGTGTGGAACCCAAGGATACCATACATCGTGGTATCGCGGCCGGACTCGCCGAATTGAAGGTCCCACGACTTCGCCACGACGAACTTATCGCCCACGACTTGCCCCAAGCTGTAACGGGAGCCGGTTGCGTCTTCCATCTTTGGCACAACGTTGCCAGTGACGTCGATATAATTCCTTTCCGATACCTTTTTGCGATCCGTAGCCATTTCTCGTTACTCCTATTCCCGACCGCAGGATTGCGCCGGTCCCTTTATTTGGCATATCCCAGGGGTAGAGTCCAGGGCCGCGGCGGCTTTTTTTTCAGCCTCTCGATCACGAATTGTTACAAGCCGCGGCCCGCCCCCCTTTGGGGAGAACTCGGGAAACTCGGGACGACGCGGCGCGGCGCTGTAGCCAGTCTCCATCCTTCCACCGTCGGACAGGGTCGCCGTTTTGGGCCTTTTGGTTTTGCCGCTTCGAAGAGTTTGCAAAGAGTTTGCTTCGAAGAGTTTTTACCCCTTTGACTTCTTTATAGAATTTTTTTTTTCTCTATATATATATATATACTCTAAACCCCCAGAGGGCCAAAAGGCAAAGGGGCCTAAGTGGCCCTACACGACCCTGCACGACGCTGTTGGTGGTAGGATACTGGATCGCACCCCGCCTTACTTCAAAGGACCTCCCCTCATGACCCTTCTTCGCTACACCCCCAACCTTGCACCCCGCCTCTGCCGCGACTGCGGAGAGCAATTCCAGCCAACCTTCGACTTCCATCACTACTGCTCCGATCGCTGTTCTAACCGAGCCGGCCGGAAGCGTCGAAAGCGTGGCCCCTCTCGCCCCTTTCTCTCACCACCTCTCCCCATCGTCACCTGTGACGATCTAAACGACCCTCTTGCCGTCGAGCGTGCGAAGGCTCAATACATCGAGAACCTGAAGAAAGCTAGAAGGTTATAACGTCATGAAGAAGGACACCCCGCTGAAGAACACTTCGACTTCCCTGAAGAACAAACGAAAACACTACTACAACACGCGAAGAACACGCTATCACCACATGACGCTTCGCCTACATCCTTCAGACTGGGAAGCCCTCCTTTTGTATTCCCGCCGCAAGAAATGCTCTTCCTCAGAAGCCCTCCGCACCTTCATCGTCTGGGGCTTGGACCTCGATCAGGGGCTCACTACGCTCAATTGTGGCAAAACTAAGGCAAGCCGATCACGCCTTTGTGATTAGACAATGGCCCCTTTCGCGCCCACAATACACCCCTTGGGGCCGCTTCGCCCCCCTCAAAGCCTTTGAAGGAGTTCCCTATGATCCGTTCTCCTCTTTTGCCCACAATGCTCTCACATCTCGAACCCTTCGATGAAGACCTCTACTTTGGCTCTTCCCCCATCCTCTCAAATCCTGTGCTCTCCCTTCGTTCAAAGCTCGAACGTCTGCTAACCGACGAGCACGAGTTACCTCCCCTTCTCAACCGTTTCGAAGACCGCCTCATCAATGGAGACTGGCAATGACTCTCCCCCTTCAGGATACCGGCACCCTTTTGCTAACCGACATCTCTGGCCGCTCGATGGCCTGCAATCTCGCAACAGAAGCGTCAGACCTCACGCTTCCCCACATTGTTGTCCACCTTCATTCGCAAAGGTGCCTCTGTTGCGGAGTAACCCATCGCTGGTCCTCCGTGTACGAATGCCACACAAAGGGGAAGATGAAGGAACTCCTCCCCGCTCGCCGCGCTTCAGAGTTTCCTCTCGACTACACCATTTTGCCCATCACTCTCCCTTGTGACCCCGTCATCGTATGCCACCTCTGCGTAGGCCGCGTTGGAACCTCCACTTCGGATGCCGCGGCCCATCAACGCTGGAAGGACACCCTTGCCCGAAAAGCGAAAGAGGAGGCTTTGGAAGGAAAAGTCGAAAGAGCCTCCCACAAATCCGTTCCCTCCCTCGACCAACTCTGAAGAGGAAAAAATGCAAAACACCCTCATTCGTTCTACTGCCGCCCAAATCCAAGGCCATCAGCTCGACTTCATCCTGCTTGATGGCTCCTCCTCCATGCAGGACAAATGGTTAGAGACACTTCGCGCCATCGACACCTTCGTCGCTTTGTTGAAGGACGCGAATACAAATGCCCATGTCATCCTCCGCACCTTTTGTAACCAGGGCCTCGAAGTCGAGCAGCGCGACACCCCCCTCCAGGACTGGACCCCTTGTGCCTCTCCCGCCCTTGGCGCCTACTGGGGCATGACCCCCCTCTACGACGCAATCCACATGGCCGCTTTGAGTTTGCGAAGTCTCGACCCCGTTCGCTGTTCAATCATCATCGGCACCGACGGGGATGAGAACGCTTCACAGTTCACCACTCTCGACCAGGCCAAAGCCTTTTTGGACTGGATGCGCTTCAAAGGCTGGCAGGTCACCTTCATCGGGGCAGACTTCAACAATTCGAAGCAGGCGGCGCTTTTGGGCGCAGACCCCGCTTCAGCGATTGGGGTCCAAAAAGCCCTCCTTTCGCAGGCGGCAGCAGCCCTTGCGAAGAAGCGCATAGAGTATGGCCTCTACGGCAAGCCGATGCACTTCACCCCCGGAGAGCAAAGTCAGTTTGGCGGCTACCTCTCGAAGAAGGAAGACTAAAGTGTCCTTCCGCCCCCGGCCTTTTGACGACTGGAAGAGGGAGACCCCTTCATGGCCCGACTTCACCGACGTCATCATCATGCCGGGGGTTCTTCGAGCTTCTCTTTCTCCTTCTCTTTCTCATAAAACTTCAACAGAAGTCCAAATGGCCCAAGCCGAAGCTTTGGCGAAAATGCAAAAAATCGAAGAAGCTCTCTTCCTCGGAACCGGAACTCACAACGAGAAGAAGGAGAAACCAAAAATGCCTCTTCCCCCTGAAGACCAGGGCAAACCGGGCGACCCCCCGAACCTTGGCCTTCTCATCAAGCTCCTGAAGATGACGACCTCCTCCAACGACGCTGAGGCCCTCTCCGCCATCCGAAAGGCGAACGAACAACTCATCAAGTTCGGAAACGACTGGGAGCCTTTACTCCGCGGAAAAGTAACCGTAATCGGCGACCCTTTCCTGAATGCTGCCATCAACCCCTCCGTCGGGAAGCGCACACCACCTCCCCCAGCAGCACCTTCATCTCCCTATCAACAACCAAGGTCACGTCCAGCTCCACCTCCACCTCCACCACCACCCCCTCCACCCAAATCCACTTCGAACAAATTCGGCGGCTACTGTCACCACTGTAACAACTACGTGCCAGAGCATGACGGTATAGTCACTCTGGTCTCTTCGAAGTGGATTCTCTCCTGCACTTCATGCTCTTCCAATCCCTCCGCCAAGCGCTCCGCCAAGCGCGCCGCGACCCCACTCGACAACCTCTAGAGGAGTAACGAAAATGGAACTCGACGAACTCTTCGGCCTCTTTGGCTTCATTCTCTTCGCCATGCTCATCGCCGCCGCCGGGGGAGGCTTTTGATGTTTTCCTGGAACAATGAAAGAGTAACGCAAATGACCTCTCAACGTCAAGAAGAACTCCGCCTCTCCGGCTTTTCGGAGACCTTCGCTTCTCAACTCGACGGCGCCGAGTCCCAATGTCGAAAGGCTCGCGCCCTCGCCATCACCTATTTGACCCGCGAAGCCTTCGACATCCCCTTGGGCCTCCGCCAGGATATGCTCGACGCCCTCTTCCATATCATTCAGCTTCTCGAGCGAAACACCACCCTGTTGATCCTCCAAGGGACCGTCGCCAAGGTCGCTGTGAACTCCGGACAACGCGTCCCCCCTGTGTTCAACGCCGCCTTCGGGGAAATCCTCAAAACCCTCCTCGAAGACCTAAAGAAAGCTACCGCACGCTACGAGCTTTTGCTCTCCGCCTTCTAAGGAAAGGAAAACCCATGTCAAAGTTCGCCATCCACATCATTGTTCCCGCAAAGATGATCGGCACCATCATTGACCTCCTGGACAACGAAGGCATCCTCGTCTCCGTCACCCCTATCGACGACGAGAAAAAGCCCTCCCGTCATCGCGTCCCCCGTTCGCGGAAAAACACCCAGACGGGCCAAGAGCTTGTGCTTCAACTCCTCTCCAGCGGCGCCAAAACCCCGCAGCAGCTTTCGACCCTTTTTCAAGCCCAAGGCTTCTCCTCTTCCTCCTATTCGCCCTGCTGTTCCAAGCTCCACGCCGCCGGGAAGATCCACTTCTCCAAAACTGACGGAAAGTGGAGATTGACCGACAACACCGAACAGAGGCTCGGCGCAGCATGAGTTCGCAAAAAAACATCACCTCACCCCCAATCTCGGACCACGCTTTGATCCGCTGGTTGGAGAGAGCCTACAACCTCGACATCGAAGAGGAGAGGTCGCGTCTCGCGGCCTCCATCCGTCCCTTCATCGTGAGCCCAAATATGACCCTCAAGAAGAATGGACACAAATTCATCATCCGAAAAGGAGGGGTCACAACCATCCTCTTCGATGACTCTTCCCCTTCCCTTCAGGGAGGAAAAAGATGAGCGCTTCCCGCTGGTTCGCCATCCGAAAGAGGGGGACAAACGAATACCTCCCTTCCGTCTCTTCGTACGGCTTCACCCGAACCGAACCCACCCTGGATCAGCCGCCTCGCCTCTTCCGCAAAAGGGAGAATGCAACTCAAGCCCTCTTATGGTGGCTCAAGGGCGAAGCCTTCGAGCATCGCGAAGGAGGAGACACAGACATCGGAACCTCAACTTTGACTATTCGGGTCCTTCCCCGTTCGGATCGCCGCCGCGATGACTTCGAAATCGTTGTCATCTCCCTCTCCGCCATAACTCTCGAAGCCGAGGCCCTCTCACGCCTTTAAGGAGAAGCAAAATGTCCCTCCAACGAAAGTCCCCCCAACATCTCACCCTTTCTCAAGTCAAAAAGGCGAATCGAAAAGCCCTCCGCGCTTCGCGCCTCACGGCCCAAAACCCCGACCGCCGCGACCGCGTCTGCGTCTACACTCATGGCGAAAGAGGGTGTTCCATCGGCGTCGCTCTCTCCCCTTCAACCCTGAGGGAAATCATCCGCCGCAACTTCAACTACGCCTGCTCCTATACCACTCTCGTCCTGAATGGAATCATCACCTCTCCCCCGCACGAGGTTGTTGTAATCGGCCTCATTCAAACCTACCATGACTCCTGGGCCGGCGCCGCTTCCCAAGGCGAACGCGATCATGCTCGTCTCAACTTCCTCAACCTGATCTACAAAAAGATCCCCAAGGACCTTTTGGAAGAAAAGTCCTCCCTCTGATGTTCACCAAATCTTCCGAAGCGTGGTGGGCCGGCTTCCGCGACGGCATCCAAGGTCGAGAGAGGGACGTTCCAAACTTCAATTCCATCTACGAACAAGCCTTTATCCTTGGCGCCTTCGAGCGCCTCTCTGTGCAACGGGAGAACGAAGAGAAACTGAAAGGGGCCGTTGCGCAAGATCAAATGGACCCTTTCCCCTCAGAGGTCCCAAAATGGCTCACAAAAAACCGTTGAGAGTTCAATGGCCAACCCTCCTCAGCCTGAAGGCTAATTGCTATCTCGATGGAGGTTGCTGGATCTGGCGCGGCTACACCGCCAGTGGTTATGCTGTCTATCACGCCGAAGCTACGTGCTACAGGCTTGGTCGTTATGCTTGGGAATTAAAACATGGCAGGCCGATGTCTTCCAAAGCTCATATGTGCCATACGCGAGATTGTCTATCTCGAGCCTGCATCAATCCCGACCACATCTACGAAGGAACACCTGTCTCCAACGTGCGAGACGCCGTCTTCAAGGGAACACACACTAGCACTCGGCGTCGGTGGCGTTTTCAGGATGTCAAAGAAGATTTCAAAGACTAAAGAAGACGAAAAAAGTTACAGGACGTCGAAAAAAACAACTTGCCTTATGGCCCCCTTTGCTATACCCTATCGACACTAAACAAAGCAACCCGGAGGCTCCCATGTAAGACCTTCTCACTCTCAGAGCTGAAGTGAGCGGCTTTTGTCCCGCCGAGGTCACCGCCCCTCAGACGCAGAGTCAGGGACCTTTAGCTAAAGCTGGTAGAACTTCGTCCTGGGCACGACGTAAAACTGCCCAAAAAGGATTTTCCCTCATGGACATTTCCTCCCTCCTTTGGCACTACAACAACGCTGAGGCTGTTGCTTCTTCCATCCTTCCTAATCGAATCATCGAAGCTTCGCAAAACGCCGTCTTTGATCGTCTCGGCTATCCCTCTCGGGTTTCCTCCATCAAAGAGCTTTGGAAATTCGCCGACGCCATGCAAGAGCAGCGAGCGCAAACAACCTTCTCCCTTCTAGGTGAGGGCCTCACTGAAGAGGAGTTCTCTCTCTTCTCAACCATCGTCAAAAAGGTCAAGGGGCTCACCTCTTCCTATTGCGACCGCACCATTACGCCCGCTTCCTCTTTGCTCAGGGCCATTCTCCCCTTCCGTGCCATCCGTGCCTTTGGGGAGAAGAGAAATATCCTCGAACTCGGCCCCGGCTCGGGCTACTTGGGCGCCCTCCTTCTCCACTCCGGCTACAACTACCACTCGGTCGAAGTCTCTCAAGGCTTCGCCCTCTGGCAGCGCCTCCTATTCAACAGCCATGAAGGAGGCCCTTGCATCCCCTGGTGGACGTGGATGACCGAACCCCTTGAAGGGTTCTCCCTCTTCACAGCGAATCACGCTTTGAATGAAATGCACCCCTGGGCCCTCTGCTTCGCTTTGCGCCGTGCCGAAGCCGCCTCCGCCCCCTGGGTCATCGAATCCTTCGGTGGCGAGGTCATCTCTTCAAATAAACAGACCTCTTCATTCTTCCACAAATTTAACTACCTGGAAGCCTTTCGCTCCCCCATCTCCTTCATGATGCCAAAAGCGAAAAAGCCTCCCATAGCTCTTCCACTCAAACTCACCCGAAGCTGGGACGATTTGCTCTCCGTTTGGGGCGGAAGCCTCCCCCAGACTGAGGACGAACACTTCTTCACACAGACTCTCGGCCCCGACTTCAACTCCGGAAGGCGAACCCCCCAATGATCTGGAACCCCCCGAAGATGGAGAGACAACCTCGCCGCGGAAAGAGGGGAACGCCACGCCCCGCTTCCTCATACCGCGCCGCGCGCCGCAACGCTCGGAGGAAGGAAACGCTCGAAGGAAGGAAACGCTGAAGTGCCCCGCCGAACCCACCGTGAACCCTACGTTCAGATCAAAGTGAACCTTCCGGCCACTCTGAACGCCCTCTTGGAAGAGCAGCTTT
>Ga0180088_1000071_pt1 | contig 9658 bp, 7 predicted proteins | sample EasRiv830_16_10D_FD_121784 | JGI IMG/M metagenome (GOLD analysis project Ga0180088, IMG submission 121784) | Soil microbial communities from meander-bound floodplain in the East River, Colorado, USA - East River metaG ERMLT830_16_10D | ecosystem: Environmental > Terrestrial > Soil > Floodplain ... | reverse complement strand
CTATACTCCTCATCTTACTACGAAGTCCTTTCTCTTACCAAGAGTACAGGGTAGATAACCCTCTAGACTCCTGGATTAAGACATAGTTCGATGATGAGCATAGGGCGGTCATTCGAATGTTTCGGTGAACCACAGGAAAGCAGAGGAAAGCATGGTCCATCCTCCTGTCTCCAGGGTATCAATTTTATATGGAGCTTCCACCCCCTTTATCTCGGTAATTTCAACCCGAAATCTGTTTCTATGTCTGCGCGGCTAGATCTGTCTGCATTCCTGCTAAAACTGATCTCATCACTTTTGATCATTTGATCGGGTAAACCCAGTTTGGCATGATCCTATCCAAATCCGGATGTCAAGAACGTATGGTCTTCAAACACTAGTAAAACACCATGTGTCCGTCTTTTTCTATCAGACGTTTCCTTGTGCACGCGCACGTATCAGCTTATCACGGCTTCAGCTATCCGTGGTATAAAACTTTCGAACTGGAAGTTGCCAAAATCCTCGTCAAAGTATCTCGACTTCATTGCTTTCAACAATGTCCACAGCTCTTAATCCAAGTCTTGCCACCATCACGGCTATCAGGACTTCAATTCAAGGGTCTTTGAAAGCAGAACTGCCTCGTGACGTTCTGGCCACTGCAATCGCTCCTCTCTTAACTTCTGTCAATCAATGGTCTAGTCAAATTTCGGTCATGCTGGAAAGTGTCAACAATCCTACATGCGCGAATCTCATCTTCGCTATAAGGAAGGACTTGTTCCCTAATCCTCCTTTTACTCAAAGCGTTTTTGGTATTCCTTTGCCCGATTTGCCTGCTCCTTTCCAGGAGTTCTCGAGTTTTATTCATAAACTCATCGAAGCTCAAAAGGCTGATAAAGAAAAACCAGCTTCCAAGGTATGTTAAGTCTGTCATTCTGAGGAATGTTGTCTGGTTCATCTCCCTTAGCCCAAACGCTCTGGTCGTGTCATTAAGTCAAAAGCCTACGTGGATGATGACGAGTCTATCGATATCATATCCACTACTGTAAGCTCGGTCGCTGAGGGTAGTTCTAACCCTACTGACGATGTGGTATGTCAAATCCTTTAGCTTGAACAACGTCTCGCGGGCATTGAAGCTTTTGTCCGCAATTTTAAGGCGATGACGATCAATGACACTGGTCCTATTCCAGACACTGGTCTATCCAACGCTGAAGAACCTTCCAATAAAGTCAAAACACCGTCTGGCAAGAAGGTATTCGTTCTTTGTCCTGTGTCACTGCGTCGCGCACTGAGCAATTCATTTTTCCAGACTCCGGAGAAGAGACCTGAGGTGAGGATCCTAGAATATTCTCAAGTTCCAGGCATCACCATCTCGTCCCGCTTTCAGAAATTCCTTTCTTCAAAGAAGGCCAAGACCGATCATCTCAACAGTCTAGGTCAACAAAATCGTTCCTGTGAGCTTTTCTATTATTTAATTTTTGCGCGTTCTCTAAAGATCTTTCAAATCTCCAGTGAGTACGTCTGATCAACCTCATGAGACAGGTCTTTTGTCTCAAGAAGCTCTTGACACCGTTCGTGGCATCTCAGAGGCCGCTCCCGTTTCCAAGCCGTCTTTGCAAGCCTTGAAGACTCATCTAGTGGATTTAGAACAGGAACTCCTCGATTCAGACTTCCGTCTTCAGTTCATGTATAACCAACGCCTTGCAACGCTCGAGCTTCTCAACACGGTGCGCGACCGTATTACGAGGTTCGATGCTTAAGCTTAAGCGATTGGGAGTTTATTTATTTATCATTTGACTTGATAGAGGTTTTCATCCAGTGTGTACTTTCGTTCCCTTTTGTACATACACGGTTTTCCCTTGTAGTTGTCATTCTTCTTGCTCATAAATGTCATCTGTCTCGTCCCCATCATTCTGGTCCGAGTCATCTGAGTCTACAAGTCGAATATCATCCATCAAGTAATCGCGGTCTGGGTACACGTCTTCGTCTGGTAGATTTCGTATCTTTTCTAAACCAGCTTCATCCGTGTCGATGATTTTCATAATACCTTCCGGTATATCAATTCGTCTCCTTGCAAAATAAGGTATTACCCTAAATCTCGCAACTTTATGATGCCAAACTGCCCCAGTCATTTCTGCAACAATATAGGATCCCCCTTTATTTACTGCGACGACTATCATTGGTCCAGTATATCTTGGCTTCATTTTCTTGTCTAGAGACTTTTCAATAGCCGTATTTCTTACTAAGACCAAGTCTCCTGGTTCGAACTTGAAATCTTTAATAACAGCTCTGAAATCTCTCTCATAAATCTTCAAACGCTTTAACTTGGCTTCGTCAATGCGTTTTCTCATTTGTTCAACATGGATTTTATGTTTGGTAAGGGCTCGCGCCCTCAAACCAATCAGTTCTGTTTCGGAAATAACTCTGTCTGGCGGTTTCACTAACCAAGTGGCTTCTTTCACATCGAGAGGTAGAATAGGATGAGCTCCTGTGACCATATAATAAGGAGAATATCCTGTCCTTCTTCTAATGCTAATTCTGTCTGCCCAGAGTACTGAATTCAAAAACCAATACCATTTATTCACATTTGCGGCACCCGTGGCCTTGTATAACATTTGTCTAATGTCCCAATGTGGTCTTTCAACCGCTCCATTGGCTCGCGAATTATATGGTGAAATAGTAATATGTTTTATTCCCCAGTTCTGTGATATCCATTGTGCGGCAGCCTTGAAGGGTTCCGCGTTATCGGTTACAAGTAGTCTGAGACCACCCCATCTGCATAGGATGTCTTCATATAACCACAATGCAATACCTCTTGCTTTTTCATTTCGCAAGGCGCGGCCTTCTGCATAAGACGTACAACCACACCGACCATGGACAATATACTTATGTCCGTTAGAGGCAGGAGACATGTGCATAATGTCCACATGTACTACTTCAAATATATTTGGTGTGTTCGTTTTCATAGGAGGGATCCTCACCAGTTGTTGCTGTCTTTCCTGGCAGGGATGACAAGTCTTTACGAACTGATTTATATCGCGTTCCATTTCTGGCCACCAAAATCTTTGTACTAGCAACGCGCGAGTTGCAAAGCATCCTCTATGCCCATTATGATCGTGTGCTGCAGTCATCATATATGTCCTATTTTCTTTCGGAACATACAATCTATGCTGGCTTTCTTTTCCACGTCTATAGACTCGTTTCTCGAATAAAAGGAAACGATTCCCAAGTCTTAACAGCCTTTCATACTGTTTGTCTGTAAAACCTTCCGGTTTATATTTCCTATTTCGAAGCCATTGCTCAATATGAGGTATTAAATCATCTTGCGCAATTGCTCCAGGACTTCTGTGTGCCTCATCATAAGGTCTTTCTTCTGCTTCTCTTTCTGACTCAAGCGGTAGAGCCAGGACATTGACCAATTGTTGCACAAATTGTCTTTGTTCAACCGGAATTTGTCCATTTGTCTCTTTTAATCCGCGTTCTAAATTCTGTTTTTCTATGTCCCGCTGTAAGTCTGCGCGGTCCAGTTCTTCACGGAAATCTCCAATGGATTTTGCAATTCCATAAAAATATCCATGTCTCGTATCAATTTGATCAACAAAATCTTCTATTGGTAATGGCTGAGGTTCTAATGGATCCGCGACTTCAAATGTCGGTAATTCCACTTCTCCTTCCTCATCATCACTGCAAGGTTCAAATGGTGGATCATCTTTCTGAAGAGATCTCCTTGAAAGACCGTCAGGTCCAAAGGTCGCTCCAGCTTTATGCCTCAAGGTGAAATGATACATTAATATTTCATCTATCCAACGATTTATCGTCGCTGTAGGCATCATGTCTGGGTTTTCTAACATGCCTTTTATATATTTGGCATCTGTCTCAACAATCAATTTGCGCGCGGCAAAGAGTAACTTCTTATTCATTCGAAGTGCCTCTTTTAGTCCGAACAGTTCCCTTTTTGGTTGTGAGAACCTCGCTTCTCGATCATTCATCGTTCTTGAACCAAATAAGGCATAGTAATGCTTCTTTGGATCATTGATGTCTTCTTGATAAATATAGAAACCAATACCGATGTATGAAGAGTCAACTGCTAATACCACATTCCCTTGGTTAAAATAATCCAATGGGCGGATGGCTCTAGCTTGTTTTACTCCCTCTTTCACAAGGCCCATACTCTCGATTTGTTTTGGTCCCCACTCGAAAGGTTTTTCTTTCCTTAAGAGCTTTTGCAGTTCATGAGCCCTTATTCCATAATTCGGAATATACGCCCTTAGAACACCAGTGACTCCTAGAAAGCTCCTGACGTCGCGGAGGTTTTCACACTTTTCCCAGCGTAGAATAACTCCAATTCGATCTTCTACAGGTTTCCTTCCTTCATAGTCACATTTGTGCCCTACGACTTCTATGGCTTCCGCACATATCAAAGTCTTCTTTCCTGAGAAAGTACCACCACAGTACTTCATTCTTTGTAAAATCCTATTCACATTCTGTATATGTTCCCAAACGAACCGTCTGATACCATCGTTTTCTATAATGGTCTCATATTGTCCTGGACTAAGTTCATAGCGCGTCTTTGGTCCACGCACTGGAACATCGTCAATATACGGAATAGTAAATTCTGGGATCTCTGGTTTCAATATTTCTGTCACATCATCATGAAATATAGGCACTGAGTTCGTCCAACCCATGGGCAAAGTTACAAGTCGAAGCGCGCCAAAAGGTGTTTGAAATGTGGTCATATCGCGAGATTCTTCTGCGAGTAGTCTCTCATCGTATCCAACATATAAATCAAACATTCCTCCGCATGCGCGGCCTGCAAACTTAGACGCTAGGTCTTCCGTAGCTGGTGGTACACCTGAATGCGCAATTGTCACCGCGTTCAACGGTTCCAAACTGTGCACTATTCTCAGATTTTTCCCATCTTTCTTTGCGACTGTGAACCATCTCGATCTATAAGATGCATTTGATGGTTCATAAACTCCAGCTGCAATTTTCTTCTGGACAATCTTGCACACTTCCTCATAGATTCCGGAAGGAATAGGAATATTCCTATAGACCCAAGGTTTATGCTCAATAGTGGGCATTACAACAGGAGGGAAGAAATCAGTCCTGAATCTTCCTCGCTCTGCGTCGTCCCATGCAAATGCTTGGTTCTGTTCCATCATAATATGATGCACAAGTTTCTTTTCTTCAGGCCACAAGAAGTCACCCCCATGTAACCTGTCAAATTCGTCTTTTCGCTCTTGAGTATATCTACCAGTTGGTACAAAATCTGGAGGCATAGGATTTAGCTGTGGCATTCCTGCTAACGGATCACCCGTTATATTTCGCTTTATCCTGTATTCCCCTGGTAAATCTGTATAGACTGGTCTCACTTTCAGCGCGACGGGTTTATACTTCTTCGTAGCAAATGAACTGACTGTAGGGTTATCATCCCTTTTGTCTTCTTGTTCACTATACGTTCGGAAGAAATATTGATTTATATGCTTGCGCGCACTGTCAGGTACGGCTGCACAATTCAAGGCTTCTTTCAAATATATGTTTCGCTTTTCTTTTCTTGAGAAGGCCCGCTTCCGCGGTACTGCATATCCTTGCAGGTTAATCTTCTCAATCTTTTCATCCAACTCTAGTATTAATGCAACCTCTCCTCCTTCTTCCACTGAATCATCGAGGTCCATCAAAAAGCCTGATATCTTTGTTTCTGCAAGTCATCAGGTCCAACTCCTCTTTTATAAGTGGGCACAACTGCCACTTCTTTCGAATTTGGATCGGTTAGCACGATCTCTGAAGAACCATCTATCTTTGTCTTGATTATGGCACTTGTAAGAGTCTCGAAAGGACGACCAAGGAGTACCCGATAAGGTGGATTGTCCAATATATGCACTTGCAGGAATAAATTCAATCCTCCTACTGCAAATCGAACATTTCTAGCCAACCCTAAGGTTTTCTCAACATGGTTGCTCGCGCTCTCCATATTAATTCGAATATTTGGATCCCAGTTTAATCCTGATTGTACCGCAGTTTCTCTGCTCATAGATACAATCATAGATCCTCCATCCAGGATACATTCTTCTTGTCCTACACGGTTAATGGTCGTATAGATAGCCCTTAAAGATTCACTTGGTTTCGCGACAACTAGATCCTCCGGTTCTGCTTCTTTGTGTTCAGACAAATATTGCAATATCGGGTCATCTGCCACCATGTATCCTTTAGGTATATCGTCTGACATATCTTCCGTGATTTTATGCGGTTCAGTTGGCAGAGTTTCCACTCTAACCAATTGTTTCTCTTCTCCTTCTTCAAGTAAATTGACTTTAACCGCCGTTTCCACAGGCTGTCTCGTCTTTGTCACTTGTTTACGGATTTCTTTTTGTACTGCACCCGATACTCCTGCTAGACTTCTCAATGGTATATTGATTTCTAAGTCCAACACTTTCTCTACCAGTTTTTCAATGTCAATATCGAATTCAACCGGTGCGCGTGATTTGTACACGGTTTCATTTTTGGACGATTGATTGCCTTTGACAGGATCAATCATTGATGGAGCACGTACAGTCGTTCTAACTGGAGGTACATCCACATAAGGCATAGCCTTGCTCCTTAGGAAAGTTTCCTTACGGCTCTCTATTGCGCGCGACCTTTCTGGGTCGGGTTCAACAAAGGCCACTTTCTTTTGCTGCTCGTGTTTCTGCACGGGCTGTCCCATTTTGACATGGTCATTTTCTTTTTCTCTTGCGGTTCCCCGCAACTTTTCTTTGTTCATGTTCTCTGTTTGTTTTTTTAATCTATCTCGATTTTTGTCCTCAAGCCGTTGAGATACGAACGAATCAATCATCGGACTTAATCGAAATTTTGGTTCCATTCATCGTCTTCTTCAATAACCGGTCCTTGAGTATTCAATAACTTTTGGACACGATCGATTCCAACTTTCTGAATCATTTCTAGAAGGGCTCGCACACTGGAATCTTCAGAAGATTGTCTTTGAGTCTGAGCAAAAGAAGCCATTGACTGGTCTTCTTGATAAAGACTGGATTTATCCTGTATTTTCGACATAGGAATTACTCCGGGTCTTGGTTTGCTTATACTCTCTACAACTTCTTTCATAGACTTGTTTCCATCGCGCGGTATTCTCGAGCCATCAGATAAATGGAGACGATTGTCAATCTTTTTAATCCATCCCAAATCTAGATGCTGGTGCGCGACTTCACAGTCTAAAATCCTGTGTGGACCTTTGCAATAAAAGCATTCGTCCGGTGGTCTAGCTTGCATGTGAGTAGAAGAAGGGGTCAGCCCTCTTCCATATCCTGATTGAGCTTGATATCTTTCGCTAGGCAGCTGTCTCGGCTGGTTCATGAAGCTCTGCAAATTTGCCAGTTTCTGATCCACTTGCTTATTATATTGTGTCTGCAAGGTAATTGAATCTGTCAAGCGCGCAACTGCTTCTTCCAACTTTAAGTTCGTTTCAGGAACTTTAACACCACCTGTGCTAAGAAATTTACCAAAAGGATTTGCATATTCCAACGATGTAAACTTAGCCATTTCCATGACTTCAGAAATATCGTACATATCCTCTGGATTCCTATCTTTCGCGTTGTCTTGGCCAATAGTCCCAGTTCTATGGAACGATAGCTTCTGAGCTACGCGCGCAGCAAAATCTGAATTGAGTCTACTCAAGAACAACTCTACCAATTCACGGTTCGTATGAATCGGAGGGGTTATCAATTTCAACTTTCCCACTTCAGCAGTCATAATCCTAATAAGTGAGAGCAACTCGTCGCGCTCATCAACTTCTATAGGACCAATTTTCTTTATTTTTCTTTTCAAAGCCGCGACAGAGCCTTTCATGACTTCTTCGGCTTTTGGGTAAGAGGCCATCACTTGGGCTTTGAATTCTGGGTAAGTACCCTCCACGAACTTGGAGAATGCTTTCCACTGAATTTCTGAATCCGCGTCCAAGTATCTGACCGTCCTCTTTTTCTTTTCTGCGTCAGCAGTAATTTCATCTTCTTCAAACCACTCTTCCAAGCGGTCAAAGAATCTTCCCAACTCCTCTGGCTTTTCAGGGTCAAAGGTGGGTGCGTTCTTTTCGCCAGGCTTTGGCATTTTTCGTATAGTAGGCATTTTAGAAGGTATAGTATTGGGTAAAACGGGTGATGAAGGATTTGAGTTCGGAATTTGTGAATGTAAAGGATTTTCTGGAATGGTAGCAGAACTTCGTCTAGCTGCCTGTGTTAAACTAGCAGTTATTCGTTGTTCTACTCTTTGAGCTATAGGATCTTGTGATCTCGCTCTGGAATGTGAAGTGAGGCCTAAAGCTTGGCCTGCACGAATAGAATTTTGAGTCTGTCTTCCGCGCCCTGAAGAACCTGCACTACCGCCTTGTGAGTCTGAAGGACTAGCGCGCAAATTCCTCTCGGAATCAGGTCTCGGTGGAATTTTGATAACGAGGTTTTCAAGCTCGCTAACAGATCAAATTGATCTATGGTCTTTGTCTTCTTCTTTTATAATGAAACCCCTCGCGGTGGGCTCCAAAATGATGTGCTTGCTGCGTAAGTAGATATGAAAATCAATAAAATATACAACTCGTCAAGTCGTACACTTCAAGAACTTCAAATCTAAGTGCCAAGGCCAAATCAAATAATTATCTGAATCAAACTCTCTGAAGAGTTCGTTGTTTCAGGGCTTCACGCTTTCGAAGAAAGATAAAACCAATAAATCAACGTGTTCTGCGTTGAATAATGGAGTGTAAAGTGTTCGTAACAATTGCGCGCAACCGCGTCTTTCAATATAATCAATGAATAAGTGGTTCTCTAATCGTGTTAAAGGCACGATCCATAAAATAAACACGTAAAGCTCTTTTAAAGTAGTTTCTGCCATTCAAGTAACTGCGCGCGACTCGTCTTGAGTCTAAATCCTCGGGAATATCTGTCACTGGTCTTTATAGAAATCAACACGCTTCTTGCGATGTCAAACTGGCTGGATGGGTCACTTTAACCCGACTGTAGTCACTCTGGACTTTAACTGTACGGGCCACCGGAACCCTCTGGCTGGTTTATACAAGAATCGGTCAATATCCTAAAAGAAGTGCCAACACACTCTTTATGGATCGATCTTTGCACGTTATACTGGTAAACGGGAGAACTACACGCAAGAAGGTCGTCTTGAACCCTTCTTTTCACTGCGCGAGCCTTTAACGGGTTTTAAACGAACTAAAGAAGGTCTTCTCGAACCCTTCCTAGCTGTTCACGGGTCAATGTTCTTTAATCGCGAACGATGTCACTCGTTTTTGATCACAATAATAATAAATCAAATTTGAAACAAATCAAGGAGGCACAAATGGTTACAATCGCTCTTAGACTAATGTCCTTTAAGTCTCAGGGCTATGCAATGAGTGCTCGGCTTTTCCTCGCGTTGCTTGCATGTCCTGACGACTTCTCTCTCTTTATATACTGTTGTGCACGGCAATCTCTCTTCTGTGGCTTAGATCTCTCTCCTCACAGCAGCATGATCCCCTAGCAACCTTTCCTTGCTTTCCGACCAGCCATGCTCGTCTTTATCATTCTTAATCAACTCCTTTCTTGTGAAACGATGGATCTCTTCCAAATCTGGACAAGTATGATTGATGCCGATGGAGCCGTGATGTTTGATCTGTTTTCTGATTGGTAGATCTTACAATCTGAGCTCCTTT
>Ga0180088_1000069_pt1 | contig 9873 bp, 9 predicted proteins | sample EasRiv830_16_10D_FD_121784 | JGI IMG/M metagenome (GOLD analysis project Ga0180088, IMG submission 121784) | Soil microbial communities from meander-bound floodplain in the East River, Colorado, USA - East River metaG ERMLT830_16_10D | ecosystem: Environmental > Terrestrial > Soil > Floodplain ... | reverse complement strand
GCCAGGTTGTCCAGCTCGCGGGCGGCGTTGCCGGTGTTGGCGTCAGCGGTGATCGTCGCCGTGCGTGCCTGGTTGGCGACACTGTCCAGTCGGGCGTCGGCGGCGTTGGCGTCGGCGACGGCGTAGATCGTCGCGTTGCGTTGGCGGGACGTGACGTCGAGCAGGCCGTCGGCGGCTCTGGAGGTGTCGGCGTCGGCGGTGATCGTCGTGTCGTACTTGGCGTCCTTGACGCCGGAGATGCCGGCCTTGGCCCTGGCCGTGTCGGAGTCGACGGTGATGGTGCCTTCCGCACTGTCGGCTTGGGCGACGACGTCGTCGATCGCGTCCGCCGCCCCGCTGGTGTCGGCGTCGGTCGGCAGGACGATCGGGTCGTAACCCTTGTTGATCAGCTCGGTGTTGAGCCGCCCCAACGCGCCCTCGATGTCGCCCTCGGCGATCGCGGTGCGGATCGCCACCGCCACCTCGGGAGGCAGGTACGTGTCGATGAACGACGAGAACTGTTCCAGCGCCGCCTTGGCCTCTTCCGCCCGGGTCAGCTGGATCATGATCTGGATGTCTTCAGGCATCAGTCCGAGCTCGTCGGCCAACGCCGTCGCCTGCGCGGTGGCTTCCTCGCTGGACGCACCCATCGCCTGGAACGCCGCCGGGAACTGTTCGAGCACCTGGGCGCGGAAGAACTCGGCCTTGGCGGTGTAGGCGTCGATCCCACCGGTCTCGAACGCTGCGTTCAGCTCGGCTTGGATCGTGTCGCGCATCCCCGAGATGCCTTCGGTGACCGCGGCCAACTCGTCGGGGATCCCTTTCAACTCCTCGACGGAGTCAGGGGTGAGGTCGACCGTCGCCCAGTCGACGGCGACGTCCTTGGTCCCCTTGATCGCCTCTTTCATGGCGTCGAACGAGTCGACGGTGTCCAACGCCATCAACGAGAAGTCGAGCTCGGATGCTGCGTTGACCTGTTCGAGTGCGGCGGCTAAGGCGTCGGCGGCGTCGATCGCCTCGTCCATGCCGGCCGCCACCTCACGGTAGGCGGCGTCCTGTTCACGTACGCGTTGAGCGGCTTCCGCCTGCATGTCGGCGGTGGCGCCGAGCGCCGCCGCTTGAGCTTGGAGCGCCGCAGTCTTCTTTTCCAGCGTCGCCGCCGAGTCCTCTGTCGCCCCGCCGAAGATCTCCTCGTTGCGGGCCATGTCCGCCTGTGCCTGCGCGTAGTTGGCCGCCTCTTGGGTGAACAGGCCAAGCAGCTTCGCCTTCTCGCTGTCACTGATGTTGGAGGCGTTGACGGCCTCGGTCCACTCCCGCTGGCCTGCGGCGCCCTCCGTCACTGACTCGTTGAAGTCTCGAACTGAAAGGTTGGCCTTGTCGAAGATGTCGGCGACGTCCTCTGTCCGGCCCTTGAACAGCCCGAAGACGCCTTCGAGTCCGTGCCACGACGTCGCCGCGTTGTCGACAACCTGGGTTTGCTCGTCGCTCAGCTTGTTGAGGTCGAGCATCACTTCGCCGGCGTCGCGTAACGCCTCGGTGTAGTTGGCCGCGGCGCTCCCCGCCCCCTCCATCGCGGTGCCCCAGCGCTCCACCGAATCGGCGGCAAGTTCCGCCGCCTCGGCGTTGTTCGACTGGAGCTTGCCGATCACGGCGAGCGCCCCGGAGATGACGGCGATCGGCCCGACGACCTTTCCGAAGTTCGAGATGATGCTGCCGAACTTCTCGCCGGACGCGGCGGCGTCGGCCATGTACTCGCCCATCTGGCCGATCGCCACCCCGACCGACCCGGCGACCCCACCCAACGCACCGAGATCCTGGGTGGCGTTGCCGACCATGTTGGCGAGCACGCTCTTGGACGAGTCGGCGGACCTGCCGATCTGATCGATGCCCTGCGTCGCGCCCGACGTGTCCAGCTGGATCGGGGTGTCGTTGATCTCCTTCGCCTTCGCCGAGATCTGCTCCAGGTCGCCTTGGAGTTGGGCGATGTTGGCGACGGTGATGTCGACCTGCGGATCTTCGGCGTCGAGCGTGTCCAGCTTGATGACGAGGTCAGCGATGTCGTTGGTGATCTGCGAGGCGTTCGTCGTCAGCAGCAGATTGGCGGCGTCGCCGGCGCCGAGCTTGTCGACCTTCTGCATGAGGCTGGTGATGTCGCGTTCGGCGGCGTCGGTGTCCGCCTTGACCGGGATCTCGACGTCTTCGCCTTCGAGCTCGTCGACCGTTCCGGCGACCTTGTCGAGAACCTTCGAGGCGTCATCCTGTGCGACGACGCGGACTTCCAGTTCCTCGCGGGCCATCAGCCGACCGCCCTCGCGAACGCGGCGGTGGCGTCCTTGCGGGCGGCGTCAACCGCCCGACCGGCACCCCGGGTCCACGTGCCCTTGGCGGCCATCCCTGCCACGTTGACGGTTCGTCGGGGCCCGTACGGGGTGCGCAGCAGCCCCCGCGGTCCCCTGCCGGTGACGGTGTGGGCTTGGGTGCCGTGCTGCAACCAGGTCCAGCCGCCACCCACCCCGACCGCGGCCGCTTCACCGTTGCCGCCCCGCACCTCGACACGGGCCGACATGTGCGGGGCGTTGGAGAACGAGCCGCCACCATCAGCGGCCAGCTCGCCACGCAGGATGTCGGCTGCTACCTCGGCGCCGTGACGCGGCCAGTCATCGGCGAACCCGGCGACGTCACGCGCCAGTCGACCCAGGGCGGCAGCGGCGGTCATGACCAGCCACGGATGACGGCGCCTCAGACCTCTGCCATCTCGGGCTCGGGTTCGGCGGCGAGGGCGACGACCGTGGGCGGGATGATCACCGTCGTCGACCCGGCGCCGAACTGGATCTGCGGCTTGGAGGACAGCGGCAGCGAGATGTCCGACGTGAGCGTCGTACGGGCGGCGCCGCCGATGGTGCCGGCGACGAGCCGGACGCGTCCGATCAGCTTCGGCGGGTTGACCGTCTCCGCCGGCGCGGTCCCGGCGGAACCGGCCATGCCGAACAGGACGTAGGCCTCCTCCGTGTCGTGCTCGAACAGGAACGCCGAGAGTCCGGCGGCGACGTTCGGGTCCTGCAGGAACGACAGGTCGAGGGAGTAGCTGGTCTGCGCCGGCTGCGGGATCGTGCGGCCCGGGTTGCAGAACGTCGCCGGAACGTCGACGGTCGTCGTGTCCTGTGCCGCGGTGAGCGCGCCGCTCGTCGTCTGGCATGTCCACGACGCCGAGCCGGCCTCGTAGTCGGCGAGGTCGGCGGTGTCGACGCCGGCGCCGCCCGGGGCGAGCCACGACGCCTCGTAACCGGCCTCGGCGGTGTCGACCACCTGGAAGGCGATGACGCCTTGCTCGATCTGAAAGATGACTGCGTCAGCCATGAGTGATCTCCTGGGGTACGGGCTCGGACGGGATCTGCGAGGTGGCCGGCGTCGGCAGGCACAGCGAGACCGCGGTCAAGGTGACCTCGACCGACATCACCGCCGCCCGCAGCCGACGCTCGGAGCCGGGCGACTGCGCGACGTCGTCGGCACGCACCGCTTGGGGTTCGGCGTTGCGGACCGCGGTGACGGCATCCCAAGCGTTCGAGACGACGTCGTCGAGCCCGTCGACCTGGGCGGAATCGGTGCCGTCGTAGACGATCCACACCGGGAACGTGGCGACCGAGATCTGGGTTTGGCGGCCGAGCGTCGACCGGTTCACGAACGGCTGCTCGATGTAGATGAACGGGGCGACGTAGCGGTAGCCGGCCGGCGGATGTGCCGACGTGCGGCCGGGCAGCACCGCCTCGAGGGCGGCGGCGAGGTCGCGTCGGGCAATGCCGAGCCGGTTCACGCCACACCCCAGCGCTGCTTGGAGGGCAGCACCAGCGGACGCACCGCGGCGACGGCGTCGAGGTCGAGGTCGGTGAGCTGCCGGTTGTACGGGTACAGATCGACGGCGAGCGCCACCGCGGCGTGCTGCAGATGGGCGACCGCACCGGCGTCGATCGGTTCGGTGGCATCGATCCGGGTGTTGATGTACTCGACGGCGGCCGCCGCGCACTGCTCGACACGGTCGGAGTCGACGTCGCCGTCGCGTAGGCGCAGCGCGGCCATCGCCTCGGCGGCGACCGCGGTCAGGTCCCACACGTTGACCGCCGGGGCGGCGACGTCGGTCACGGCGCGGCGCCCATCGCCCAGTCGTCGCCGTTCCAGTGCACGTTGCCGGAGCCGATGACGATGTACTCGTCCGTTCCCCACGCCTCGTCTGTGTCGGCGTCGAGCAGGTCGAGGGCGCGCAGGTCGCCGATCGTCGCCGGCACCTCGGCGCCGACGGGCGTGAAGGTGCCGGGCGCGCCGGCGCTGACACCGGTCGGTGGCTCGGGCGGAGGTGGCTCCGGTGGTGCCCACAGCGACGGCGGGTACGACTCGGAGTAGATCTCCTCGAGGCGGCGGGTGTCGCTCACGGCGCGAGGTGGATGGCCCCGTTGGCGATCGGGCGGAACCCGGCGGTGGCGGCGGCGACGGCGACCTGACGGCCGAGCACCGACGGCTCGACGGCTTCGAGCACCGGGAACCGGTAGATGTAGCCCTCCATCACCATCGAGTTGCCGACCCAGAACGTGTTGTCGGTGATCGCCGGGGTGACGACGGCGCGCAGCCCGGCGACACCCATCCCGAAGTCGGTGGCCGTCGCGTTGCCCGGGGCGTTGGATGGGGCGAGCGTCGGGAACAGCGGGCGTCCAGCGAGGTCGGTGAGCCCGCCGAGCCGTGCCCAGCCGGTCGGTCCCATCACGATCCACGTCGCCAACGAGCCGGTGGCTGCGTAGACGGCGGCGGAGGCTTCGAAGATCGCCGCCAGGATTGCCGGCGCGTCGGCGTCCGCGGCGAGGGTCACCTTGCCGGTCGACAGGATCATTTCGGCGACCAGCGAGTTGTCGATGGCGTTGCCGAGCCGGCGCAGCAGGTGCGACACGATCAGGTCGAGCGAGCCTGGCTGCAGCGAGATCAACTGCTGCGAGATGTTCAGGTACGTGCCGACCGTGCCCAGCGAGATCGGGTCGGCGGTGACGTTGAACGCCTTCGACGGCAGCTCACCCTTCTCGAAGCCGGCGGTGGCGCCGTCGCCTTGATCGCCGACGGACGTGGCGAAGTCGGGATCAACGATCCGCGGTCGCATGAAGTGCAGCGCCGACGGGGACTCGACGAGTCCGAGCGCCGTGGCGAACGGCATCCCTCGTGGGTACGGGTCGATGATCGCCCCGATGACCGGCTTGACGACTAGGCCGCCGAGGTCGCCGGCGACCGGCACCGTGTTGGTCTTGTCGGTGCCCATGTGCTCGGCGGCCCGGTTCATCGCCTGCCGCATCCGGGTCGACGAGTCCGGGTCGCCGAGATGCAGCAGGTCGTACAACACCTGACCGGCCCGGTCATAGGCGGGGGATGGCGTCACCGAGCGGGTCACCCGGGCGAGACGGTTGCGGGCCTCGTCGGTCATCGCCAGGTTGTCGCCGATCAGCTCCAGCTGGACGTCGACCGCCGCGACGCGGTCCTTGGCGGCCTGGATCGCTGCGCGTTCGTCGTCGGACAGGTCGCGGTTCTGATCGAGGGCGACCTGCTTGAGCGTCTCGACCATGCGCTCCTTGGCGTCGCGGTCGAGCAGCAGCCGTTCGACCATCGGATCGGGTGCCAACGTGGTGGACACAGTGCCTCCAGGGACGGATCCAGGAACCACAGGCGGGTTCGGTGGGTTCTCCGTCGGGGCGGAGGCGTCACCTGGCGTGACCCGGCAGGCTCCACCTGGCGCCCCGGAGGGCCGGCGGGCTCTACCTGGCAGTCACCGGCGAGCTCTCGGGCTCTCCCTCGACGTGCTCAGTTGGCGCCAGTGTGGCCCGCCGGCTGTGTCCAACGCAAGCCTTTCGCCCGCGACTCGGCGAGCCAGCGGTCGAGCTCGGCGACCTCGCGCCGTGATGCTTCGGTGGCTTCGGCCTCAAGCAGGTCGAGGGCGCGGTCCTCGCGCACGGCGAGCACCTTGGCTGTCGGGTAGGCGCCGGTCGGGACGAGCGCGACGTGGCGGATGATCGCTCGCAGCCGGGTGACGATCCCGTCGATGGTCCGTGACCCGCCACGGGCGATCGGATGGAAGCGCACCGACAGGCCGTCGATGCCGTCGTCGTACATCTGGCGGACATCACGCACATGCGGATCACGAACCCGGAACGTGCCGTACAGGCCGTCGTCGGCCCGGTCCAATTCCAGGGCGTAGCCGATCGGGCTGCCATCGTGACGGTCCTGCAGGGTGACCGAGCGGATGATGCCTCGGTTCGTCGCCCCGTAGTCGAGCTGCTCGTCGAAAGCGTGCCGGTCGAACTGCTCAAGGTACGGGCGGGGTTCGACGTCGTCGAACACCCGCGCCGGCTCGTTCCACGGCACGACCTTGCCGTGCAGCGTGTGCTCGTCGACAAGCTCGACGGGACCTGCCATCGCCCGGTCCAGTTCCATCGTCATCCCCTCACTGAGCCGATCAGCCCCTCGATCCCACCACCCGGGTCCACGTCCGCTTCGTGCGGCGCCCATCGTTCGAACTCGCGGATCTCGTCGACCTCAAGCGCCCGGCCGCCGTCGTCGCCGACGATGCCGTGCAGCGTGGCGTAGGCCCGGGCCCGCTCCTCAAGCGGCGGCTGTGTGTAGCGGTCCGGGTTGAACTCGATGTGGGACCCGCGGGGCAGCAGCCATTGCGACATCGCCCCGGACATCGACTCGGCGGCGGTGCGTAGCGTCGCCCGCCAGTGCCAGTCCGCCAGCATCAGCGTCGACTGGTAGGTGAGCCCATTGTTCTGCGGCAAGTTGACGAGCACGGCTGGCACACCCATCGCCGCGGCGATCATCTCCAGGTCGAACCACAACAAGTCGAGCAGGGCGAGGTCCTTGGGCGACATCGTCAACGTCTCGAACTCGAGCCCGCCCGACAGCACCGCCGGCGCGCCCGCCGAGTGGTAGCGGGCCGTCATCCATTGGCCCTGCAGATCAGCCGACTGGGCGGCGGTGAGCTCATCGGGATGCTTGAGCACCGCCCACACGCCGTAGCGGGCGATGTTCTCGGCGTAACGGTTCAAGGTTGCCGCCGACATCAGGTTGCCCCATGCCCAGCGCAGCGGCCCGATGCCCCGCCGCTGGCCGGTGCCGGGCAGCTGCTGGTACGGGATGTGGCAGATGTCGGCTCTGGCGAGCGGATCGCCGTGATCGTCGTGGCCGAGGTACCAGTTGCCTTCGTCGTCGACGAACACCTGTGACGGGTTGAGGGCGACGAACCGGGCCGGCCAGCCGTCGGCGAAGCGGCCCGTCGCCCACAGGATCGCTTCGCCGGCGAGGTAGTAGCTGTTCGACAGCGCCTTCATGAACGCGGTCCAGTCCGAGTACAGCTCCGGTTCGGGCGACGAGTACCACGACGGCAGTGAGCTCGGTCGACGGTTGTTGACGGCGTAGGCGGGGAAGCTGGCGAGCTGGCGTCCGTTGAGGTCGGCGCAGGTCATTGCTGTGGACACGCGACGCATGTAGCCGCCCGGGTTCTGACGGCCGTAGCCGAACCCTGACCATTCGCCGCCACCGCCGCTGAACTCCTCCATCGGCGGCGTCGCCCAGACCCCACCGGCGTCGATGGTGTCGGCTGCGGGCCATCCAGACCATGCCGACGCCGGCAGCACGAAGTTGCCGGGCGCGTTCGTCGACGAGGTCGGTCCGACCGACTGCGGTGGATCGTTCGGCCCGGCCAGGTTGGCGTTCGGTGGGACCTCGCGCGGGTCGGCCCTGTCACGCGGTGCGTAGCGGCCCGACGGAGGCGGGCGGTCGAGCATCGGACGCAAAGGGTACGCCTCGCGGTTGCTTGGCGCTAGCACCGCGCTTGCGGCGGGTCAGCTGACTGCAGCGATAGGAGCGAAGTCGATCGGCTCGCCGGTTCGTTCGAGCATCGGGAGCCGCCCGGTGAGCTGCTGCCAGCGGGCGCAGGCGACGTCGACGTAGGCGGGCTCGAGCTCCATCGCCGCGCAGCGCCGACCGGTCACCTCGGCGGCGGCGATCGCCGTGCCCGACCCGCTGAACGGCTCGTACGCCCACTCGCCGGTGCGCAGGTGCCACGTGTACGGGTCGGTGTACAGCTGCACGGGCTTGATCGTCGGGTGTTCGACGTTGGCCGAGGCGTTGGCGAGGTGCCACACGTTCGTGGCGTTCGACGGCGGCCGGCGCCGGGTCGGTGGCCGATCGCCCTCACGCCAGCTGTACGCGCACGGCTCGGATTGCCACATGAAGTCCGAGCGGGTCAACACGGGGCGGTTCTTGACCCAGAGCAGCGTCTGGTGCCACAGCAGCCCGTTGGCCCGCCACGCGTCGGCGACCAGGGTGCGACGAAGATCGGCGTGCCACTGGTACACCGGCGCCTCGGCTGCAAGCCGCTTGAGAGCTTCGGCCAGGAAGCGACCGAAGAGGTCTGACGCCTGATCGGGGTCCCGGTAGGTGTCCCATTCCTTGTCCTTGATGACGGCGTTGTTGACCTTGGACTGCGGGTGGTTCTGGCCGGTGTAGTCGACGAGGTACGGCGGGTCGGTGACCATCGCCAGCGGCGTGATCCCGTCGAGCAGGCGGGCGACGTCGTCACCGTTCGTCGAGTCGCCGCACAGCAGGCGGTGCCCACCAAGGATCCACAGATCACCGGGCTGACTGCGCGGCGTCGCCGGCGGCTCGGGGATGGCATCGGGATCGCCCGGCGTGGCCCAGCGGTCGAGCAGCTTGGCGAGGTCGGCGGCGTCGTAGCCGGTGCCAGCGAGCCCGTCGTCGAGGGCGGCCAGGTCCTCGAGCAAGCGGGCGAGCTCGCGCTCGTCGTAGCCGGCGTCGTCGTTGGTGCGGTTGTCGACGAGCAGCAGCCGCCGGGCCTGGTCGTCGTCGACGTCGACGAGCAGCACCGGCAGGTGCGTGTCGCCACGGCGCCGGGCGACACGGGTGCGGTGGTTACCGGCGATGATCCGCCGGGTCGACGCCTGCACCAGCACCGCCCCGTAGAACCCGTGCGCAGCCATCGACGCCTCGATCGCCTCCTCGTCGCCGCGGCGCGGGTTGTCGGGGTGCTCGACGAGCTCGTCGATCGGGAACGTCGGCTCGTAGCGCTGGGCGATGGTCGGCACGGCAGGCTCCTAGTGGATGGCGGGGCGGGCGGGGACGGGTGCAGAGACGATGCCCCAGCGGGCGTTGGTGGCGGCAGTGAGCGGAGTGATGTCGGCACCGGCGCGGCGCTGCCACACCCAGGCGTCACCGACCGGCCGCTTGGTCGCCGCGGCGACGGCAGAGTCGAGGCGGTAGTCGCCGCGGTGGGTCAGCTGGCCACGGGGCACGGCGTCGTGGAAGCTGCCGCACGCCCGGGCGAACTCGGGCAGGGCGATCTGGCGCACCTTCACCCGGGCCCGCTCGAACGCCGGCAACGCCGACCCGGCCGGCGAGGCCCGATCGATGACGACGGTCGCCTTCCAGCGTTTGGCGACCTCGACGGCACGCTCGATCACCCGGAACAGGTCCGAGCTCGACTCGATCACCTCGAGCGGGGTGCGCCCGTCGACGTCGCCGGCGATGACGACGGTGCCGCGATCGCGCTCCGGGGTGAAGTCGAGCGACAGCGCGACCTTCTCGCCGGGCACGTCATCGGAGCGGCACGCGGCCCAGGCGACCGGGTCGATGCCGACGATGCCGATTGGGTCGGCCCACAGGTTGAGATGCTCACGCCGGAACGTCGCCTCGTCCATCGTCACCAGGTCGGCGGCGAGCGCCCGCGACACCGCACCGTGCGGCTCGTCGAGCGACGGGTTGGCCTCACGCCACACCAGCGGGTCCGTGATGTCGCAGTCCTCGGCCGGCGCCCACTCAAGCCAGCACAGCGGCGAGTGCGGATCGGCG
>Ga0180088_1000067_pt1 | contig 10102 bp, 11 predicted proteins | sample EasRiv830_16_10D_FD_121784 | JGI IMG/M metagenome (GOLD analysis project Ga0180088, IMG submission 121784) | Soil microbial communities from meander-bound floodplain in the East River, Colorado, USA - East River metaG ERMLT830_16_10D | ecosystem: Environmental > Terrestrial > Soil > Floodplain ... | reverse complement strand
GTACAAGGTAAGGGAGAAAACATTGAGTCTAATACTTCTTATTCTCATCCTCTTGCTGTTGTTCGGCGGAGGCGGCTTCTATCTCGGCGGCGACCGTGGACCGCTCTACGGTGGCGGAGCTGTGACGATCCTCATCATCGTCTTGCTCATCTTGCTATTGACGGGGAGGATTTAGCCGTGATTAAAGCTCGGCATCTTCACCTCCGTGGTGTCGTAGGTGAGATTCGTACCGCAATGTACGAAGATCGCGAACACATCGTCGTGCCCGTCGTCGCGTTGATGGAAGGTGTGATTCACGCCATCAACGCTGACACTCCGGAGTACGTGCCTATCGAGGCACTCAGCACCGCACCACAAGGGTGGAACGGACGCCCTGTGATGTTTGGACACCCAACGAGAAACGGACATCAGATCTCGGCGAATGATCCGACGGTCTTGGAGGCAAAGTCTTTTGGGCGTGTGTTCGACTCGCGCATTAAGGGCAAGAAGCTCTACCTCGAGGCGTGGCTTGATCCCGAGAAGGCGAAGAAGATCGGCGCCGATCGTATCCTCGAACGTGCTCGTAAGGGTGAACAGATCGAGGTATCTGTCGGTGCCTTTGTCGTCGCCGAATCGAAGATGGGCGAGTTCAACGGCAAGGCTTACAAAGCCGTGTGGCGAGAGATCACACCTGATCATCTTGCTTTCTTACCCAACGGTGTGGGTGCGTGTAGCATTAAGATGGGCTGCGGTACGCATCGTGCGGCTCAAGAACATCAAGTCTTTCACAACATCGTGGAAGACGACATCGTGACACTTACTCCTGACGCGACGATGATCGCCGCGATGGAGTTCGAACCTGAAGAGCTACTTGAGAATTATCTCCGTATGCTCGACAACGATCCGAAAGCTTTGGCTGGGGCGCGTAACTCGGCAAAGGATCTTGAGACGATTCAGAGCGTGCATGACCACGCTGTGAAACTCGGAGCCACGTGTGCGGAACTGAAAGTTGCTGAGGGCGCCATGACAAACGTTCAAAAGGCTGTCGCGAAGGTCAAGGCTGGTGAACACACCATCGAAGAGTGTGTGAAGGAATACGGGCTATCGGCTGATGAAGAGAAGCAAGTGCGTGCTCTCGTCGCCGAAAAGCCCGCGGAAGACAAGGACAAGAAGTTCGATTTTGGAAAACTCAAAGGAGCAGAGATGACGAAAGAACTGCGTGCTGCAACGATCAAGGCACTCACCGAGTGCCCGTGCAGCGGCTTCACCGCCGACGACGTGAAGCTGCTGGAGTCGGTGTCGGATGAACGTCTCGAGGCGTTCGCCGCGAGCACCGAGGCTCGAAAGGAAGAGCAGAGCAAGCTGACCGCCGCCGAAGCCAAGGTCACCGAGACCGAAGCCAAGTTGAAGGCTGCAGCAACGCAGGCTCCTCCCGAACCGAAACCGCTGACCGAGGAAGAGTTCATGAAGGCGGCGCCGGCCTCCATCAAGAGCCTCATCGCTCGTCAGAAGAAGCAGGACACCGAGCGTAAGGACCGATTGGTCACCGAACTCAAGGCGGCCCAGTCGGAGTTCACCGAAGACGAGCTCAACGGCATGGACCTCGAACAGCTGGCGCGTATCGCGCGCGTCGCGAAGATCAACGAGCTGCCCGACAACTACGAAGGTCGTGGCGTTCCTCGTGCGGCCGCGGAGCGGAAGGATGATCCGTTCCTCAATCCGCCGGACCCGTATGCCGCTGCGATCGAACAGCGTCGGAAGGGGCAGTCAGTCAACTAACGACGGTTCCTCGTCGTTTGCGTTTAACGTGACGATGTGAGTCGTCAACAGGGTTAGGAGACAGAGAAATGGCTATCACGAAGTATCCGCCGAACACCATCTGGCTGGGTGGCCCGCGGACCGAGATTGGTGACCTCGCAGCGAAAGAGGTTATCACGCCCGGTATGCTGGTCGAACGCATCAACACTGCCGGTGTGTGGCAGTGGAGAAAGCATGCCACCGCAGCCGGTGCGGGTGTGCGCGCCGTCGCCACCGAGCAGAGCATGCTCAACAAGGGCGTCGATATCGACTACGCCGCCGGTGATCTGATGGAAGTGAGTGAGCTCGCGGGCGGCAGCAGCGCCTGGATGCTCATCGCGTCCGGTCAGAACATCGTGTTCGGACAAAACCTCGAGTCGGCCGGCAACGGCACGCTCCGCGCGATCGCCGCTGGCGTCGCGTTGTTCCAGGCGCTGGAAACCAAAAACAACTCGGCGGGTCCCGGCAACGCTCGGATTCGCGTCAACGCTGTTCCGTAATTAGGTTGACGCCCAATCTTGGCGTCTGGAGGATTTGAAGATGTTTGAAAACATGCGGTTCACGACCGGCAACACCAAGAGCCCGATTGCCGGTGCTTTGCTGCGGTCACTGGGAGAGAGTGGTGAACTCTCCATCGCATCGCTTCGCTCGCTCTCACCGTTGAGCGAACGTGCACAGATCATGGTCGATAAGGCCGTGGTGGAAGTAGGTCTCGATCGCCTGACGTTCGCTGGGGACATCATGGCGGCCGGCCTCACGTATCCGCTGACTGACCCGCTGTCGGTCACTCAGCTCGAGTGGGAATCCACGGGAAAGACGGGTGGTGCGCAGCGCACCATGTCGCCGTCGGCTCGTGGTGAAAACCAGCTGCCGGATCGCACCGTCAATCGGTTGCCGATCTATCTGACTACTGACGACTTCAGCCTCGGTATTCGCACGCTGAAGATGTCGCAGCGCGTCGGACAGCCGCTGGACACCGCGCTCATCAAGCAGGCGACTCGTCGCGTCAACGAGGCCATCGAGGATGCCGCCATCAACGGCGCCACCACCCTCGACGGTCAGGCGCTTCAGGTCGGCGGTTATCAGGCGCCCGGCCTGCTGAACGCTCCCAACGCCAACACACAGGCCCTCACGGGAACCTGGGTTACCGCGACCGGTGATCAGATCTACACCGACGTCGCGGCGATGATCGCGAAGGCGGTGGCTGACAAGAAGTACGGTCCTTACAACCTGTATGTGAACACCACATACGCGGCTGGACTCGACCGTGACTTCAAGGCCAACGGATCACTGACGATCCGTCAGCGCCTCCTCTTGATGGACAACCTCTCGGCCATCAAGACCGCCGACATGATGCCGGCGACGAAGGTGGCGTTGGTGCAGATGACGTCCGACGTCATCGAGATGGTCACCGGTCAGCCTCCGACCGTCATTCCGTGGACCTCGCTGGACGGCTTCACGCTGTACTGGCTCATCATGGCGATCATGGTTCCGCGAGTCCGTTCGGATTATGACGGAAACTCGGGCATCGTCATCGGAACCGGCGCGTAGTTCACTTGTTAGCTACGTGAGCTAACTTCGTAGTGTTGGGGACCGGGTCACGTCCGGTCCCAATCGTTTCGTTTAGGAGGGTAGATTTCATGGCAGAAGATCCTCGAAGTGATCCTCGTTCGCGTCCGGGTGATGACGCGTATGAGGCCGAAGGTGGTATCGGCGGTCCGAAAAATCCGGGCGCACCGAAGCCTTCGACTCCCAGCACTCCGGTGGCTCCTGGCACACCTGTTCCGCCGGGTACGGTTGTTCCGCCCGCGGCACCTGGCACCACACCTTCGCTGAGCGGTCCCGGTACGGCGACGACACCAACTGGTGGGAAGGGTGGTGACGCGTTGTCAACTCCTGCCGGTATCAACACACCGATTGAAGAGGCGCCACCGGGTTCGACGAGCACCACTGTTCCACAGCAGGTGCCGAAGCAGGCCGCGCCCGGTGAATCGCCGGCCGGTACGGTGGTGACGCCCGAAGCGCCGTCATCGAAACCGTAGTTCACTGAGACCCGCGTAGTCTCTTAACGAGGTTGAAAATGGCAGACGATCCGAAAGCTTCCGCACCGGCCGAGACGCCAGCAACACCGGCGGCCTCTACTTCAGTTGCGCCTCCTTCAGGGGCGCCACTGACCATTCCCACACCGCCGCCACCATCGCCTGTGAAAGCGGGGCCGTTCAAGTTCACTGGCTCAGGTCCTGGTGGTCCTTTCAACATCGATGGACAGGGATTCGGAGTCACACCTGGTCGTGTCATCGTTAGTGGACGTGAGGTACCGCTCACGCGCTGGAAAGACACGAGCATCAAGGGCTACATTCCGATGGATATGAAGCCCGGCTCTGTTGAAGTGACGGTGAACGACCAGAAGATCACGGCTGTGCTCTAAACCCAATGTCGGGGAGAAGCGAGTTTCTCCTCGACAGCTTTAGGAAGTGAGAGGACCATGGCACTGATCGTAACACCCGGCGCCGCTAATGCAGATAGCTATGCGTCGCTCATCGAGGCGACCGCGTATGATGCTGCCTATCGTGGTGGCATCTTCGACACGATCTGGACCACGTCAACGGATGCCAAACGTGAGGCTGCGCTGCGAAGTGCGGCACACTATCTCGATGCATCCTTTGTGTGGACGGGAACACCGGTCGACGCCGTGCAAGCCCTGGTGTGGCCGCGTAACGGCATGCTGAGTCGCAACGGATTTGCGATCGGTAATACGGTGATCCCACAAGAGTTGAAAAACGCGCAGTCTGAATTTGCGCGACAGTTACTGGCAGCGGACCGTGCGGCTGATGATGATGTCGCACGTATGAACCTCCAGAGCTTGGGTGTTGGTTCGGTGAGTCTGTCGTTTAAGAAGGCGGACAACGACGAGAACGCTCTTGCGTTACGTAGTCAAGCGTTTGCTTATCTGTCGAATGTGATTCCCGATGCCGTGCGTTCGTGGCTGGTGCCATCTTGGTTTGAGACGAAGCTGCTGCCTGAAGTGACTAAGCGTTACGCAGAGTTTGAGGTCATCTAGTGGCGCTCATTGACATCGTTCGTTCAGGTGTTAAGCTCGCCGACAACTTGACAAAGTCGCTTCAGGCGACTGTGCAATTTCAGCGTCACCTCGGTGATGATGGTTTCGGCACTGACACATATGCCACAGCGGTTCCACTCAAGGCGATCGTTGACTGGAAACAGAAACACCTTCGAACGCAGACGGGTGAACTGTCGGTAAGTCGTGCGTCCATTATGTTCATCGATCTTGCGGCGCTCAACGCCACAACAGGTGGGCAAGGTGTTAGTGACCAAGACAAGATCACGTTACCAGACGGCACGACGGGTCCCATCTTGGACATGAGTGGTTTCATCGACGCAGGCACAGGTCATCCGGTGGCAACCGAGGTGTTCATTGGATAAGATCACGATCTGCTTGACGTACTTCAAGAGCTTGAGCCTTGCTAACCTTGAGGCCGCGCTTTACTCTGTGCGTCAACAAGATCTTCCTCGAGTCGGTTACATCGTCGTTGTCGATAACAACACAGACGATAGTGCTGAGTCGATTCAAGGTGTGATCGACCGATTGAACTTTCCGGTGCCGGTGCGACTCATCTCGTATAAGCATGGTGACCCAAACAAGACACACTCGTGGTCAACAAACGTTGCGATCCGTCAAGCGACGACCGAGTGGGTGTTGTTCACGCGTGCCGACTATCTGCTTGACTTTAACATCTTACTGCAGTTCGTGGGTGTCATCGCGTCGAAGCCAAAGGACTGGGATGGTTTTATCACAGGACGTGTGTATCATTTACATTTAGACATTGCCGCATGCAACACGGTGAACTGGCAGTATGATTCACACCGGCTGTTGACGCTCCCAGGTAAAGCCGAAGACTACACACTCATTGACACAGGTGTGTATGCCGTTTGTCGTTCAGCCTTCGAACGTGTTGGTGGGATGAATGAAAATCTTACGGCGTGGGGCCACGCACAGACTCACTTTCAGTGGAAGCTTTACAAATCTGGAACAGAGTTTGTAGAGATCCCTGATCTGTTCTTTTATCACCCAGCACACGGTGGTATGAAGGACATCAACGTCGCTCACGAACAGCTACAGCGTGAAGGCATTGACATCAAAGAACTGTGGCGTCGTTACGAAGGGGAGCAGCCTTACAAATGAGGCCTTATAACCGGTCACTTCATAGTGACGATTATCAATTTCTTGTGAAGTGGGATGCGATGCTTCGTGCTCACTTACGAGATATGGTTAATCGAAACGTGCCTCATCGTGAGTGGCATCCTCATCGCTTTTGGGAATATGCGTCGGTTCTTCAACAGCTTGAAGAACAACATGTTCCTGCTGAAGCCGAGATGATCGACGTCGGTGCGGGAGCCAGTTTCTTTGACCCACTATTGGCAACGTTGTATCCACGTCTCTGTTGCACAGACAATATGTACTACGGTGACGTCACACCAATGGTGGAGGCTCAGCGAAAGGCATATAACATCAGTCTACCGTGTTGGAGTCTCGACATGCAGAACATGCCCGAGGGTGCCACACCAGGGTGGGGTGGTGCTACCGATAAGTTCGATGTGACGATGTGTATCTCATCCATCGAGCATGTTCCAAATCATGATGCGGCGATGAAAGAACTCATCCGCATAACCAAACCGGGCGGGTTGATCTTTATCACGTCGGACTACTTTCGTGATGAAGCTCACTTCGAGCAGAGTGTATCCCGGCACTTGCAAGTGACGCCATACCGTGAAGACTTTGTAGAGGACTTCCCTCTGCTGTGGCCCGAGCTTAGCTTCGTCGGTTCGACAGACTTCGAATACAAAGGCGACTTTGTTCACAATTACTCGTTCGTTAACCTCTGCATGCGTAAACGTGCGGCATCCACTCCTGCGTGAGCAGGTGACAACGGAAAGGCACATATGAGCAAGATCATCCCGGTGTCGGCGCTAAATAGCGCATATCAAATGAGCAGTGCGGGCAGCTGCTCGACAGTCAAGACTAGTGGCCTACCAATTCGCAACCTCGCCAAGGAAGGTAGACGGCTGAAGATCAACTGCATCTTGCCGTCGTCGCCGTGGTTGGCCGACAGTAAGACCAACGTCCCGCTCGGTGTGCTCTACATCGCCGGGCTGCTGCGCGAGCAGGGTCACGATGTCATGGTGACGTCGATGCTGAGCAAGCGGTATGAGGGCAACATCCACCTCGACGACGAGGCGATGAAGGCCGACGTGCACATGTTCGGCTTCTGCACGCCGCAGTTCGGCGAGGCGCTGGAGCTGGCGGCCTACATCAAGGACCATAACCCGGACGCGCTGCTGGTGGCAGGCGGCCCACACCCCAGCTACGAGCCGCAGGAGACGCTCGAGGCTGGCCGACAGGAGCACTACCACTACAAGGGCAGGCTGTCGCAGCGCCGCGACTACAAGGCTGCGGACGGCCGCCGCCTGTTCGACACGGTGGTGATCATGGAGGGCGAGGTTGCGGTGCTGCAGGCGCTGAGCGACTGGGACAGCGGCCAGCTGCAGGATTTCTACTACGGCGACAAGGCCGACGCCATGGATCTCGACGCGATCCCGTTCCCGGCGTGGGACCTGCTGCCGCACGACCACATCTACAACGACGGCGTCGCGGTGATGAAGCACCGCTACTTCCCGAACGAGTTCCACCCGGACGCCAGCGGCGCGGTGATGTCGATCATCGGCACACGCGGCTGCCCTTACAAGTGCACCTACTGCAGCACGCCATGGATCGGCCAGAAGCCGCGCTACCGCAGCCCCGCCAACATCATCGCCGAGATGGCGCAGGTGATGGACAAGGGTGTGCGCATGTTCAAGTTCCAAGATGACACCTACACGCTGCACAAGACCAAGCTGCGCGAGCTGGCTGACAGCGTCGACGCTGCGTTCGGCCGCAACGCCTTCGCCGCGCGCATCCACACGCGCGTTAACACGATGGACGACCACGTGGCCGAGAGCCTGCACCGCATGTCGTGCAAGGTCACGTGCTTCGGCATCGAGAGTGGCAGCCAGAAGGTGCTCGACGCGAACCAGAAGGGCACGAAGGTGCAGCAGAACACCGACGCCATCATCCGCGCCAAGGAGCAAGGCTTTTACACCATCGCGTTCCTCGTCATCGGCATGGCGGGCGAGACGCTCGACACCATGAAGGAGACGCAGGACTGGCTGCTGAAGGTGAAGCCACACCTCGACAGCTGCAACCTCGCTGTCGGCATCCCGTATCCCGGCAGCCGGTGGTGGACGCATCCGCGCGAGAGCGGCATTACCATCCACGACTTCAACTACGACAACCAGTGGATCGTCGGCTTCTCGGCGCGCGATGAGATCTTGGTGCAGCCGGACGGCGTCAGCGTGGAGGAGATGTTCCGCGTGAAGAAAGAGATGTTCGACTTTCAGGTGGCCAACGGTTGGGCGAAAGCCGAATGGGACGAGGACAAGCGCATCCGGGCGCAGCAGGACGAGGCGGCGGCGAATGGTACGCTAACCGCTGCGTCTGCTCTAACGTACGCAGGACACTAGGATGTCAGACAAGTTCACTAAGATTTCGGTGCTCGTGCCAACACGTATGCGGCTCAAACAACTTGAGCTGTTTATCTTGTCGTATCTCGAAACGACAAGAGGCGCCGAAACCTCAAGTGAACTTGTCTTTCGTGTTGATGAGGATGACAAGGAATCACAACGATTCATTCAGGCGACCGATTATCAAGTACTTATCGGTCCACGCTATCGTGGGTACGAAAGTTTGCCTCAGTTCTTTAATGAGCTTACTCACGTGGCCACAGGTGATGTGTTCATGCTCGGAAACGATGACGTTCGATTCGTCACACCCGGTTGGGCACCTAAGATCTTAACACGTGCAAATACGTTTCCTGACGGCCTGTTCAACATCGGTGTGAAGACTCATAATGAGAGTCACTTTCCGTTAAGCATCGTTAGTCGTAAGGCCGTTAACCGTTTGGGTTTCATCTATGACCCACGTATCTTTTGGGGTGACATCTTTCTTCGTGACGTAATGAGTCGTCTGGGTCGTAACGTGATGCTTCCTGAGGTTGAGATTCAACATGTCTGGGCGGGTTTTGATCCCGATAAGACGTTCATTGAGGGTGAGGGTGCACGTCGCTCAAACTGGATGACACATCACGTGCAAGCCGTTGACGAGGCTGAAAGTAAGTTGAAAGGATTACTTGCAGCATGAGTTACTTGCAGCCAACTCATATGAAAGTCAGGCCTGGGACACGTCCAGGGGACTTTCGGGGTGATGGCCCAGGTCCATTTGAACCTATACCATTGCCAGATGTGTGTCCGCTATGTGGTGGACAGTTACATTTGTTCGATGGGTACACCGAGCGTGTGATAGTAGAACGCCTTTGTACTGAACATCAGACTTGTGCGTTGGTGTCTGACGTGCCCAATAAGTTAGACATTGTTGGCTGTATTCAGTGCAAGCATAATTTTACGAGATCACGATGAGTATTAGCTTCATCGTCGCAACACAGTGTCGACCGACCATCGCCGCTACACTCGCGTCTATCGAGTGTTGGCCCGGTGATGAGATCATTGTTGTGAGTGACATGTCGCTTAACTTACATATGCAGAGTTTCGTCACGAACAATAAGTTCGTGAAGTGCATGCATCATCCACCAGGAAATGACTGGGGGCATAGTGAACGAAACTTTGCGATGCCCTTTGCAAAAGGTGACTATATCGCTCATCTTGATGATGATGACACGTATGTGTTGAACCATCGTGTGATCATGGAGGGTTTACTACGACAGCATCCACAGAAACCAGTCATCTTTCGTATGCAATACTATGGGCCAGAGGGACCGATACTCTGGCGAGACAAGATCATTCGTTGTGGTAACGTCGGCACTCCGATGTCGATACTTCCAAATGATCCGAATGTACGCGGTGAGTTTGGATCTTACTACGGTGGCGATCTTACATACCTCGAAAGTTATGCCGGTAAGTTAGGACTTGCATCTGAAGATTTTATCTGGAGTGAAGAGATAACAACGCTCATTCGTCCGCACTTGAGGAACCAATGAAAATTCACATCGGTATTCCGGTCCTACGTCGTTACGATTTGCTTCGTGAACTAATCTTGTCGGTGCAAAAGAACACCGTGCAGCCTGACCTTGTTGTTATCGTAGACAACGGTGGTAAGAAGGACCTGCTGGCGGCGGCTCTTGACAATCACGGGCTCTCTAACGTCGAGGTGCACACTCCCGAAAAACCGCTGGGTGTCGCAGAGAGTTGGAATCAT
>Ga0180088_1000060_pt1 | contig 10690 bp, 10 predicted proteins | sample EasRiv830_16_10D_FD_121784 | JGI IMG/M metagenome (GOLD analysis project Ga0180088, IMG submission 121784) | Soil microbial communities from meander-bound floodplain in the East River, Colorado, USA - East River metaG ERMLT830_16_10D | ecosystem: Environmental > Terrestrial > Soil > Floodplain ... | reverse complement strand
TCATCAACCGTTCCCGTGAGATTATGCGAGTGATCTCCAGCATTGGCTCCGGTACTTCCACTAATCGGATGCGTGTGGGCACCGTCGTTGGACGATGTAATAGCCGTCGCGGCTACCGCATCCTGGGTGAGGCCGCCGGCGCCACCTCCAGCTGCTTGCCCCGGAACCGCCACCGTTGTATGCGTGTGCGCCCCATTTGTAGTGGCCGATCCCGAAGACATATCATGCGTATGGGTCGCCGTGGCTCCTCCCACAGCAATCGACGTGATATTATGATGATGCGCCGGAAGATCAGACACAGCCAACACAAGGGACTGAACGCCGCCTGCAGCACCAAGAGCCGTTCCATCAACCCCCGACTCCGCAGCGGTTATTCGAGCCGAGGCGCTTCCCGCGAGATCGGTTCCAAAAACAGCCCTCTGTCTCAGATCGGGAGTCACCCCACTTCCGATGATCGAATTGTACTCCGGATAAGCCGTCGCCGCGGCGCCGAGGGTTTGAGAGTTTGGCCACTCATACCCCGGAGGAAGGGCTGCTCCCCAAAACGGCATGACACTTCCGATTGGAGCATGAACACACCGCTCAACAAGCCACAAACCTTCCGTCCACATGACACGAAACGGAATCCCTGGAAGACACCTTCTTGCCCTCGCAACAGAGAGATTTCCCGAAAGGAGATTCCCCGACGGGGGCGCAATATGAAGCGAAAGAGATTCTCCAACTCCCACCGCCTTTATAACCGTACAGGTCCAACCGTAGTCAGCCGCCGTCAGCGTCGGCATCGTGAGCTGGACCGCTGAAGGACTTGGGGCAACATAGATGATTTTGTTCTGATCCGTCGCCAACACAGAGTAGTTTGCAGCCTTCGTTATGGAGGTCGAAATCGGAAAAGCCCGATTTGCTCCGGGGAAGGTATTCTGCAAAGCCAACTTTATATTGCGAAGATGATCGTCCCCCTGAGAGACGACATCACTCAGCGTTGGATTCGTATTGATTAAATCCGCAACATAGGTGGGGGATTCGAGGCCCATTTTCGTCTCCTCTTAGTTCCTCGATCCCATACTGAGGGGGCGAGCCGCAATCTCTCTCTGCACATGCTTTTTGAGCAAGGCGGCTTCGCCCTCCATTCGAAGAGAGGCAAAGGTCTTCACCGCCCCCGCATTCAGAATGTCCGCTGCCAACTTCGCCCCTGCGCCTCCCACAATGAGCCACGGACAGTGGGTGAGCCACTTATTCGTTGCGGCCGCATTCACAATATCCTCATCCGCCTTGAAGAAATTCCACAAAAGATTATAATCTGTATCGGGAATCGGAAAAACCTTGATCGACGTTTCACGAAGGACATAGGCTCGCGGAACCCCCGGAGAAAGGCTCTGCGTCGCCTGTGTGGTGTCCATGTCGAAGTTGTTCTGCCAATCCCCAAAGAAGTAACGATTAGCAGACATTTCGTCCATTTTCTTCAAGAACCACGTCCTCGAAGAGGACGAACTCTGATACCTCAGATTGCCATCTCTCTCTTCCGTCTCCTGAAGAAAAGAGTCCGGAAGCGCATAGAGGACCGTCGCCGAAGTGACTGTCACTACATGATCGTATTCGGTCAAGAACCAAGGAAGGGTTCCCGCCCCCAACTCCCGAAGATCCTGTGCCCAATTCAACGCTCGAAGGATCTCGGTCGCCCGATCACTTCGCCAGCCAAGCCCTTGCTGGACTTCAGCTACCGCTTCCGCTCCGGTCATTCCGAGTACAGGGGGCACTTTTAGCTCCTTTCAAAAAGGGCCATTCGATCCCAACGAACAGCCCCCTTCATTCCGCCGCTTCTCTCATCCTCGGCGGATTGATGTCGATCTCCCGCCCCTGATTTTCATTCATGAGGTCTTCAGCTCTCTTCCTCAACCTTTGATGCCTTTCGTCGTCGGGCTCGCTTCGCCTTGAGGGGAGACCATTCATAAAGCGTTCGACCCACATCGGGTCGCGGAGTTGGCGACCCCTATCCTCAAAGGTCTGGATCAAAGAGGTCCAGGAGGCCATCAGCTCATACTTCCGCCACGGAGGCGTATCACTCGCAAGGAGGATTTTCTTCGCCTGCTCGATCCGAAGCGGCCTCGTGTAGTCGAAGAAGAGCTGCCAAAACTGCATATCGCGGCGCGGAGTCGGATGATCCTCAGCAACGGACTTCGGATATTCCACCTCGATATCGAGATAAAGCTTCCGGCCGAGGAACTCACTCATCTCCATCGTCCAGGTGTCGTGCCACCAATAGGGAAAGAACGGAGGCATGAAGTACCCCAGTCGCACACAAAGCTCTTGAGTGACAAGAGAAAAGGCCGGAAGTGTCGGCTCCCCCCACTGGCGGCCGAAGTGGACAATTCCCAGTCCATCCTCATAGAGGGCCGTTAAATCATTCACATGGAGGTCCCACGCAATACTCTGAATCGCCCTATCATCGACTCCCATTATGTAGGCCGCCGCTTCGGGTTCGCTCTTCGCCAGAAGATTGTACTTCTCCCCCAAAGAGTCGGGTCGGGGTTGAATGACGACCTTCAAATGCTCATTTTTATCCTGAAGGAGTTTGCACTCCTTTTCATAGAGGTCCTTCTCATCCTCATCAATTCCAAGAATGAAGAGCGTATCAGGCAATTTCGCCTTCGCCATTGTCGTCGGAAGATACTTATCGACCAACTTCGGCTTACCTCGCGTCGGACAGCAGTAGACCAGATTCGGTTGCATTGAGGGCTCCTTCATTCCGCCGCTTCAAGCGGAAGGCTGTGTTGTTCAGGTTCAGCGGCACAAAGCGCACGAAGCTCTTTCGAAAGAGCCTCCGGATTCGTCCGATACTTGTGCAGAATCTCCAATCTCTCCTTCTGTTTGTGCGTTCCGAAACAGCCTTCCCACCTCTTCAGCCCAATATGTTTGAAGGAGATCCAGGGGTCGATCCAACAGTGACCTCCGAGTTTGCCCCAAAGATGACAAAAGTTGAAGTCCTCTCCCCACCACTTATGATCCCTCGGACCTTCGACAAAGGCGGGCCATGCCTTTCCTCCCGGAATCTGCCCCGTTTCATCTTCGTACCAATCATCCTTCAAGGCCTCGAGGACGATCTCCGCGCACTTTCTCGAGATCCGCATGAAGCCCGTTGGGGCAGCATCGACCTTGAGCAAACCCGTCCTCTTGTCCGGCCTCGCGCTCTTCCCTATGCTGTGCCACCTCAGCATATATGTTGTTTGATCCCTCCGTGCGGGATACAGCCCCGCCACAAGATCGACCGGATGCCGGAGGATGCGGGGAACGCTCCCGCTTTCCCATCCCATATCATTGTCGATCATGATGAGATCGGTGCACTCCGTTTGAATAAAGACGGCAAGGAGGGTATTGCGAGCCCGATCAACGAAGCAATCACCATTAACGACTTGCGTATGGGTTTCGATTCCTAGAGCCGTTAGCTCGCTCGTACTCTGCTGAAGCGAGCACATTGTATCACTCATCACCCGCTCATCATAGCAGGGAATTCCAAGCATCACTCTCTGATGGACCATGAGGGTTTTCCTTTTCTCGAAAAAGGGGAGAGAAGCTTCCTCCTCTCCCCCTCGCACACCTTCTCGCTCAAACCGACCGAATGGCGCCCATCAGGGACAACTGAGAGGCCAGCTTGTTGACCGTGACGATCAATTGAGCATAGCCCGCCGAGTTGGTTATCATCCATCCAGTCGCAGAGTTCTGAGTCATCGCTGTGTTTGAGAGAACCGTGGCGACCGAATTCGCTCCGACCGTTGAGTTCGAAAACTGAAACACAGGATCATCGAGACGTTGACGCATTTTCCGCTCCAAAAGCGCTTCGCGCTTTTTCCCTCTAGGTGAAGCTGATGTTGCCGATGTAGGCGCAACTCAGGCCTCCACCGTCAACCATGACCGAGCATTCGGTCTGGACGAACCCACGCCGAACGTCCTCGTCCTTCGTCTGGACGTCATCCTTGTTCGACGTATCCCTGTTTCTCAGAGCGACATATTTGATCGCCGAGAAGTCGCAAACGAACGCCGACTTTTTGTAGACCGGATGGACTGAGAGCAAGGGATGGCTCTTCAGAAGGATTCTTCCCATCGGGAGGATCAACTCTTGGAAGTCAATCCCATAGACCTTCACCGTATTCCCGAAGGAAATGTGCGCTCCATTCACGCTCTGGATCGCCTGGCCGATTGCGGTTCGGGCGAAGTTCCCAATGAACGCAATCCTTGAGTCGCCGCCGCCCATGTCGAAGTCGAACGCCGGAGCGAACGCATCCATCAGGGTGACCGCAGCCGCCGAGCCTTGTCCGCCCAAAGAGGTCGTCAGGATCGTCTGCTGAGAGGCTGGGATGAACGTCCGAAGACCGCCCATCGTCCGCTTCGGCTTTCCATTGACCGCGTCGGTGACTTCACTTCGAACGCCGAAGAGCATCGAAAGCTCAATCGACTTCGCATGGTCGAACATCTTGCGCTTTTTGTCATTCGACCACGGACTGCCCGTCCGGACTTCCGTTTCATTGGCAGTTCCAGTCAGTTCGTAAGTGTTTTTGAAGATTTGAGTGAAGTTCGAGAACTTGACCGGATTCCTCGAAACGGCCCGCGGGGCCGCCGTGCCTTCCGCGTATGCCGACCCGATCAGAGTGAACGCAGCCGTGGCCGAGTAGGCCGCCGCAGAAGAGCCCGCAGCACCACGATTCACAATGAAGGACGTATCGGACAGAACCGAAACAACCTCCATCATTTCCGGCGCCCACGTCGACGTATCGGTGCCGGGCTCCACAAGGAGGATGTCACCCCCCTTGAGGTGGGTCGCCGTCTGATAAAGGCCGCTCATGGTCGTCGCGGTCGGATCGAGACCGATGATGGTGACCGTCGTGTTGGTCGAGGTGCCCGCCGTTGACGTGGTGAGTCGAACATGGGTTTGTGACTCTGCCCACCATGAGAACTCTGGGTCCTTGACCGTCTTTTTCCCCGCCTTGCTCGTGAGAGCAAACAGCGGCGCATTGCCGTTTGGAGAGAAGAACAAAATGCTCTCGCGGAAATCCTTCGGGCGCTCATCCGTGCCCCAATCTCCAGTTCCGCGGAGACCTGCAACAGCCGACATGGCCTTTGCCTTTCAGCTCGCTTCGCTAGCGCGCTTCGCGCGCTTCGAAGCTCTTACATCTCGTCGTCGAACTCTTGACCAAGCCCTTCGAACGGACTCTGCCCTTGATTCGGCGAAACGGGTTCCCTCGCACCGGGACGGGCTGGAGCAAAGGGGGGAACCGGCCTTCGAGAGATAACCCTCGCCTGAGGCGCATGGCCATTACCATTCGCTCTCGGCTGCGGCTGACTTCCGATAGGGATTCCCAATTGCGCATGTATCGCGGCCCCGACGAACTTAATCGCCTCACTTCGAGAAGCCCTCGGATTCATTTGCCGAAAGGCTCCAGCATATTGATTGACAAGAGCAGCGTGCTCCTGTTGATTCAGTCCGGGCCACGCTTGAAAGAACTCCGTCAGCGCACTTTGCCCCTTTTCCCGGCCTTCGAGGGCTTTCGCAACCCCTTTTTGGATCATCTCCGGGACCATTGTGGAGAGAAGCGTCAAGACGTTCTTCGTTCCTTCAAGATGTACTCTCGCCATTATGCCGGGAATAGCACCCACCGCATCCGTGTCGAGAGCCTTTTTCTCCTCTTCGCTCAGCGAATAGACGTTCTGCGCAAGGAAGGTGCGCATATGCTTCGCCGCCTCAGTATTCTCGAGACCGCGTAGCACGCCTTCCGGCGTAGTCAAGTCAGGAGATTGACCCGGCTGCGTCGGGGCCGGAGACGGCTTTGTCGGCTCTGGACTCGGCGGGGGCTGCGAAGGAGGCGGTGCTCCCGGCGCAGGCGCTACCTTGTCTGGAGGCGGAACCGCTCCAGGCTCTTCACCTTCGCCTCCCCCATCCGTCGGGGGAAGCGGAAGTTCATCAAGATCATCGAAGGAGGAAAGGGCGTCAAACGAGCCACTAAGTCCTTCGGGCTCACTTACCTCGCCCTCAACATTCGAGGGACTAACAGGTGTCGGAGGAGCGCCTGAAGGTGCAGCACCCGCCCCCGAGTCTGTTGGGGAAGTTGGGCTGGGGGTTCCAGACCCAGAAGGCGGGGCTGCACCAGGAAGGTCAGGCGGAGCGCGGAAGACCGCGCTACTGCCAATCATGAGTGATCTGAGGGTCATTCGAAATCTAGCCTCTCATCAGGATCAGCACGAGTGAGGTGCTCATCTGCAACCTGGATTATGCCAGAAGGAAGAGACAAGCACAGGCGGCCCATCAACACGGCCCCCTTTGCCGCGTTTTGCCTCATCGCCATCGAGAGATCTTCTGCGGGCTGCTCACATTCTCTCTCTTTTGTAAGAATATGAGCCTGAATGAGATCACAATAGACCTTCCATCCTGGAGTGGCGAGGGTTTCTCTAAGAACTCGCGCGACCTTGATGTCATTCTTTTGACCTTCATCAAGCGGCCTCTGGACCATTGAGGGCTTCTCCTTGTTCTATCTGGGGCTGCGGAGGAGTTGGTGCCGGGGCTCCTCCGCCTTGAGGGCTCATTCCCGGCTGCTTCATCGGGACAACATTTCCCTGTTGCAGTTGCATTTGGAGCATTCCATCAGGCACGACTTGGATCTTGAACTGATTGATATTTCGGGCCCCAGCGAGATTCCCGATGTAGGCGAAAATCTTCCCGACATCATACTGGGCGAGAAGAGCTGGAAATCGCTGCAATTGCGCCATGATGCCCTGCCAAAGGTTCGCGAGAGCCATTCGATCCACTGGAAGGGTTCCGTCCACCGCGACAAAATCATAGAAGCCTCCAATGTCCTGCTTCGTGACATCGAAGAATTGCGGCCCCGCACTCGAGGCGAGATCGCCCACAAGACGGAACTTTTTCTCATTCGTATAGTATTGTTGCGAATGTTGCACAAGCATCTGTGAGTGGGGGGAGAAAGCTGTCGTCGACAGATATTCGGCGACCGTCTTCCATCTATTCACACCGAACCCCGTACTGGTCCGGACTTCAGTGGCTGTCTTCCGTCCCCCACTCGAAAGGGCTCCGAACATAGCGTCAGAGATTCCAAGAACCCTCTCGCCCAAGCTCATCATTTGATGAGTGTCACCGAAGTGGTTCTGCGTGACGTCAGCGACGGGAACCTGATGGAAGAAGGAGCGCACATCACTTCCGTATGCTTCGGGCCGGAGGCGATAGATGAAGCCGGGGCCGGCATCTTCAGCGTCAGTAACAATAACCTTCGAGGGGTCGATTAGAAACTGGTTGTTCAAAGCGGCCCTCACATTGTAGAAGTGTGTGTTGACCAACCAATCCATTGTATTCTGTACGGGAAGTGCAATCTCCGGAATCCCTCGACCGAAAACGCCGTAGCCCTCAATCTCGGCTTCGCCAATTGAGAACGGAAACTTCCCATGCGCCGAGCCGAGGGGCTGAGCGCCAATGATGACGCTGAAATCATCCGTCACAGAGAAAACCCACTTCTCCGGATAGTCGCTCTCGCCGAGGCGCCACTCCTTTTGGATGAGATCAACGTAGACTTCCCAAAGCCCAACGCTGTGAGGGTGGGTTTTCCCTTCTTCCCCGAGCGTCTCCGCAACGAAGGTCCCAGGCTGCTCCGGCCTTTGAAGCGCCGCGGCGCCCTGCGCGACACCCGTCGCGGCGCTACTTCCGCCGGTCGACTTCGGAATGAACTCACAATTCATATAGTAGCCCTGAGCCTTCCGCTTGATGATCTCCGTCCACCCGGAGACCTTGTGAACGGCGCAGAACTCCCCCTCCTGAAAGCGCCCAATCGGGAAGTGGGGGTCATGAAGGAAGTCAAACGGAGAGACGTTGTAGACCTTGTTCCCCTCATAGCCGGGCTCCCTCACTGTAACGCGATTCTTTGAGGAGACTCCATACTCGTCCGTCAGCTCCTCTATATAGCTGTACTGAATGTCCTCCACACACCAATAGGTCCCGAGGATACCCACACCATACTTCAGAATGTCATAGAACCAAATATAGTACGGGCCGACGAGACCGCCGACTTCGATTTGATACCCAATGAGGGCTTCGAGAGCCTGAGTCTGCTGTTCGGTTTCTCCATGACGACCAGAATACTGATGAACCGGACTCCGCCCGAGGAACACCGTCGACACATAAGTGTGGGCCGTTGAGAGCAAAGCATAGCTGTACGGAATCTGAATGGTCGTATACTTGGGCTGACCTCTCTCCCGGTCACTCCTTCGAAGAGCATCATACTCCAACTCAGGCATATAGGCGAGAGCACGCTCTTCCGCGTCCTGCCATACCCGAATGAATTGGGATTGCTTCCTCTTCGAGAAGTCAACCCTTTCCTTCAGCCGAGCGAGAAGGAAGGCATGAAGAGGACTGTTTTTTGGAACCGAAAGACTCGAACCGCCGGGCATTTTTCTCTTCCTTTAACGTCGAAGGGGAGGTGCTTCCTCCCCTGGGGCTTCCTCCCCCGCTCTGTCCATCATTTCGTGGAGCCTTTGCTGTTCATCCATCGAAGGCCCGCGACGCACCCCTATTATTCCGGCGAGCATCTCCGCAAACGGCCCTCCCAGGAAGAGCTTCATCATCTCCATATCCGAAGGGGTCGGATTGATCTTCCCACTCGCAGAAGGACCCAAATCGGGTCTCATCAGCTCATCAATGCTCGTCGGGGGGTCGAGAGGATTTACATTGTAGTCAGGCACCGGACTCTCCTCTAGTTCAGTTGTCCACCCTTATTCGTATCGCAGTCAATCGTTCCGGGGAAGAGGTTGTACGTCATATAACCCGAATTGATTATCGCCTGAAGAGAAGCAAAGCCCTTCGATCCCGTGAAGGAACCATGAAACGTCACTCCTCCCGCGGGATTCTGTGTTCCACTAATGACCTCCCCTTTTTCGTTATAAACCGGATTCAGGAAGTGATAGGGAACAATGCACATTCCGTGATTGGTTCCAAAAAGGAAATGCTCAGAGAAGGTGGAACCTTCAAAAAAGATATGGATGCCCGGAACGCACTCGAAGAGCCCCGCTTTGTTTCCCATCCCTCCATAGACCATCGAGCCCTTGAAGTGCAGATTGGACGTACCGAGGATCTTCGCCCCAGAATCGGCGAGAAAGCCAATCGGCCCACTGACCCGAACGAACCCGCATTCGATCACCGAACAGCCCGTGGCATAAATGGCTTGGGATTTGTTCCCAATCACTTCCATTCCGATGAAGACGCCCTGGGCAAACCCATCGTAAGAGATAGGGGCAACCCCCATCGCACGGAAGATCTTCACAGCGCTCGGATTCACGGGGTTTCCCATGAAGATCGTGGGCCCTCCCCCTCTCTTGTGCCGGCCGACGTTCGGCCCGTAGTCCTGCCAGCCCATGTGGAGGCCGTCATGTATGCGGATGACGGGAGCGAAGCCGTTCGTGTCAATCTCGTCCTTGACCTTGTCGACGGCACACTGGATCGTTGCGAGAGGCTTGTTTGCTTCTACTCCATCATACGAGTCGTGACCCCCATCCTCTTCTGTCCGAACAAAGTACGTCGGATTATGGACGATGTCGTTCGAGCCATTCGCTTCGGTCAGTCTATGCCGAAGGTAAGCCATCAGGGACAATTCCTTACGAGGCGAAGTTTTGGAACATTCGTATTATCAACAACGCCTTCGTCATCCATGACGTCCATCCACGGCTTAGAGAGCCCCGCGAGGGCCATCGAGCCCCCATCGAGAGCATCGTCATGCTTGACGTTCGGATAAGCACCGAACTGCGCGATAAACTCCGTATGCTCAGGCGAAACGAAGATCCGACCATTCTGCGCAAGAGGAGCGATCACGTTCTGTATTCGAACCTTTTTCGACTGAATCCTCGCCTGACCCGGAAAGGGCCACTCCTGAATCGTCACCCAATGTTGACGCCGCGTCATTTCCTCCTGAAGGAGCCACCTCAAGACCTTTTGATAAGCAACAGTTTCGACAATCGCATTCGCTATACGAAAACGGACGGCGAGCTCGAAGAACTTCGCAATCGTCCATGAGGGTTGGTGGCCCCTCATTTGTTCGAGAGCTAGGAGGTAGAAGTTATCCCCATAACGGCGCCAGACTTGCATTGACTCGAAGTCGGTGTCGAGGCTGGCCTTTTTCTTCTTCTCCTCCCCAGGCGTCGGAGGAGGAACTGGATCAATCGAGAGGATGGTGACCCCACTTCGTGGAGCCTCCTCGGGCTTGTAGAAGCGGAGCCAGTCCGGCCGAAAGAAGCAGGTCTCCCTCGAGACGACCCTGCACTCCTTCTCCCGAATGAAGACCGAGAGCGTATTCTCCGCCGCCGCGGCCCTTTTCTCTTTTCGAAGAGAATCCGTCGTGTGCCTCTCCGGCCACGCGCTCTCCTGGAGTTCGACCGGAGCGTCCTCCGTTTCGGGAGTCCAACACGAAAAGCGGACTGTGCGCCACTCCGTCGAGGCCGCGGCCCTCGCCGTTACGTCATCCCCGTCCTGGGGTGTGTTCGCCATCACCATCTTCGCATTCGGAGCATCGGCTGGAGGGGCAAGGGAGTTCTTCACCGCAGAGATCACAAGTTGATTTATCTTCTCCCTCTGCTCTGGACTCGCTCCATTCTCGTCCGTCAAGATGTCGTCGAGCACAATAAGGTCCGGCCGATAGTCGTCGAAGTTGAT
>Ga0180088_1000057_pt1 | contig 10966 bp, 14 predicted proteins | sample EasRiv830_16_10D_FD_121784 | JGI IMG/M metagenome (GOLD analysis project Ga0180088, IMG submission 121784) | Soil microbial communities from meander-bound floodplain in the East River, Colorado, USA - East River metaG ERMLT830_16_10D | ecosystem: Environmental > Terrestrial > Soil > Floodplain ... | reverse complement strand
AGCTGTTCACAGATGACATTTATAAGACGTGTCTTGATCTGCTCAGGTGTTAATGACATCGGTTATCTCCCTGCGAGAACGTTGAACGTTGTCTGACGATTGCGAGCACGACAGTCGTCAAGACTCAACGACCCTGGGTTGTCCTCGTTGCACATCGGCTTGCTGGAACCATTACCGACGGTGATGAAACGGCTCGTGTCGAAGCCATAGGTCGTCGCAAGATAACGTGCGACGGCGTTGGCTCGTTCACTTGATAATGTGACGTTGCGCCGCGGGTCGCCGGTCGAATCGGTGTTACCCTCGATGCGGATGTAGCTCGACTTGAACTGCTTGATGGTGTCAGCCACCTTCTCGTCAATGATGGATTGGTTCTGAAGGTCGAGTAGTGCTGAGTTCGACGCAAAGTTCACCGTCACAGGCTGCGTGCTGATAGGTTCGGCTTTGGCGATCTCCGGTGTGGGTCTTGAAAATCGCGTCGTGGCCTCTGCCACCTGCTCAGGCACCTCGAGGTCGGTCGCCGAGGTGATGACGTTTGGGTCGGCGACGTTTCGCCAAGCCGGGAACTTTTCGATGAACCCAACTTGCTGATACATCGCACCGGTCTTGGTGTAGAGCTCGTCACCTTTCATTCCCGTGTAGCCGGGATTGAGGCCGAAGAAGTTCTTATTGTCACCGTGTGTGACGAGCCGGGTGTTTTTGATGGCGCCACGCATGAAGTCTGCCGGCATGTCGTAACCCGCGGCGGTGATCTTGACGGCCTCCTCAAACGCGTTGGCATCGGTGTTGAGCTTAGCGTTGCCACGCATCCACCCACGATACAGATTCACAAGCTTGTCTTGATTCTCGTGAGCCCACGAGTCCTTGACGATGAGTGTGTCGGCGATGATGTCGGTCGCCTGCTTGGTGCTAATGAGCGCATGAGCTCCTGGCACCGCGTCGATGGCGTCGAGGTCATCAGGACTCCAGATGATTGCGGCAGGAACCTGCCGAGCCTTGAAGGCCGACACGGCGTCGGGTTCACTACGAACCGAGACGATCTCGACGTCCTTCACCGTCATACCGGCGTTCTTGAGCACCCACAACAGCAAACTGTGTGACGGTGTTCCGAATGCCACAGCGATCTTACGTCCACGAAGATCGTTTACCGATTGGATCTCACGTGTGACAACGATGACATCACCACCTCGTGACCAGTCAATCTGAAACTGAAACTTCGGTTTGAACTCACCGAGGCCGTCGGCCTCCGAGACGAACGCGTCGACCGTCGCCCAGACGAGATCGCAGTCGCCGGAACGCCACGCGGCTCGAGATGCATCGAAGTCGTCCATCTTGATAAAGTTGACCAAGAGTTCGTAGTCCTTATAGAACTGCGACTCTTTCGACGCGGCGAAGCCGCCGTTGAACCACTGTCCTCCGGCGAAACCGCCCCACGTGTTAACACACACGTTCACGGGCTTGTCGCTAAACAAGCCAGCGACGGTGCTAACACCAGGGACACCTGAGGATGCCGCACGTGGTAAGAACATATACACGAGTGCGATGAAGCCGACGATTAAGACGGCGATCGCAATCTGAACGGGTAGACGTAACTTCGAAAATGTGCTGAACATTCCTTCATCTCCTTGAGGTTAACTATACCACAGCCGATGCTATTTCAGGTACCGCCGCGTAACTTTTTCTTTCGCAGGTGTGTTAATGACCTGCGTGAGCCGTGCCGGTGCCGGTTCGGTCGTTGTCGTCAGGACGTAACGTTCTTCCTGACCTTCACGGAACGCCTCATCAGCCGCGCTGTCGAGATCCTTCAGTCGACGCATGATCTCATCCTCAGCGGCGTCACCCTTGAGATCACCGATCGCGGTGAGCTCTGGGATCTGTTTCATCAACACCTCGGCGCGTGCCATACGTCCAGATGTCAACTTCTCGATGTACTGACGAACGTCCTTATCGGCCTGTGCCATGTCTCCGCCGCCGAACGCACTACTCGCAGCCTCAACCGCACCCGCCGTCGCATCAGCCTGCCGAAAGTCCTCCTCAAGAAAATCTGCGGTCATTCGGGTTGTTTCGATCTCAAACCGAAAGTTGTTGCGCCACTTGTCGATGATCTTCACAAGCAGTTGCAACTTGATCTCATCTTTTTCAAGCTTCTGCACACTGTTCTCGGTGAACGTGATCTTCTGTGACAGCAGCCTAAAGTTGTTCCGATTCACCTCGGTGTCCCACGCACCGTTTGTGAAGTGTCGATTCTTTAACGTCTCGACGTTCGTGTTCCACTCTTCCAGATCCGCCTTAAACTTCTCGATCTTTTGACGCTTCTGAATGAGCTGATCTTCGATGGTCGTTGCGGCACCATTGAACTTCTGCCACTTGGAGTCGAGGTACTCGTTCGCAAAGGCTCGCATCCTGCCGAACGGGTCAGCTTTCATCGCGAGTGAACTTACCCACGCGGTGAACCGACGCTGCATGTGCCAGATCTCGGTCCACGTTCGTTCTTGCATGAAGAGCGTCACCAAGATCACCGCTACGACACCAAGTCCTCCCAGGACAATCAGTCGACCAACCGCCGAGATGGCGAGTCCCAGGAAGCTGTTGATAAACGGTAGGGCGTTGTAAAGGCCCCACGTGCCGACACCGAGGAGCAGTGCGGTTGCGATCGCACCGATTCGTTTCTCCTCTCGTGTCAGGAAGTCCTTCGCCGAACTGCCGAGAGTTGTGAGATCGTTCATGACCGCTCCTTCAGTTTTGCAAGCAGAGCCTGCAACGTTGCGAGTTGAGGTTGATATGCGCTCATGAAACGAGCGCGAACCTTCTCCGACTGGTTCTTCACAACCTCGATGCTGTTTAAGGCGTTCTGACGATCTGTCTCGCAACGCCTTGCCGAATTTTCAAGTTCGGTGATCTGCGCGCGATATTTTGCCAGCGCCGTGTCTGCATCACGTGCGGTTTTCTCGGCCGCCTCGATGGTGTTCTTGGTTTCTTCGGTGAGGCCGTTGGTGAAGTTAGTACCTTCGGCCTCGAGTAGTCGATAGCGCTCTTGCACCGACTCGACGATCGCAACCACCGGAAGCTTGAGCGTCTTCTCGAGAATCTGAAGTGCTTTCGTTGAACGTGTCGTCTCATCGGCGATTACGTCACGAAGCATTTCCATCTGGTCGAGATATTCGCTGTAGCCGGGAAGCTTACCACGGCTGAGCACCGTGGTGAGTTCGGTGGTGAACTCAGAGTCAGCGTGTTCCGGAGTTTCGGCGAAAGATCGACCGGTCGAGACGACGGCCGAGGGCGTTCGTGTGCGGAGGAATGATGTAGCTTCCGCAGGTTCGGGACTTACCGCAGAAGCGGGAGCTTCGTTAGGTTCATCCTTAAACAAGAGAGATTTGAAGTTCATCGTGTTCTCACATCCTAAAAGTTGGCAAGGTCCCGTTTGCGCGTTTCTTGGAGACGCACTCTCCGTTCTGGACCCGATTTTTTTTTCAGGGACTGGTTACACAGCCCGGGTCAACACTGTGACATGCCAATGAGTTGCGGTGCTCGGCTACTTACGCTGACCGTATAGCCGATAGTTTTCCAGACACACCGCAGTTAGGCTGCGATTATGAATCGCCTCCCATCTTGGACGGATCGAACTCGTCGGCATCGTCTGGCAGATCCGCATCTGTGCGATCGACCACGATCTTGCGATCGGCGAGGCTGACGTAAAGGTATTCAGCGAGCTTGTAGGCGATCTCACCATCCATGTTCGGATGCGCGCCGACCCAGCCGGCGTTCTCGACGTTGTAGACCGAGAAGATGCCCTTGGCGTTCTTCTCGACCTTCGTCGTCAGTCGGTAGATGCCGGCGAACAGCGGCGCGTTGCGGTACTTGACCAACGTGTTGAGGTTGCGCGCCATTTTCAAGCCAGACGACTTGAATGACAGCGAGATGATCGACTTCATCGGATCGGCGTCGAGCGGCAACATCGCGATGATGAAGTCGTAAAACTTCGTTGCCAGCGGCTTGACCGACTTGCCTTCATCATCTGTCGTGAAACGCGTGCGCGGATCATCCGGTGGCACGTTCATGTCGATGACACCACCACCTTCTTCACGTGGCTTGAACTGAATGTACCGCGGCTTGTCGGCGCGGACGATGAAGAAGTCGATGGGACCCTTGCCGTACACCTGTTCGGTCGAACTGTTGAACAGAACACCGGTGACGAAACCTTCCTTGCCCTCCGCAACCTGTGGTGTCAGACCCTGCGCGAGCGCCAGTCGCGGAATCTGAAGATCTTCCTTCGTGATGTGATCGGTACCACGATGGTCGCCCTGCTTGATAAATGCCGGGCGCTGCGTTGCGATCGCAGTGTTGTCAGGAACTTTCTCGATCTTGTCGTCTGCCATGTTGTTTCCCTCGTTACGTGTTTATCGGACTCATCGTCACATGCCTAACATCGTCCGTGTATGATAGGTATGCCTTACTTTCGTTTGTAGAACTCACCGGGCCACCGACCTCGAACGGTGCCACAACACTCACACGTTGCGGTCATACGATAGAAGGTCTCTCCCGGCCACATCGTGTCCGACGGCTTCCACACCAGGTGTGGACAATCCTTCGGGTCTAACTTTATCAAGCGACTCTCACCAGGTATTACGATCTCATCAAAGAGGCTAATCTGTCGTGAGTCCTTGATCTTCACGCACGTTTCAACCGACGTGGTTGTGGTAAGTACGTCTCTTGTTCATCGATGCCGAACTGAGCAGCCAGTGCGACGGCGATCACAAATGATTTACTTACGTGGTGAACTCGTGCGAGTCGTTCCACCTCACGTGAGATGTCCTTGATGACGCAGGCCGGTAACGGTTGACGACCACCCTTTATCGGCTTCTGACGTTGAATCTTAAACATCTTACATCACCGACGCCGGAGCTTCGACTCTCGGTGTCTGGGTCCTGGGTGTCTTGTTCTTACGAGCCTTCTTACGTCCTCGCTTCATGGACTTCTTCCACTTCGCGAGTTTCTTGGCGTTCTCAGGCCGGTGCTGCCAAGGGATGTTCTTCTTACCCTTCTTCACCTTGACCTTCTTGCGCTTCTTTGCCATCGAACGGCGGATCTTCGTCGCCGTCAGTGACGTTTCGTTGACCGTAGGCCGGTCGACACCGAGGAGATCGTCGATAGCTTCGGCGATCGCTCGGCACTTTTGTCCGACAAGTTTCATCATCTAACACCTCATTCATTCATTCATACGTGACCGAGTTGTCTTGCTGCTTTCTGCCGCTGTTCAATCGTCCTGATGATCTCAGGGATGACCTCCTCGGTCATCGTGCGTCGAAACTCTGCGACCACTTGTGGGTCCACGGGCTGTAAGCCTGAGACTCCGTGAATCGTGATCGTCTTGTTCTCATCCTCGACCAATTTATCAAGAATGAGACTGACGTGATGCATGAGTGTAGAGACACTATAGTCTTGGATCTCACGTGCTTTCTGAAGCGAGTCACGAATCTCCTGGAACGTCATCACCTTTTCCTCGCGTCAGTCGAACTGACGCACGTGAATAGAGCTTCACACCCGGTGGTAGTGGTTCACCGAGTTGCAACAGTTCCTTTACGTGTGAGTTGAGAGTCTGCCACGGAAGCATGAGTGATCGCTCGAGGCCCGTGGCAACGGCCCAGATACGGACCTCATCTCTATCGACAACTTGTGCGTAGGGTTCACGCTGGATGTTGATGGAACTACCGTTCGATCGTTTCACGTTGGTGATGTCTTCCGCCTCATATCGTTCGTCGATGAGTTGCTCAAGCGCGGCGATACGAAGGTTGACATCAGAGAGTTGTTCTTGAATCTTTTCCTTCTCATCTCTAACTTCCTCATACATCCCAGCGAGGATGGAGGCTTGAAGGTTCGCACCAAGATTTTCGCGAAGTTCGTTCTTCACGACGTTGATCTTCTCTTGGTACTTTGGCTCTTCACCTAAGCGAGCAAGGCGAAGACGTGCGATGATGCTGTCGTATTTACCCACTGACCGTCTCACTTTTCCGGTTAGGGTGCAACACACTCATTAGGATACGGAGTTGCATCAGAACCAATACAGTACTCGAGGTTTGAAACTTTGTCAATCACGATTTTGCTGCAGCAATCACCTTGTCAAGGTCCACTTGAGTTGCACCGTGTTGAGCCTCAACAGCCCAAAAATCTGCGATCGCTGCTTGTAATTGTGTCTCTCCTTGCGCGTTACGTGTAGCTTCTTTTTTGGTTTCTTTTGTGGACAAGTAGAGCTCATAAGTGCGAGGGAAGTGTTCACTCACAAGCTTACTTACCTCTTTTGCGTATTGTTGAATTTCCCACTGGGCCTTGTGGTGATCGCGAAGTGTTAAGAACTTAAACCAGTTCAGTAACACTGCTTGAGCTCTCATACGAGAATACCGGCCCACTGGAAGAATGAGACGTGCAAGCTCTTTCGGAACACCAGTTCTAAGAGCCACCTCATATTTCATCTGCGCTTGTTCATAACCAGTCTGAAGTATAAGCTGAAAGTTCTTTGCGTAATCTTCTGTGATAAGTTCACCAGTACTTTGAGCTTGACGATTATCTTTCGACGTCATCATGATTCGTTCCACACTAGGGATGTAGTTCAAATCAGGAAGTGGTGTGTAGCGTGCAGACATCTCATTGTAAGATTGCGTGCGATGTCGGTGCCACTCACGAAAGACAAAGATTGGTGCCTGCACCTCGATGATCATGCCAGCCATCTCAAATGGTGATGTGTGAGGTGGTTGTTCGGTCCACAAGTACTTCAGGAGTTTCTGATCACCTGGTGCTTTCGATTCGAGAACGAGCTTGCCTCCACAGTGACAAGTGTCGCTAGTTAACGGCTCATTTTCAACCTTGCAACTGTAGAGACACTTGGGATCTTTGCCACTCTTATCACACCGATAAGAAAATGTTGGTTCCCACCCAAGAAAGCCTTTGTCAGTTGACATGCGTGCGGCTTCAATGATACCGATGTCACTGCCCCACACCTCGATAAGCTTCACGTAGCCGTGATCAAGTACTGGAATTGCAGGTGCTATGACTCTCATTTCGGTTTTCCTTGGCAACGTAAGACGGTGTGAATCGTATCGTCAACTTTTTTGCACGACACAACAACGTATTGGATGGAATCACGAATGATGACGTCACCCGGTGCACTCAAGCGAGAGAAGTGATATTCTTCATCCCACACCACTTGGTCAGGTTTAGGACCATCTTTAATGACAGCCACTTCTCTCATTTGCCATCCCTCTCGTAGAGAAGCTGACGCGTGTACGCACAAGCGTCAAGAAGTTCCTCGTACATATCACGAAGCCCGTCTCGTCCGTTATGGGGTTGAAGTGCCTGACCGTAACGTATGATGCCGATCTGCTTACGAGCCTCGATGTCGATCTTTACGAGGTCGTGCATGAGCGGATGTTCATTCTTCACGGGAAGAGGTTGGTCACCTTCACGTTGCTTAGTCGGTTCCACTATGTCGTTGCGGCCGTAGTTCCGTCTTCATTCCATTCCTCTTTAAGTGCGTGTATCCACGCTGACGTTGTCCAGTTCGCGAGATCTTCCTTATGACGAAGCGCCTTCATAATGATGTGATCAACGGTCTTCTGACCCGTAGGTCCGGTTGCGATGATGTCGGTGTAAGACACGTGATGCGTCTGTCCCGGACGGTGAACACGATCTTCAGACTGCAAACGTGTCTTAAGACTGAAGTCATTACTAAGGTATACCACCACGTGTGCTGCCGTTAGATTCAAACCCATCGACCCAGTCGCAGTCGTACCCACAACGATCACGGGTCCGTCAGGCGTTGTGCTAGGTGACAGCAGGCGAATGGAATCATCTCGTTCACCGGCCTTCACAAGTGTGGGCACACCATCGATGGTCTTGTAACGATCATGTGACTGACCACCCCAGATCGCACCTATCGACACGTGTGGAAATCGTACCTTAAGCTCTCGCATAACACGCGCAAGTTCCGGTCGGAATCGACACCACGTAAGCAACTTTAGGTTGGCGTCCTCCTCGAGACGTGCACTCACCCAGTCAAGATATGCGTCAAGCTTTTCGCGACCGATCTCTTGAACGGCGTTTGGAGGACCCATTTTCCGGTCGAGTGGTTGCCCAACGGTTTGGTTTTGAGTCCTTGGTATAAAGGATGGACGAGACGTATCGAGGTCTAGCTCGTCTCCGTCTCCGGTAAGGTCAAATGTATCTTGTGGTTCGGCCTCTTGAACACCACCTAGGAAACCCGAGGTGATCTGGGCAAGTCGCATGCCTTTCACGACCGCCTGTGCAGAGATGCTCACCGCGTCGTGTGCCAACCACGCGACCATCTCATCTCGCATCTCACGATAGATCGCCCACGTGTGGTTCGTCATCGGTACGCTTAAGATGATCGGAGGTAACTTATCAGGGAGATCAAGACAGTCTTTTTTCAAGCGACGCAGAACATAAGGAGCGAAACGCCTCTGTATGTCCTCGAGGTTGCGCCATCCGACGATCTGCTTTCCTAGAAATCCACCAAGCACCGCATACTTCGAACGGAAGTGAAAGTACGTCTTGCACTCGAGGATGTTCTTGTTAAGCAGCTGACCCTGACTAAAGAGGTCAGCCGGGGAGTTTGCGATAGGAGTGCCGTTCAATAAGATGACACGCCCACAAGCTTTGCGTAAAAACATGCAAGCTTTTGTCTGCTCTGCTCTGTAATTCTTAACGGCTGATGATTCATCGAGGATGAGCAGCGTGTCACCACCTAGAAACGGCACGAGCTGTTGAAGCCGAGCCTTTGAGGTGCGGATGAATTCATAATTACTTATCATCCAGCGTAGGTGTGATTGGTTCTTTTCGATCTTTTGACCGAAGTGCCACACACGTAAACGCCCGTGAAATTCGGTGATTGAGTGTGGAATCATTTCCCACGCGTGCTTCTTAATTTCTCCGAGCTCTTGGTCAAACCACACACCACGAACGGCTGCAGGTGTTAAGATCAAAACTTTGCTAATCACATCTTGTTGGTATAAAACTTGCGCTGCATCAATGCATTGTTTAGTTTTCCCCGCACCCATTTCGTCTGTGATGAAGAAAAATGGGTGTGAAACTAATTTTTCAATACCAACGATTTGATGTGCATAGGGTGGTATACGACAATGTGAAAGGTCTAACATTCCTTCACCCGTATAACTTTCCAGCCCAAAGCTGTTAAGACGTAGTCACGTTTCGCGTCTTTAAGCTGTCGTCGTCGATGTGTAGGTCCGTCTATCTCAATATCAATTTTTTCTGCAATGAGAGCAAAATCAAGTCGATACTGTTCACCTCCACGCCCACCTCGTCTACCCCAATAGACAATATGTTCACGAACATATCCTAGTGGTTGTAAAAGCTTTTCGTAGTAATTGCCAAGACTTCCGCCATGAAAATTAAACTGTTGACCAAGTCTAAGGCCACGCTTTATTGCTGCACGTGACATCTTTTCACGGGATTCTATCGTGCGTTTGCCAGCGGCATTAGAATTGCCCAAATTCGCAGTGATAACATTTATGTTACCCTTCATTATCTTAGATTGATGTTCTCTAAGATACTCAGGGCGTGGACGTCCTTTGGGCCAACCCATAAGAATTATAGCATCACCCGCGCGAGACCATCCTCGGTATCCACCTCGAGGAAGAGGCATGATTCTTTGCCAACCATTCGAGCCTTGCCACCCTTTTCGACGGCGGTCTTGACTTTTTCAAGTGACTCGGTCGAGCGCCACTGCAGAGCGCCGGCGATGGCGTGTTTCAGATCGGGCTTGACCTGATCTTCAACGAGCGTGGCAATCTCACGTGCGAGTTCGGCCTTGAGTTCCTTGACATCGCTATCAGGCGCACGCTTCAGAACGACGTCACCCCACGACTCAAACCATGCCCAGACGAAGAATGGGATCGTGGGATCGTTCTTGAGAGCGATCGTTAGTTCCTCATAGAACTGTCGGATCTGTTTAACTGGTGCGGTGAGGATAGGACCGAGGTGTTCTTCCATCTCAAACTCACACTGGTCGATGGGAGCCTTATCGTGTGAGATCGCGAGACCTCGAATGATCGGCACCCAACGTTCGACCATCAACTTAACGTCCATGGGCTTCCTCTTCTTTGTTGTCGGGTATTCACACCCGTACATTATCAATGCGCGTAAGTCTTGAAGAGATCGACAACCACCGTCTTTCGACCACATGGGAAACTGAAATGCCAGTTGCTTAGCGGTCTGCACGATGTCCCAGATACTGAGCACGGCGTCACGCACCGTCATTTCAGGTGCGTCTTGTCCCTGTTGGGTCTCATCGACGTCAGTGTTGGAACAGACGAGCGTGGTCATGCGTGATGACGAATGTGCCACTCAATGTGATTATCAAACACGGCCGCAGGAACAAGTCCATAACAACGACCACACATCTTCACGTGCAGTCTGTCGTGAACAACGTTCGACCCGTGCTTTAGGTAGTATTCTTCGCTTCCGATGGTGCAGTCGTTGGTGATCTCTTCCGCACGAACCTCATCGTGTGTCTTAAGACGACGCTCTTCCCGCGGAGGAGTGCCTCTCACGAGTGGGATGAATGAAGGACGTCCTTCCATAAGTTGTGCAACTCGATTCTTGTGGTTACGTTCGTGTTTACCCACTACACCACCGAGCCGTCTTCGAGCATGACGGCCATGCCGTCTTTCGACTCTGCAACCCACTCGACCCAGAGTTGCGCGTCGGCATCTTTTGCCTGTTCGGTAATGGCCTTGAGTGACTCGGTGTCGAGCATGTTACCGTTGCGAATCAAGAGCACCTTGAGTTGTGGGTTCAACGCGAGGCCGATCGCAACGGAGACTCGAATCTGTTCACTGCTGCTGGCCTGCTCAAACGGAATGCCGTTGAGTGTCACACCATCGTCGTTGAGTCCCAGGCCAGGGACCGGATACTTCACGGCCTCGAGTGCGGCCTGCTT
>Ga0180088_1000056_pt1 | contig 11124 bp, 10 predicted proteins | sample EasRiv830_16_10D_FD_121784 | JGI IMG/M metagenome (GOLD analysis project Ga0180088, IMG submission 121784) | Soil microbial communities from meander-bound floodplain in the East River, Colorado, USA - East River metaG ERMLT830_16_10D | ecosystem: Environmental > Terrestrial > Soil > Floodplain ... | reverse complement strand
GCCAGCACCGGCACGACCGGCCCCCGATCTAATGGGTGGCTTCTTCCCCGGCACCCCACGGCCACCTGTCGATCAAGGGGGCGGTCCCGGCACGTTGACCAATGACTTCTACCGCGACAAGGATCGGCCACGTCCCGGCCAGCCAGTCGATATTGCCAGCTTCTACCAGCCGCCGCCGCGCATCGGCACCATGGGCAGTCCCGCCGACAGGGGTGCGGTGCCCAGTATGGAAGCGGGGCTGGTTACTGATGTCCCACCAGCGCCACCGGCACCCACGATAGAGTATGGTATTCCACTGGGGGTACCGCGACCGGATAGTCCGTTTGGGCAAGCCGTACCGCCCAGTGGCTGGCCACCATTGGCTCCCCGCACTGGTACTGGGTTGCCTATGTCACTGCGGCCAACCACACCTGACCTACCCTATAGTGCGGCATCGCCACTACCACGCCCCATTGGTGCGGAGCCACAACCCTTTGGACCGCAACCGGCACCCCGTGTGGCAGGTAGGGGTGCATCAATGGAACTGCCACCACCGCTAGCCCCGGTGACGACGCCGACGCCAGACGTGGACATTGACTCGACCCTGTCGCCCACGCAACAGCAAGAGATGCGCGACATGATGGCGCAGCAGGAGCAGAGTGGCGGCACCGAGCGGTTAGTGACTAACCAACCCAAGGCCACCACCCCAGAGGGCATGATCATTGAAGACATTGACCGGCCACAGGTTGACGTCGATGCCGCTGCCAGGAATGCGCCTGTTGGTGGTGCCGAGCGCCGACGCCGCCTACTCGCCGAGCGCACCAAGGCCAAGTTCGCCGACCCCAACTTTGTTCCCCCCACTAAAACCCCATCCATGCTGGTGGGCAAAGGCGGACAGGTAAAAAAAAAAGTAGACGCTAGCGGTGATGGCGACGTCGTACAGCGCAACTCCACCCTGACCAACGCCTACGACGTGGCCAATCAACTTGCGGCACTGCGCGACCCCGAGTCCCAGACGTTACTCGCCGAGTTGCAGCAACTACTCGCGGAGGCCGAGCGGCTTGCCAAGGCATCCCAGGCCAGGGCCAAGAAATCAGGCTGGGACCCACTCGACCCACTTGGCATCAATGGTGGCCGGAATGGGCCGATGCTCAACCCCGAGGAGACACTACAGTTTACTGATGAGGTGCTGCAAGATGTCAAGACGCAGTTCAAGAAACGTCCTGGCCACACCAATACCCTGTATGTGAACCGGGAGGCTATGGATGTGATTGACTCCCTGTTCGGCGGCAATATGATAGACTCCACCACGCATGGTGCCAATATCAAGCCCCATGGCCGCGACATGATCCAGGACCGGCTGATGGAACGGTTCCACATGATGAATGGCCTGTCCCCCAAGGCCAAGAACGCGGTGGTGGATTTTGCGACAAGCATCGCCGATGCGTGGGATACGATTGGCCATGGCGAGTCGCTGAAACTCGCAGTGGCCAAGGAAGGGAAGGTATTCAAGGGGCTACGTGACACCGTCTACGAGGAGTGGGCGCACGGGGGCCAGAACAAGGTCAAGATCAACCCGGATGATGTCAAGACGATCACCAGTTCCCCGGAGTACCAAGCGGCCAGGAAGAACCTCGACCCCGGCTATACCGATAGTGACGCATTTGACGAGATCACCGCCAAGGCTATGTCCAACAGGGATCTCAAGCTGTCCATACGGCAGAACCTGACACTGGTGGAAATGTACCGGGACGCTATAGAAAGTGCCGGTGGGACTACTGCCATCAACGAGTTCACCCTAATGAAACCGGATACAAGGGAGGTATTCCAACGTGGCAAATCAGCCGCCGAAGTCGCAACCGCCGCAGAAGCCAGGGAGTCTGCGGCCCTCGCCGCCAAGGAAGCAGACGCAACCGCAGCCCTCGCAGCCCAGCGCACCACGCAGCCCCCGGGTGGTGAACGCACCGCCGGGGTGGGACGAGGAGGCGATCAACAACTTCAACCGGGCGCAACTGGCGGCAGAAAAGGCAAGGCTGCTAGGGGAGGACCCGGACGAGGCGTTCCGGCAGAGCCTGCTCCAGTCGTGGGGCAAGGAGGGCCAGGACCTGGACGCCCCCCAACTGGAACCCCCGGTGGAACTGCCCCCGCAGTAGAGCCGTCGCCGCTGAGGGCGCGTAAAGGTGAAGGTGAAGGTGAGTTAGTCACTAACCAGCCCACTGCCGGTAAACCACAGGGATTCACCTGGGGCCGTGACGCCGACACCGACGCCAGCCCCAACTCCCAAGGTTTCATGGGGTCGCAGTACGTTAGCGATCAGGCCACCAAACTATGGGACGCCATTACCATCCCCCGCGACCCCAATACCGGCCAACCGCTCCCCCGCCCCAATGCCCAGTGGGCAACCGATGCAGAGTACAACAAGGTCTACGACGCCGCCGCCGCCGAACGGGCACGTGGTGAAGCTGGTAAGCCCAAGCCCAACTGGGTCAGGCGCACGTTCAACATGAATGCCCTGGACGCATTTAATAGCAAGTACTTCTCACCTGTCAACGTAGTCAAGGACATACAGGACCGCATATCCAAGACCACCAAGGAGAGTCCACTACCGGGTGATCAAGTGCGGGTGATATTCGACAATGCCACCAGTGGCAACGATGCCGCCGCCATACGGACCCGCGACTCCATACGTACATTTATCAACAAGCATTTACAAGGTCTTGGCGCACGCGATGCCCAGCAGAAGATGAGAGACGTGGGCATATTCGCGCAGGCCAAACAAATGCGGCAGGTCGAGATGCAGCAGAAGGGTAGTGATAGGTGGAATGAGCAGGTGAAGTTGGAGAAGGAGAACGCTGTTAAGCCAGTCGCTGGCGGACAGTCGTTTGCCAAGATCGACGCCGACGCCGACGCCGGGGATGTCACTGCCCAGATGATACGGGCTAATTACATAATGCAAGAGGGGATTACTGGTTATAGAGAATCGCTTGCCAAGGATGAGAACGGCACCCATTACACGGGTGTCAAGCTGAGCGACGTGCAAAAGCAGATCGAGCAGGGTGGCAAGTACCACCAAGCAATGCTCGACGATATGAACGCCCACTTTAGATCCATGCTAGATGAGAGTGTGGCAGACGGTCGTATTAGTCCAGAGTTTCGCGACGTCCTGGTCCGCATGTACCCCGAGTATTTCCCAGTTGGCCGTATTATGGACAGCGACGTCAACCCCAATACTAAGTTTGGCAGCACGCGACCGCTTGGCAACTTATCCAAGCAAGGCACAGTACGTAAACTTGGTGGACCTAGCGAGTTACCCATTGAGGACCCGTGGCAATCGTTTGTCGAGTCCACCTACCGCAACACCAAGGAGGCCACCCGCAACCAAGTGGGGCGTGAGCTTGACCGCGTTGCCAAGGAATACCAGGGGTGGGAGAATCACATACGGCGGGTTGACCCAGAGGAGATTAAACTCAAGCAGTTCGTGCCAGATGCGACCAATAGTATTACGTTTCTGGAGAATGGCAAGCAGGTGGTACTCGCCGTGGACCCCATGATCGCCGCCGCCGCCCGTGACCTCAAGCCGACCCAAGTAGCCCTGCCGTTCGAGATTGCCCGTCAGGTGGCACGGGTATTACGTGGTACTGCCACAGGGGCGGCGAACCCGTTTTTCCAGCTGTCCAACCTTGCCATGGACATTGGCACAAACGTCATCAACACCGGGTGGAAGTCTACACTTAAATCACCGGGGGCGACATGGGATGTAGTGAAGGACACGGTGGGCAAGCATAGCGCCGACCTGGAATATCTACGCAAACATGGTGGTGCCCAGACCGCAACAGAGCAATACCGCACTGATGCGCGGCCACAGGTCGAGTGGGAAGTGGCCAAGGCACGCAAGGGCGCGAAGCAGAAGGCACTGGGTATTGCCAAGCACATTGTGCAAAACCCCATTGCCGACGCTGGCCGGGGCATACGCTGGCTGGAGGATACTGGATCTAAAACAGAGGTAATGGGTAGACTGCGGATATTTAGATATGTGCGGGATCAGGCAATAGCTAAGGGCATGGACCCACAACAGGCTAACCTTGCCGGTCTTGACGCCGCACGTAATCAAATGGCCAACTACCGCCACCAGGGGAGCGCCATGCAGGATGTCAATGCGATTACCCCGTATCTCAATGCCGGGATACGTAACATTGCCAGTGGCTGGGAAGCGGCACGCACCAATCCCGAGATGTTTGCATTCCGCTTGGCATCCTATGTGGTGCTGCCGACATTGGCCACCACTGTGTATAACTTGGCAAATCCAGAACGTGAGGAAGCGTACCTGGATTCGCAGGACCACGACAAGGATGACAACTGGCTGGTGGTGAGGCCGGGGGTTACCGACGAGGACGGCAGGCGCAAGATGGCCAAGTGGGCGATACCGGGACAGTACTCACATATTGTACGGCTCACCCGCATGTTTGTCGAGAAGATGAAACGCAGTGACCCCGCAGGTTTCTATAAGCTGGCCAAGGACATGGGGTTTAGCGACAGTAGTGCAGTGCCTAGTACCCAAGTCCCTGCCACGTATGACACGCAACTCATGCCCGAGAGCGGCTGGGATGTGGCGGCTGGGCTGGGCAACCGGGTCATGCCGCAGATATCCAAGCTGACCACCGACATTGTGAGCGGGGAACACCAGTTCAGTGGCAAGCCGTTTGTACGCAAGGACTTGCAGGCATTGCCCAAGAAGTATCAGATCGACAAGGATACGAGTAGGGCAGTGACGGCAGTGGCACAGGCGGCAGGCGGGTCGCCAGCGTGGTTGCAGGGGGCGATTACCAGCGCCGGTGGGCAGGCTATACCGCTGGGATTGAACCTAGCGGATCGCGCTGGGCAGGCAATGGGACTGTTACCTCCAGGTAAGCCGGGGGGTATTGATTTGAGTACTGGTTTCGAGCAACGGTTTCTCGCCGGTCGCGGTGGCCGCATCGAGAACATGGACAGGGAGGCAATGAGGGCGGAACAGGATGCGACATACGAGGACCTCGTGGGACAGCTAAGCGGTGACCAGATGGAGTTGCTCAAGCAGAACCGGGTCGCCGTCGCACCTATTGTCCCCCAAGTTGGCGACAGCCCAGAGGTGATGGGGTTGAGACAGGCGGTCAAGGGGCGCATGATGAGCGCACAGTTGCAGGCCATTATCGACCACGGGGAGGAGTTTGCCGCACTGGGCGTGAAGGAGCGCAAGGAGACGATTAAGGCGCAGATAGAGGAGGCAAATCATTGGTTGTCTGCCCAGACTAATGCTGCCGGGAAACTCGACCCGGAGGAACGGGAGGAGTACTGGCAGGGGGTGATGGCCGAGGTCGAGGCAGCGTATGGCGGGGCGGCGGCACGATAGTTAGTCACTAACCCGGGTCGTGGTATGCTAGATGGACCGCTGGCCGGGAGATACTGAACGTTCTACATCCCGGCCAGCGGTAAGAAGGGAAACGAGTTACACATGAAACGAATCATGCTTGTATTTTCGATGCTGGTACTAGCCAGTGTCAACCTGGGAGCGACCCTGCTGTCTACTCTCGTCGCCGGGGGTAGCCTGTCCAATGCCAACATCACGCTCGACGACTTTGAGTTCACGCGCACCTGCGGCGGCATTGGTGTGTGTGCGCCACTGGATGCGTCTGGCATTGATGTCACACTGGTGGGGAATAAGATCCACTTCGCCGGTGGGTTTACCGCATTGTCCAACGGGGGCTTTGCCAGTGCCGACTTCCTCATCTCGTACAACCTCCAATCGACACTAGCTATCGGCGGGGTGGGGTTGCTGTTCAATGGGGCGGTAGTCGGCGACCAGTCCTTTGCCCAGGTGGTGGAGACTATTATTGCCACGGTGCCGTTCCTCCACATCGCGGGGCAGGCACAGGTTGATGCGCCCAGTGGACCGCTGGCCGATGTGGCTATTCTCGACGCTGCCTACAACAACATGAGGATCACCAAGGATATATTCCTGGTGGGCAGTGATAGTGAGGGGCTTGGCTATGCGACTATCTCCCTCATTGACCAGTTCTACGCAGGGCCGGGAGTGGACCCATTCTGCGTGGGGGCCGAGTGCGATGTCGTGCCCGAGCCTGCGACATACGCCATGCTGGGTGTTGGGCTGGTTGGAATTTACCTTGCCAAGAGACGTGCAAGGGTGTAGTATAGGTCATCTCACACGTCACCCCCTCCAGGGTGATTCTTAACAACACAACTACGGGCGGCTGGTTTCCCTCATATTGCCCAGCCGCCCTTTTGTTAGTCACTAACTGCTACTTCGTCCACCTACTAGTCACCTTGCCCTCTGCCACAACCGGGACGAGTAGCTGGGTGTAGTCATTCACGTCGGCCATGCACTTCACTGTCGCCTCCTTCAATTCCTCCGCGATAGCCTCATCGCACTCTGATACAATCTCGTCATGGACCGGCATAAGAAAGTTCACCGCATAGCCCTCGTCCCTAAACTTGTCGTAGACCCCGCGCAACGTCCACATGGCGATCTTGAGAAACGCAGACCCAGCGGATTGGATAGGCATATTCCCAGCCTGTCTCACACTCTCAGCGACGACACGCTTGACGGCACTGCGGATGCCGTGTATGTATCGAATACTCCCCATGAAGTCCCAGGTGAACCCGTACTTCCTGGCTCGGTACTCCTGCTCACGCATATAGGGCCGGATGGCCGCGAACACCTTGTGCCATGTTTCCTCGATAAAGGCAATTGTCTGTTCCTTACTCCAATAGATACCTATGAGTACAAGTTGTGCCTGCAAGCCCATCCATGTAATCCCATAGACTATGCCAAAGTTGGCGTTCTTCATCCCTGCCCTCATTGTGAGGAACTCCTGGATGGTAGGCAGTGTAGCCCCGGGGACAATGGGATAGATGGCCTTGGACTTAGGATCGAAGCCTACCTTGTCACGAATACCCATCGCTTCAAGGGTGGACTCCGCATGTATGTCGCGACCCTCCAGGAAGCACTGCATCATGAACGGGTCGGCGGCCTCACTGGCGAGGATACGTAACTCGATCTGCGAGTAGTCGGCACCGACGAGTTTCATGCCATAGCTGGGAATGAATGCCGCACGTACTCTCGCACCTAGCAATGACCGGATCGGGATGTTCATCAGGTTAGGCCGACGCCCAGCTAGCCTACCTGTGTCGGTCCTGGTGGCAACTATCGTGCTGTGAACTCGATCACTAGGCTCACGATGAGTATGACCGCATACAGGGCAATGACGGCCTTTAGGATGGTGTCGGGCGATCCGCGGAAGTTTGAGGACATAGGTGGTGTATAGCTTATGAACTTCCCTGAAAGCTAGTATCTCCTGAATCGCTTCATGCTCGGCCTTGAGTGCTTCTAATTGTTTCTTACCTGTGGATATGCGTGACCCATCCGGGGTAGTGACTAACTGTTTGCCCTTGCCAATGCCAAGGGTGTCAAATAGAAACCATGCCACTTGTTCGGGGGAGGTGACCTTGAACCGGCTGGCTACCGATACCGGGTCGCCATCTACCTCCCCCGCATCCTCGTCACCAGTGTCATCAGTGCCGAGAAACTCTGCTAGCTTATCTGGCGGAACCCGTCGCCGTACCTTCGCAGAGAGATCCTCCATAGTATCACGCATTTCCTCAGCTAATGTGCTAAGGTAGGGGACATCAATGGCCACACCCAGGCGCATCATGTCTTCGATTGTGGGCATAGGGAGACGGTCGAGCGCCTGGGTGTTGGCGAACGACGGGTGTCGAACTCTACTTGGTATGTGCATAGCCACGGGTAACAGTAACGGTACGGTTATGCGGGTCCACGGCGGTGACCGTGATTAGTTCCCCGGTGGGGGTTGGGTCTATCGCGGGATCGAATCCAGGGACATCAATCGGGTAGGCGTCCACCAGTACCAAGCGGCCCGACTTCATCCACTTCTTGGCAAGGCGTTTGCGTATGTTGCGGTTGAGCGGCTGTCCATCCAGGTACCAGCGTTGATAGGTCCAGGTCATGGGCATGTTAGTCACTAACTCCTTCCTGGTAATGGACCTCTAGCGATGGGAACTTCCAGATCGACACCTGTTTCATATTGAGGCACTCCTCCAGGACTGGGCGTACCTCGTCCTCGCTGAGGCCACCATTACCTATACCTGGGTAGTTAAGGCGTACCTTGGCGCGTGGATGCTGGCGACACCACTTGTCCAACATCACGCATGACCGTTCGATCAAGTCAATGCTGGCCTTGTCTTTGTATGAACGTTTGACTTGGAATGCCCCAATGTAGGGCACGTCCCAATCGCCGATGCTGTCGTACTTGGACCACACGATACCGTAGGGTTTCAAGTGTTCTACCTGCCGCCCAAAGTCCTGGTCTATGCCGTCCACGGCCAGGGCGAGTTGTTTGGCGGCACCCCTGCCCATGACGATAGAGTGATCGGTACGTTTGTGGGCATTGGTGGTTACGAGCAGGGCATCGCACCGTTCCCAACGGGCGGCGAACATGTCGCCGATGACCGGGAATAGTGCATTGGTTGGCTTTGCTCCATATGCCGCAACCTGGGCCAAGTGGGCTTTCTCTTGCGGTGTCATAGTCTCTCACCTCCTTGCATCTTGGTAATACGGGCATTGATGGTCTGGAGCGCCACATCCAGCTTGACCATGTCTTCGGCCACGGCCTTGAGACCTTCCTCCAGGCGGTTGAGGCGTGCGGTTTGGACGGCGTTGGTGGAGATGGCCATGACCAGCAGGCCCCAGGAGATGACGGTGACTGCGGCTAGCCAGGGGGTGGGTTTCATTGGGACATCCTTTCGATAGCCTTACGGGCGTTGTCCTGAACGGTGATGCGGACTTGCAATTCCTCGCGTACCTCCACCAGCCGGTCGCTGGCGTCCTGGAAACGGAACCGCAACTTCATCACCCCCCTGTCCCCATTGAGAGGCAGTAGGGCGACGGCCTCGTCGAGACTGGCGATGCCCTCGCGGATACGATTCAATATCTCTTCGTCGTTCATGATTGGTTCTCCTTTGTCCCCAGGGGGACGTACTAGATTGTTCTTCCTATACCTTCGATTACTACATCAAACTCCGGCAGTACCGGTTGACCATCCATGCGTGCCCACAGGTGGAGGCAGTTGGGATGGAGGTTAACATACCTATCCTTTGGCGGGAGCACGGCATAGGCGTAGCGGTCGTTGCCAATGAAGGTCTCCTTGACCAGGACTGTGTCGCTGTGTATGGGCGTCCAATGGGCACGCGAGTACGATACATGTATCCACTGGTGGCCGTCGGCCTTGGTTTCGCAGTCAACCAGGACCCGTAGGCCATGGCGTTGGAATGCATACCCATCGCCCCAGCGTTTGACGAATACCCAGTCGGCAGGCACGTCGAGTCCCCAGTAGGTGGCGGTACCATCACGTTTCATTGATTGGTTCTCCTTGGTAATAGTTGGGGACGACGGCCACCCTTAACATGGCTTATCTCACCGCCCCCGCGCTGGCGTACATCCAGCGAAATGGTTGACCAGTTAGTGACTAACCAGCATTAACCATGCGTATGTTAACACTGTCGCTAGTGGACGTCTTGACCACCTGGGTGAGGGTGAGCTTGCCGGTCTCCTCATCGACGACTTGCACTTCATAGTCCAGTATGTCGTCGATCTTGGCAGGCTGTATGCCGTGGGCCAGCATGGACATCTTGAGTGCCGACAGGTTGACCGTGGTACGGGTCGCCCCGCCAAGTACGGCACGCCATACCTTACCTTCAGGCAGGCGGGAGTCGGTCACATGTATCTGGACCCCATCCTCCATGCGTGCCATGTGCGAGTAGATGACCGGGTTGATCTTGGCAATGAGACCAAGGGCCACCTTCTCCTGGGCTTTGTAGCCCTGGCGCTCACGGATGAGGGACTCCATTTCCTTGGCTGTGGCTAATGCGACCTTGGGTTGTGCCAGCACCTCCAGGGTGCGGACAGGTTCTTCTGTGATGAATGGCTTTTTGTTGGCCATGTGATTGGTTACTCCTTTAGAATGAACTACTTAACTCTAGTCTACCACGGCGTCTGGGGCAGCGGCAACGGCGGCATGTACCCGCTTACGTTCCGCATCTATGCCTGCCTGTATGCCGATCTCAAAGAACGTGTGCATGGTGGCAAACAGGTCGGTCTTGTTCTTGGCTTCCAACAATCTGGCCATGACATCCAGGAGGTAGATCTCCAGGCCCATGGTTACGTTTACGTAGGTTGCCTTGGTCATGTTGCGCCGGTTGATGGACGCCTGCTTGATGTCGCCCATTGTGATTGTCATGTCATCGGTTGTTCCAGTCATATTCTCTTACCTTCCATAACGAGTCTAGATCCTTACCTATCGTGTAGTACACCCGGCACGTAGCATCGGCATCTCTACATGCGTACCATTTGGCGAGGGTGGGATCGACGTGACGTAGGCCCCGCTGTGGCATGTCGCTCCCCACGTAGTCCAATAACCACTCCCGCCAGTACCATTGCTTCTTCTTTGTCTCTATCGCGGCCTGTGTCGCTGCCGCCGGTAGTTCCTCCTTGTGTTCGCGCCACCGTTTCCACGGATCATACTTGGGATTCGTTGTCATTGATCGCAGGATGCCATCGAGTACTGCCACCATGGGGTTCTCAGTTCTCTTAGGCTTCAGGTATGCCCCGGTTTTTTCACTTATGCGGTTAGTGACTAACTGCGGCAGGTGATCCACCACATCCACTATCCACTCCTTGACCTTGCGTTTACTGGCTTGGTTAGTCACCTCCATGTATGACTGCATCTTCATGCCACAATGCCTGCGTGCCAGGGGTTTGAGACCTTGTGACATTGCCCGTCTATAGGCGATCTGCATTGTATCTGTTACCTTGGCCCAGTCCACATGTATGCCCAGTGCTCTAAATGCTGCCACTTCAACAATGGCGTTCTGCATCACCAGCACCTTGCACTCGTTGAGTATACGTTGCAGGTACCGGCGTTTACTGTCAATACGTTGCGTCGATTCGCCATGCTCCTGCACCATGATGCCCACTCCCGGCACCTGGGTGAACTGCCACGAGTACAGTGCGCCATACTCTGACTCGCTGTCGATGAACACCGGTCTACTCCCCTTATGTCCACCGCCCCAGTCCTC
>Ga0180088_1000055_pt1 | contig 11282 bp, 19 predicted proteins | sample EasRiv830_16_10D_FD_121784 | JGI IMG/M metagenome (GOLD analysis project Ga0180088, IMG submission 121784) | Soil microbial communities from meander-bound floodplain in the East River, Colorado, USA - East River metaG ERMLT830_16_10D | ecosystem: Environmental > Terrestrial > Soil > Floodplain ... | reverse complement strand
CCGTCCGGGAAAACGCGAAGCTTGGCGGATGGCCCAAGGGCCGGAAGCGCAAGAAAACGCGCAAGGCTAGGACGCAGAACGACCAAGCTCAGCGACCGGGCCACTCCAGCGGCTCGGATTGCAAGTGAGATGCGATGGCCCGGTTCGCTGGAGCGCCTTGTTATGCCAAACGACGATGTAATCAAATATCCTAGCGGCGGCGGGAAGATAATCTGCCGAGTGCGCCGCCCGGTGCGAAAGAAATGTGCCTACTGTGAACTCGATCATACTAAACTCTGCGACGCTCCAATGCCAAACGGCGGGACGTGCGACAAGCCGATGTGTCCATTGCACGCCACTCGCGGGAAGACACCAAACACCGACTACTGCCAAGAGCATGCTCATTTGGCATAACGACAAGCTGAGCCACGGGCCGACACCATGAGCAACGAATCACCAGAGACGCACGGGAGGCCCGTTGGCTCCAGCGTATTGTTAGGTGTCGGTCGAATCTACCAAGACCTTGGCAATCTCAGCGCCGTCGAAGGATGGGCTAGTGTCGGACTGCGCTGCGACGTGTGCATGGTCGAATGGATTGGCTGCTATGACCAAGCCGCCTGCCCACAGTGTGGCAACCATGACGACTGGGATAGGCTAATGGAAGCGCGAGGATACTATGCGGCGAAGACACCTAACGACCAAGCTCACCTATCCGCGCCGGGCGGACGGGTCGAGCGCAACCAAAAGGAACAATGAACCAAGAGACAACGAGCGGAGAAGCGGGGCGCGGATTAGGTGCAGCGCCTGGTTCGGCGACTGGCTGGTGGAATCCAACGCCATACTCCAATCGCCGTCGCGTCGTGTTTCACTACGTGACGGAAACTGGCCGCACACTCTGCGGGAAATGGGCATACGTCGGCCTCGGAACTGTCGAGGAAGGCCAAGACGATCACGGCGACAACTGCGCTGAGTGCCGTAAGAAGAAACTGGCACTGAACGCGAAGTCGCCGAACGAAAAGGTCAGCGACGGCGGGCCGCTGACTCACAAATTTAAACAAGACGCGAACCCGCCGTTCGCTGCACCGTCTGGTTAGGCGTCTATGTCCGAAACTCATATCATCAAACTGCCAAAAAGAACCGGCAAACTCGAAGTCGTGGAAGAACCGACGCGCATCGTGCTCAAGCTGCGCTTCGATAAATACGGCGTGTTCGGAGACGAAGCCGAACTCGAAAAGTGGATGCTGCCGATCTTCGAGAAATACGACACAGACAAAAGGCCGCTCGTCATGGACAACCCTACAACCGGTGAAGTCGCTACGGTATTCGGAGACGCAAGCGACAGCATGGTGGTGGTGCAACGTGGAGACGCCTAACGTCCCGGATGAGCGACCGGGAGAAAAACAGTGACGCTAAGATTTCACAACCAACTTTCGAGCGAACCGGGACTCCGGTTCGCTCCATCCGGTTTGTTATACGGCGGGATGAGCGTAGAAGGACTATCATCGGGCCAATCTCTGAGGGTGAATAACCTGCATGAGGAGAGTGCCCTGCGTCCGAGCAGCGCGACAAGGCCAACGCGACGACCCGACGGGCAACCGCCGCGAGCGGAAACCTTCCCGCCGTATAACATTAGAATATGAAGCGGTGCGTACAGTCGGCTTATGTCTTTAGAAACCGCAAGGCTCGTCGGGAACGCATCTTGCGCAAGATGGCGAATATGCGGGGCCAAGGAACGCAAGCGGCTCGCTAATCCGATTGAGCGCGAACCGAAGATGGAACGGTGGTTTCCGCTCGAATTGGGTGTGCGCGACAAACGTTCATCTGAAGTTGCATGGGTTGATCTTCGATCTGTGCGGGACGCTATGAGGCGCATTTCTGTAATCATGAAGTTTTATAACCCATGAAACTTGTTGCCACGGCACCGGCTTACTGGCTACGGTTGCGCCATGCGACCGCAATCGCTTTCAGCAACGATGTTATCTCAACGTGGTTCCCTGTGTGGGCCGGGTGGGTTTCTTCACCAACTTCCTTCGTTGGCGTCGTTGCACCCGTTGCGGCTCGGCTCGCACAGAGAATCACGATGAGCATACGAGCGATTCAGTGGGCATTCGACCAGGAGGTCTTTTCATCACCTCAAAAGTTTGTGCTGGTAGCTGTATCGAACTTTGCCAACGACACGGGCAAGACGTATCCGGCTGCTGCGACCATCGCGGACATCACACAGCAAAACGTCAAAACAGTCCGCAGGGCGTTGGCTAAATTAGTAGCACAAGGATTCTTAGAGGATACAGGCAAACGCTATGGCGACACGCAGCAGGTCAAGGTTTACCAACTGCCAAAAGAGGCTTGGGAAAGATACCCTAAAAAGGGTAGCTTGGCTATGAAAGATACCCAAGAAGAGTCCGCGAAGATACCCAAGAAGAGTCCTAGAAGATACCCTAATCAGGGTAGCGATCCTATGAACCTTGAACCTGTAACCTTGGAAAAGAGGGAGAGACACGCACGATTTGTCAAACCGACCCTTGAGGAAGTCAAAGCTTACGCCAGAGAGATTGAGCTTTCAGACATCGAGGCAGAGAAATTCTTTTATCGCAATGAATCGGTGGGCTGGATTGTTGGCAAGAATCCCATGAAGATTTGGAAAGCTGCAATGCAAACTTGGAAACGCAATGGTGCAGACTGGAACAGTAAGCTTCCTGCCGGCACAGTGCGCGGCCAACGTCCACCGAATCGGCACGCTTCAATGGATTGCGGTCTGAGCAATGAGGACTTTCTGTCTCGCGTCAAAATGGCCAAGTGATGAAAATGAAAACGAAAACCAAGTCAGCGAAGCGCAAAACTAAAGTCCTGGCACCGAAGCTCATTAAGCTTAAACCCGGTGAACGCGGGTTGCACTCCGCAGCGAACATATTGGACGATGTGATGCTGAGGTTTGAATCACTAGCAAAGGCCGCGTCCGAACGTCGGGTGAAACTGGAGGCGTGGGCAGCCGAGCAACCAAAGTGTCAAACCTGCCACCATGGGCAGGAGCATCAATTGAATCTTGATGACTCATCTCGGGCATCGCACGGACTGGATCATTTTGTATTGGTCTATAAGCCATGCGCGATGTGTGTTCAGCAGCGCGATGTGGACAACAAGGAATCATGGCTTCATAAGGCTGGCGTGCCTAAAATCCTATTGAGCGCGACTGTTGATAATTGGACTCCTACATTGGCTAGCGATTTCACAATTAAAAGAGCCGTGAAAGAGTTCATCAAGCAGCCGAGAGGCTTTTTGGTATTTACCGGCAGCAACGGGAACGGGAAGACCCATTTGGCTGTTGGGATAATGCGCGAGTTGCGCCGAGGCACATTGATGACGCAGGATGGATTCCTGATGGCACTGCGCAGAAGTTACCGGGATGATTACGCTGTCGATATTATTCAAAAGTGCAAGGACGCAAAGCTGTTGGTGTTGGATGAAATGGGAGTTTCGGGCGGCGGTCGCGATGAATTCCCAGCGCTCTACGATGTGCTCAACTACCGGTATGGTGAAGATGTGCCTACGATTATTACCACGAACGTTCCTTTAATGGAATTCAAGTCGGCGTTTGGAGACCGCATCGCGGATCGGCTTGTGTCATCTGCGGTGTGGTGTGAATTCAAGGGGAAGTCTCAACGAGGCAGAACACCAAAGTGATAGCCATTATCATCAGCACAGCGGAAGCCGAGGCTCGCATGGATGGTGCGGACTCAGTTGAGGTGCGCTTCGAGCGGCGACCGAACGATGGACTGACGACAGCGTGTTATGTCCCACGATGCTGGCTACTGAAGCTGATGAAAGAGGCGGGTCTTGTTTTTGAATCTGGCAAGGAAGGACAAAAGATAGACTTTGGAATCAGTGTCCCGTTCTGCCACTACAAGCGCGGGCGCGGGTTACTATTCATCAAGACCAAATCCGAGTGCCGACTGACAGAGCAACAGTTGCAGGAGAGCCAGGACCGCGGCAGCGGAGCAGATTTGTTTAGCGGTGTTTCTGTGATATCTGAGTAACAAAAAACCAAACCGAGAAAGGTAGCAAAATGCCACGACGACAAAAAGCCGATGCCCGATTGGGCGATATCAAACACAAATTTCTGGAGCGTTGCGATGAGCTATGGGGACTCCATGAGTCATGCTTCATGGAGCTCCTGGACGAAGCGGAGAGTCGCAAGTTCAATGTTACGTTTGTGGCTGCGCTGGACTTCAGCGAATCGACGGCCAAGCTGGAAACATCGATCCGGTTCAGCCAAGTAGTCAAGGATAAGAAGCAGGACGACTTTGATGATTCTCACGCGCCGCTGTTGCCGGGGACCGAGGACGGCTACAAGGAACGGAAAGAACCGAAGCCGAAAGCGAAGCGAAAGAAAAAGGCGATATTCAAACCCGGCGAGGACTTGCCAGAGGAACCGGTTCTATCCGGCAAGGACGCAGCCGCAGGGGAGCGTGCGGCATGACCACCAAGAGTATCTTGCAGCCGTGGGTGACGGAGTTGCCGTTGCGGTATCAAGGGACGCTGTTGACTGTGATTCGGGCTTGCGATGATTGGAGCAAATACGCCATCGAGAAATCGCTGATACGGGAGATGCGTGGATTGATTCTGGTTCCGTGCGATGCCAGAGAGTTGGCATTCCTTGATGGCTTCATGACAGCGTTCCCAGACCCCGGAGCCGCGGAAGCATTTCAGTGTTTCTTGAATCACATAGATCCGTTGCCGGTTCATTATGTGATGCATGTAGTGCACGCAATCGAGATACTTGGTTACGAGCATCCCCGTGTGTCGCCGCGGCAGATTTACCTGAATCGGTATTTGAGGCTGGCGCAAAAGTTTCATTTCCATCCTGAGCGTTCAGATCAGTTAAGATCACGCATGACCGAGGACCGGATTGCCAATGGAACTGTAGGACAGTAAATGGACATAACCCGCAATCCACTGTGCTGGCCGGATTCCGTAGCCCGCACGCCGCCGCATCTGCGCGGGCGCCCGCGCTTCGATGAGCGGTCACTGTCAGTTGGATGAACTTCTGGATTACGAATTGCGTGTAAGAAGTTGCTAGCAACCCGCAACTCTTGTAGGTTACGCTCCAACGAAAATGAAAATGATTGATCCAAAAGGCGCAATTGATCTGTTGCGCCGGCTGCTCACCGAGATGATTGCCTATCCTCAAGAATTGGTAATCCAGCACAAAGCCTTCGCGACTTCGGTGACCATCACGCTTCAGGCTCACGCCGCGGATACCAAGTGTTTGATTGGTAGCTTCGCGAATAACTACCGGGCCATCACGACCTTGATGCTGTGGGTCGGAGCTCGGCAAGGATTCCGCGTCACGATACCGCCGATCCGAGAGCCGGTCACAGGCAACGCGGATGAGCGTTACACATTCGCGGCGAATCCCGAATGGCCAAAGGTGCGGCTCATGGCGCTGATTCACGAGACTGCTCATGCGTTGTTCGATGAGCCAATCAGTTTCAAGGTGCACGATGACGATGAGAACTATACGACAACCGTAGAAATATTCGTGTCGCGGTTGCAGAAGCCTGGCCTATTGGTTGCCATTGGGCCGGCGCTTGAAACTCTCTTCGATGCTATCGGCCGCAAGAACGGGCGCATCCTGAGCGTTTGCCTCGTACCGGATCTTGCGCCTGAGCAGCCTGCTGTGCGGCAACCGGTGTCAGCTCGAGGACGGTTCACGGGCGAGATTAAGCGTTGACACCGTGCGCGGCTTGCACAAGAGTCGCAGGAACGAAAACGAAAATGATGAAAGATGAATATCAGACTTTCTTGAACGACAAAGCGATTGTCACTCAAGCGACGGGCATCCAGCCGAGCGAGCCGCACAAGATGCTATTTCCATTTCAGCGGGACATCGTAAAGTGGGCTCTGCGGCGTGGACGTGCTTGTCTGTTCGAGGATTGCGGGATGGGAAAGACCTTTCAAAGCATCGAATGGGCACGCCAGATTCCTGGGGACGTGCTGATCGTGGCACCGCTCAATGTCGCGCAACAGACCATTAGTGAAGGAAAGAAGCTGGACTGCGAGATTCGGTATTGCAGGCATACCAAGGATTTTCAATCGGGTATCAGCATCGTGAATTATGAAATGCTGGAGAAGCTGAACGTGAAACGCTTCAAAGGAGTCGTGCTGGATGAATCCAGCATACTCAAAAACTTTGATGGCAAGACTCGTAATCTGATTCTCCAGAAGTTTTTCAAAACGCCGTATCGGTTGGCTTGCACGGCAACGCCGGCGCCCAATGATAACATGGAGCTTGGGAATCATGCGGAGTTTGTTGGGGCGATGAGTCGGACGGAGATGCTGTCCATGTTTTTTGTCCATGACGGCGGCGATACGAGCAAGTGGCGATTGAAGGGTCATGCGGAACAGGAGTTCTGGAAATGGGTATGCTCTTGGGCAGTGATGCTCCGCAAGCCATCGGATCTCGGTTATGAGGATGACGGATTCAAACTGCCGCCACTGAACATGCTGGAGCACGTCGTCAAGACTGACAAGCCGATGGAAGGTTACCTGATCCCAATGCCAGCCTCGACCTTGAGCGAACGCCGAGATGCACGACGGGGATCATTGACGGATCGAGTGGCAGTTGCGGCGGAGTTATCGTGCGGCAACGCCGAGCAATGGGTCTTTTGGTGCAATCTCAATTCAGAAAGCGAAGCATTGACGAAAGCAATAGGTGCTGAAGAAGTGACCGGAGCGACGCCTATGGAGGAGCGCGAACGAATTATCTCGGGATTCCTTGATGGCTCAATCCGACACATCGTTACCAAAGCTGCTTTGTTTGGGTTCGGTCTCAATTTACAGTGCTGCCACAACACAGCTTGTGTCGGTATCAGCGATTCATATGAGGAACTGTATCAGTTGCTCAGGCGCTTCTTTCGGTTTGGGCAGACGCAACCCGTGAACGCGCACATAATTATCAGCGACATGGAGGGAGCTGTGCTGGCGAACATCAAACGCAAGGAACGGGATGCTGACCGTATGGCGTCCGAAATGGTAAAACACATGCACTCGATCAACGAAGAAAACATCAAGGGAACCAAGCGCACGAAGGATGCCTACGTGGAGGACTCAGCCAAAGGTAACCGATTTACATTGCATCTGGGAGACTGCGTCGAAGTCGTGAGCAAGATCAAATCCGAGAGCATCGACTTCTCGATCTTCTCGCCGCCGTTCGAGGGTCTTTATGTTTACTCGGCCAGCAACCGGGACATGGGCAACTGCAAAGACTCAAAGGAATTCGCGAAACACTATCAGTTCTTGATGAAGGAAATGTTTCGCGTCATCAAACCCGGAAGGCTCATGTCCTTTCATTGCATGAATCTGCCGACGAGCAAGAGTCATCATGGCTATATCGGCATCCGAGACTTCCGTGGCGCATTGATTCGGGGATGCCAAGAGGAGGGATTTATTTTCCATTCTGAAGTGTGCATCTGGAAAGACCCAGTGACCGCGATGCAACGCACGAAAGCGTTGGGTCTGTTGCACAAGCAGATGGTCAAAGATTCGTGCATGAGCCGGCAGGGCATTCCCGATTATCTGGTAACGATGCGGAAGCCCGGAGAGAACAAGCAGCCGGTCGAAGGCGAGTTGGACCGCTGGATTGGTGATGAATCATTCAAGAGCGAGGGGCGATTGAGCATCGATCTGTGGCAGCGTTACGCGTCTCCGGTGTGGATGGACATTAATCCAAGTCGCACGCTTCAAAAGGAATCAGCCCGCGAAGAAAAAGACGAGCGTCACATCGCGCCTTTGCAGTTGGACGTAATCGAGCGGACCATGGAACTATGGAGCAATCCTGGCGATGTAGTTCTGTCCCCATTTGCAGGCATCGGTAGCGAGGGTTACGTTGCTCTGCTCCGAGGCCGCAAATTCATTGGTGTGGAACTTAAGGCATCGTATTGGAAGCAAGCAGTCGCGAACTGTCAGGAAGCGGAACACGAATCAGAGCGGGAGCTTTTGATTCCCGATGCAATGGTGAAATGAGGCGCGTGATATTTTTATGGCCTCAGTCAACATAATAATCTTGGGCGGAAACCTGACGCGTGATCCCGAGATGCGTTTTACACCTAGCGGCACTGCGGTTGCGGAGTTTGGTGTCGCGGTGAATCGCAAGTGGCGCGATGCCGCAGGCGAACTGAAAGAGGAAGTATCATTCTTTGACTGTGCTGCATTCGGCAAGACCGCAGAAACGATTCAGCAATATCTTGGAAAGGGCAAACCGATACTGATTCAGGGCCGGCTGAAGCTGGAGCAGTGGGATGATCGCGAAACGGGCCGCAAACGGAGCAAGGTCAAGGTTATCGTGGAATCGTTCAATTTTATTGGGGCAGCGGTGCAAGGGGAGCGGCAGGCTCCAGCACGGACAGCGGCGAAGCCTCAGGCGAGCGATAACGATGGCGAGAATGTTCCTGCTGGACCTGCGTCAGAACAAGATGATGTTCCGTTTTGAAAATATGAAAGCTGAGGAACGTTTAGTGAATGCGTTGACAGATAATTTTATTATGTTGTCCAGGGAAGTTGACCCTGATGCTTTTGGTGCAATTTTGTGCGGGGTCATGGCGAATACACTCGGGTATCTGCCGCAAGAATACTTTGATGAGATGATTAAAGTTAGACCGTGCGGGAGGCGAGGATGCAACTGTCACCTCAGCATCCAGATAACCACAACAAAACTATTTCAGGCATTGCGTGATGATTGGTTGGAGAATTGCGAAACTCAGAGCGATAGCATGTGATGGACAAGCCGACTCTATATCCGTTGCCGGCTCTTGTGGGACCGATACCCGGCGAGCCGATGCGGTTCCATGTTCAGAGCCGGTCCCGTTCTAGCATCAAGCATCTGGTGGACCTGGAGGAGCTTGGATTCCATGGAAATTGTTCGTGTGAGAATTTTAACTTTGAGCATCTGCCGAAGCTTAGACAGGAGCAGCGGGAAGGGAAGCCCATCAAGTATCGGCGCTGTTTCCACATCAAACGAGCGTGGGAATATTACGGAGCCCTCCATGCTCGGTTGCAGGCGCTGGACTACTACAAGATGAGACATGCGAAAGCTTCCTAAAAAGTTTGCACTCTGGAAGCAGATACAGCTTGCGAAGCAGCCGCAGGCAACAGGGAAGCCTCGCCGCATCCGTCCGGTGTCAAAGCGGCGGCAGCAGGTGCTGAAGATTTACCGGAATCTGAGGAAAGCGTTTCTGGCGGTGAACAAATACTGTGCGGTGTTCGGAGGCGAGAAGGCAACTCAGGTGCATCACGGTCGCGGAAGAATCAGCACGCTGTTAATTGATATGCGCTTTTGGCACGCGGTCAGTCAGCGAGGTCACGAGTGGATAGGGCGGAACCCAGAGGCAGCACGCTGCCATCGCTGGCTTTGTAAGCTTGGGGAATGGAACTCCCCACCAAATGACGAGACAACCAGAAGGTTAAAGCTGTTAATGTTGAGTGCCTGAGATTATAATGAAGCAACTAGACGATACGGATCGGATGCCGTTCGGAGTGCATCGCGGGTTGCCGATGAGTGACGTTCCTGCCGACTATTTCTTTTGGTTGTGGAACTCAGGAAAGAAGTTCGACAAGACTTGTCCCGTGGCCGACTACATTCGCCGCAACTTGGACGCACTGAAGCTGGAGCATCCCGATGGCATCTGGAGTTGAGCGCAAGAAAAAGGTGCGTCAGGTCTTTGGTCGGCTGCGCGTCGAAGCTGGCGGCGGCAAGTTCAAGGTCGAGTTGCACAAAGATGGATTGTGGGTGCGGCAGTTCAAGGGCCGGAAAACTTACAAGGTGCCGATGAAACGGTTGCTTCTTTTTGTGCTGACAGAAATAATGCCTTGGCCGAACAACGCGCAGACGACAAATGGATCACATGATCCAATTAAACCATGAGAGACATTCCACACGGTAGCCAGAGTTTCATGAAGCGTAACTCACATCTGTTCCCGAAAGAACCGATGCCAGACGGTGAGGGAGTGGAACGCGAATCGGATTTGCACGACGATATTCTTAGGGTGTGTCGGGAGCGGGGCTGGATATGCTTTCATGGTTCAATGGCGCATCGTTCGAGGAGAACATTAGGGGAACCTGATGTTCATTGTCTTTTGCCTAACGGTGTCATTATATTTGTGGAATGCAAACGCAAGAAGTCCAAACTATCTTTGGAACAAGCAGCTATTATGACGGCGATGAAACGCTTAGGACACACATTGCACGTTGTGCAAGACTTGACCGACTTTATGCAGATATGCGCCGCCGCTTTATCGGCAGGAAAATTAGAAATGTCACTGTCGTTTCCCAAATCAAATGCAGAGGCAAAAGCCAATACGGAATACCTGCCAGTCGGATCTACGCAAGATTAAGTCGAGGCTGGACTTTGAAAGAAATCATTTTGCATAAAAATCCGATTAAACACGGCTTTGCAAAGTGGGGTCGCAATACTCGAAAAAGGAGATGAAAGAATCACCTCAGACCCCGAAGCACTGGCGGCACGTCACGCTGGTCGAGACAACATCAGGCTTCACAGTTCTGTTGTCATTTACGTATTCCACCATCGGAGCATTGAGCCTGAAAGCGGCTGGCTTCGCATCGGATAGGCAAACAAAGGACCTGCCTCTGGCGGAGGCGATATGGTTCGGGAACAGATTCGATGCATGGATATGCGAACAGGAAGCGGGCAATCACGCACACAGAAAGCTGAAGCGTGGCGCAAAGAGCGTGTGAATCAGCGACGTGCAAACAATCGTAAAGAAACTGCAAATTAGTGTTGACGCGGAGCCTGGAATCAAGGATTGTTGAGGCATGAAAACGATAACGAGGCAACTACAACGAAAACTCAGTCAATGGTCTAAATGTGTGCCGGAAGAAATGGCGAAGATGAGTCCGGCGGCAATCCAATACGCGCTCGCTGACGCAAAGGCGGACATCATCACAATGGCAAAGCTTCTGTGTGAGGCCGGATACCCGAGACGCGGAACGGCGGAAGAAACCCAAAGCATTGACGACTTCTCAGCCAAGGTGCAAGCGCTCATCCCACACGCCGATGCCGTCGAAGTAGCTTTATGAACACTTCCATTCTCTTTACGCTCCGCAAGCTCGGCCTGAATTCGCGTCTAGGTTACAAGGTCAAGGATCAGCAGAACAACGATCTGGCTATCCTGCGGTTCAATCCGATGTTGAGCGAGTGGCTGAACCTGCTGCCGAGTGCGCAGCAATGTTATACCGAAACTGAGGCACTGAACTTCATGTCGGGTCTGGAAGCAGCCGGGGGTCACAT
>Ga0180088_1000053_pt1 | contig 11743 bp, 31 predicted proteins | sample EasRiv830_16_10D_FD_121784 | JGI IMG/M metagenome (GOLD analysis project Ga0180088, IMG submission 121784) | Soil microbial communities from meander-bound floodplain in the East River, Colorado, USA - East River metaG ERMLT830_16_10D | ecosystem: Environmental > Terrestrial > Soil > Floodplain ... | reverse complement strand
TCGGCAAACTTCGGGACCGCGGAGCAGAGGTGCTCACGCCTGAGGAGCGAGCCTCGCTTGGCATCCCTGACGACGCGGCTCGTGCTCGGCTCGTGGCTGCCATCGAGAAAGCGAAAGGTGAGGGGCGATGACCACACTACTGCTGTTCATTCTGTTCGGCGTTTTACTGCCGCATTGGGGATTGCCAGCATCTGTCAATCGGGTCATAGCGATCGTTTTGGCCGTCATAGCCATCGTGCTGTTTATCGTATGGCCGGGCGGAGAAATCCGCGTCCGCGACTGAGCGTGACAGATGGTACGAACTCCGCCGAAATAGCGCGGTTGCAGGAGCAAGTGAAAGCGCTCTACCGCCTTCTCGATGAACGCGAGAAGCAGCTCAACATCGCGTTCAGCGCCTCGCAAAAAGCGGTTGACACCGCTCTAGCAGCCCAGCAACAAGTCAACGCTACGCAGAACGAATTTCGCGGCGCTCTCAGGGATCAGTCAGGCACGTTCGCCACCAAGGGTGAGGTTGCGTTACACGTAGACCGGCTGCTGGAGCGGGTAACCGCGCTCGAGAAGGGAGACGCCAGCCAGATGGGCAGATCGAAGGGCATCACCGCAGCGCAGATGTTTATCGCCGCTCTAATACCGATTGTTATTTCCCTGGTTGCGTTGCTTTGGAGCATTGCAAGAACCTGATGCCACGCCGAAAGCACCTCGTCCACATCCTCAACGGCCCCCACGTCGCTCAAGCCCTCTGTGACACGGTGAAAGGTCCACCTCGTGACTGGCCTTGGGGGCACGGCTACGTTCCTCTCGCGGATGCGCACGAAGCAACGTGCCCGAAGTGCATCAAGGCCGCCAAGGACAGGAAGTAGGGGGCATGGAAGACCACGAAGATGACGAGAGCGAGCTCGGACGAAGGGTCGTTCACAACCACTACACACAGAGCCGCAATGGAAACGGTAACGGTAACGGCGTAGTGATGAAAACTGCGCTGATGGTGTGCGGGTTTCTGCTCGCGCTGCTCGTTGGAATGCAAGGGTATATGTGGCGGTCACAGCTCGACTTTCAGCGAGACATCGTGGACCGTCTAGCGCGGGTCGAAACAACGGTGGATGCGCTGCGAGATGAGTGAGCCACTGATGCAGCAGGACGAGGCAGTGCATGTCCAGAGCGCCCCTGGTAGCTCTATTCAGCTCACCATCGACAAGGCCGTAGGGAAGCAGTTTCTCGTCATCATTTGGGTTAGCGCGTTCGTAGCGGCCCTGGCCGTGTGTGTGATGCTGGTTCTATGGGATGCACACCGAATAACCCGCCAACACGTCAAGATTCTAGAGTACGATCTGATGGACCTTCGCTCAAAGACTGGCAACGCCCACGAGAATGCGGAGTAACAACCATGGCCCATGTTTGGTGGCACACGTGCGTGACGGTTGGTGAAGACGCTGGCAAGATTCCGATCAAGCTCAACGCTGGAAGCCGTGGCGCAGGAACCGCGGCATTTCAGCTACCGCATGGCCTGACGAAAGACCAGGAATCCGCGCTGAAGAAAGCGGCAGACATTAAGTGGATGGAACTTATAGAGCTGTTCCGCGAGTCGCAGGAGAGCATCAAGTTTCACCCCGTGCCAGACCCATCGACGGTTACGCTCGAGAAGTAGCGTCCGGTCTGTTCGCTGCGGCGTAATGCTGTCCTTGCGCCAGCGGGCAAGGTGAGCGCGTCCTCAACGGACCATCCGCGCGCCAGCCGATCTCTGATGGTTCTCTTGCCAAGGCCCGTCTCTCGCTCCCACGCTGCGATGTGCTGCGTCTTGCCGTTGAACGTTAGCTTGACGTTGTTTCGGTAGTTGGCGTGCTGTGCGAAGCGGCTTATCCAGCGGCAGTTACCTTTGTCGTAATCCCCGTTCACGTCGATCCTGTCCAGCGTGGTTCCTTCCGGACGCTCGCCCATATCCTCTAGGAAGTTGACGAACGTCAGCCATTGCTCGCAAACCCTAATCCCGCGACCGCCGTAGTTGCCCCAGGCGTGATGGCTTGGTTTAGTGCACCGCTGCACCATGCCTATCCACGTTCGGTACGTAGGAGAACGCATCGAGTGGCCGTGCAGTTCGCCTCGACCACGAAGCGCCTTCCTCGACTCCAATGCTGCTCTGGCAGCGTGATGCTCGATGAACCGCATCGGCTGGCCCTTCACGACCCCGCGTCTCTTGATGTTGCGATCCGCGACATTCGTAAAGTCACCGCAGCCGCACTCACAAAGCTTGTCGGACTTCATCGTTCCCCTCGTTCGGACGGACGACTCTATTCCGCCGCGATGACGTCTTCGATGGCGTTGAGCGCGACCTGTGGATCTTCGGCATCTTCGATCAATCGCCGGATGCGCTCCATTTTTTCGATTGCTCTGGCAGCCTCTTCGGAGCTGGCGCGCGCCTTCTCGGCAGCGTCTAGTCGCAACCGAAGATCACGATTCTCGCTAAGAGCTGCATCGAACTGCTTTCCCGATTCCTCTAGTCGGCAGGCCATCTTTTGATGCTCGTCCTTCCACCGTTCGAGCGAGGCTTGGTACTCGTCGTGATCCCGCTTCATGGTGGCTTCGCACGAGACTAGCTTGGACCGGAGATCATTAACCTCAACGTCCCAATTCCGCAGCGCGGCTTCGTAGCGCTTCTGATACGTTGGGTCACGATCCTCAACGTCGCGGTGATCTGCGCAGAATGGCTCGCTCGATGGCGTGTTCTTGCGGCAGTTCGGTATCAGACAAGTGCCCATCTTATTCGCTCCCGTTTCCGGTCGAGGCGAGCGTATAAGTTTTGGCGAAGATCACCGGCTTGACCGGCCAGCGCTCGCCTTCGATGCCGGTGAGAATCCAGTCGCCCGGGCAAACGCGGTGCCAGCCCTCGCGCGTGTCGATGAATCCGTGGGCGTTGTTGGAAAGCCCGCACTCTGGGCAAGCGCTATCTCCTTGATGCTCTGGGTGGCGGAAGTAGCGAACGACCTGCCCCTCCCAATTCTCGCGGCGCTGCTGCTCTACAGAGATGTCCGGCCACTTGCCGAAGCCTGAGATCGTCTTGTCGTAGTCGTGCGGATGGTCGCCGTTCTTGAACCAGCGCGACGCTTTCACCGGGATCGGTAGCTTGACGTATTCTAGTTCAACGACCATTTGAGATTTCCCCTCCAGTAAACCCGCACCTAACACAGCCGCTCCACGCGACGGAAGTTTTGCCGCAGGCGTTGCATTTCAAAATCTGCACGCAGTAGGGCTGCCCACGCTCCATTTGCTGCTCGTGGTAGTCGTGCCCGCTGATCCAGGGCGGCAGCCGGCCGATGTTCCGTAGCACGAACCTGATGGCACACAGCGGACTCATGAGTCTCCCGAGGACTGAGCGGCGGGAGTGTCGCCAGCGCGCCAGCCGATTGGATAGTACATATGCTTCTTGCGCACGAGGAACAGCGACCGGATGCGCCACTGTCCCGCCATCTGTCGCAAGCACCACTCGATGTGCTTCTTGGTCGGGTAGATGCTCAGGCCCATTGAGACTTTGCGCCAGCAATAGGGCCGGTGGCCCCACCGCCGCACCCGCACACCGCAGCCGGTGCAGTGACCGTTTTCGTACTCAGCCACCTGAGCGTTCCCCTTCCCGAAGCTCGGATCGAATTTGCATCCACAGCTTGCCGAGCATGTTTTTGCCATCGCGGTTCGGGCCCCAGCCCCAGAAGCCGTCGCGCCACGAGTCCTCGACGAGCTCGCGGTCGCCGGTCGCGAGCAGCTTGCGGCGCACGTACTCGTGCTGCTCGGCCTTCGCGCACAGGATCTCGCGCATCACATCGACTTTGATTGCGTCCCAGTCCTCGCGCTGCTTCGACTTGTTCTCTTGCGCGAACTTGAACGCCTCGTGTGCCGAGCCGGCGCGCTGTACGCAGTCCTGCAACAGCGCCCCCTTGCCGTCCGGTAGGTCGAAGCGCGCCCAGTGGTAGGCGTGCTCTGAGGTGAAGTGCGCGTGACGCCGCCAATGCAGGCAGAACGCCGAGAAGTTGCTCAGCACGTAGAAGTCGTGCTCGTAGAAGAACACGCGCTCGGGCGTATCGAGGCCGTGGCATTCAACCTGCATCACTGCTCTCCAGAGACGGGCGATTTAGGCCCAGCTTCTTGAGCGCGCGACGCATCCTGAACACGGCCGGGTGCTCGCAGCCGATGACCTCGTACAGCTCCTCGAACGCGATGCAGACCTCTTGCGTGTCGAGCAGCGTCGGCTCGCCATCGTCATCGACGAACGGCTTGAGCGCGTCCATAACCTTGTCCATCGCCGCACGCTCGGCGTCGGTGATCGGTCGTTCGTCAGCCACGGGAGTCCTCCGAAGGGGAACGATCAAACACGCGCAACCGGATCGGCGGGTGAGTGCGGCCGAGGCAGTCGAACCACACACGGCCAGTCCATAGAGCCTCGATCCGCTCGCGCCACGTCATCCGCCAGCACGACGACACCATCTGCGCGCTGCGCGTGATCGGCAGCACGGCGACGTGATCCTCAGTACCGGACGCCGGCAAAAGCCGGTCGTTCGTCAGAGGCGTCTCAATCGGCCTCATGGGGTCACTCGCCCACTTGGACGGTGTGCTCGGGTACATCGGCCGGCGCGCAGCCGGTACGAACCAGGTGCGCAAGCTGGTCAGCGAACAGGAACCACTTGCCGTCTGGCGACTCGTACCCGGCATAGCTGCCGGCGCCGACAAGATCGGCCGCGCTCTCTTTCCAGCCGCGTTGCAGTGCTATAGCAATTTCGTTTTGCATGTTTGTTTACCTTCCCCTCGTAACTTCATCGACGGCCTCTTGGCGTGTGCGAGCGCGAGCCGCTGGCTCTGAGCCGCGCTTATACATCCAACCGCCCCCTGCGAAGCGGGAGACGATGCTCACATGGCCGACCTTCCGTCCGTCAACCAGAACGTCGTAGCAGCTCATCCCGACAGCCTTGAGTTTCGTCACGCCTATTACCTCTACTAGACGGAAATCGTTAACTTGGTCGCCCTGATCTTGTCGCCAGGACGAATCACGGCCGGCCCACTCCATCCGATGTCCCGGACGCGCGTTGACCCCTCTGTAGACGTGCGCAAATTCTTGGCGTGTATCAGCACATCGCCAGACGGAAATTCGGGACCCTGCCACGTACCGAAGTCCACGTCGGTCGGAACGCCAACCGGAACTGTTTGCGACCTGTCACAGAAGGCGACCCACACCTCAGCCATCGCTGGCGGTTCCGCGTCTGGGTCTCCCTTCGGCAGGTCGCGGAGTAGGCGATCTAAAGCCGGATCGCGAGTACGAATTACTTCGGCCTGCATGTCAGACTCCCTCGTATTCATCGAGCATCGCGATCAGCTCGCGACAGCGGCGCGCACTGATCCGCTCGGACATAGGGCTTTCCTTGAGCCAGTTCCGAACGCGCTCGATCAGTGCAGCTTTGCTCTTTCCCTCACCATAAACAAAACCTCAGTTCTTGAGCCTGCGAAGGCTCCCTGTTGCGGTCACGTTTTTACTACTAGACTCAACGGCTTAGACACATGGCGGAAGCCCCCACTAAACAGAACACGAGCCCCCAAACGTAGGCGCGGCGCGGATTCTGTACGTGCGATGTCCGCCACTGTCATCAGCCCACAGCCCTTAGAACGGTCGTCTCTCGGCGGATCGTGATCTTCTCGACGTGCGCCAGTAGCCGCTCGATGTCGGGCGTCGCATAATGTTCCGCGAGGTTCGTTCTGGCATGCCCTAGGAGGGCGTTGCGGTCCTCCTGGGGCACTCCCGCCGCTCTCAGCCGATGCGCGAACGTGTGCCGGCAGTTGTGCATCCCGCGCTTGATGTACTTGTCCACTGGCAAGCCAGCGGCTTTCCACGCGCGCTCCCACACAATGCCGGTGTTTCGCACCTTGCTCCGCAGGTTCTGCTTGGCTTGCGACGGAAACACGTAGTCGCTGCTGCCATGCTTCTCCTGAAACTTCTGCTGATACGCGACGGCGCGGCGTGCAATCGAATTGCAGACCACCGCACGCTGCTCGCCGTTCTTCGTGTCGCCCAACACGAACACAAACATGCGCTCCTTCACGGAGCCATCCGCGTTCTTGATGTCGAGCTCGGGCACCCAACGGCGATCCTTCCAGCGCAGCCCGAACAGTTCCTCGCGGCGGACGCCAGTGTTCACGGCGAAGATCGCCGCGCCGCAGTCCCATCCCGTGGGCAGGGCCGCAAAGAGCCGGTCCTGTTCCTCCCACGTAAACGGGTACGGTTGCCGTGCTGGCCCGCGGACGTGCTCGAGCTTCGGCACTGACGGAAGCCAGCGCCACACTCGGCACGCCTTCGAGAGCACGGTTACCACTTGAGTCAGATCCTTGTTGATCGTCCCGACCATCGCCGGTCGCTCGAACGCTCCTTTCCCTTCGCGACGATCCTCCTTGAACTGCTGCATGGCCTCGTCGTCTACGTCGATGAGGCGCAAGCTCCCTATGTACGGCGCAAGCGCGAAGATCGACTGAGCCGCACGACTTTTGTCTTTTCCTTGGTACTCGGCCAAGTAGCGGGTAGCCGCTTCTGCAAAAGTGCGTTCAGCATGTCGTTCGAAGCGCTCGAAGATGCTTCCTTGGTTCCTGGGTCTTGGCATTCGTCTTCTCCCTGGGAACCCTCGCAGGCCCCGATACTATCGCCGTCTTCCCACTCGGTCTCAAGCCTTACGGCCTCGCGCAGCAACCGCTTTTTCGCTACCCGCCACAGCACCGAGCCAGCCATGCGCGGGTGCAGCGTTTCGGCTACGGCTATGACCTTCTGGGCGTCTCGCAAAATGCTCATGTCCGCAACCGACTGCTCTCTAAATCAAGATGTGTACGAGCTTCGACGCGGCGCAACGCTCGCACTGCTTCCAGGCGAGCACGAACGACCTGTTGTCATCGTCCGTCACGCCGACCTGATGTACCCGCCATAGGTGTCGGAACCAGCACCGCCAGTTCATCGGATATTCTCCGGCTGATTCTCGGGCGCGGTCTGGTAGTCGTATTCGTCGCCGTCGGGGTACGCGCAGTCCTCGCAAATGAGCCCAGAGTTATCAGGCTCACAGTCGTCGGTCATCATTGGCCCGCCGCACTTGCCGCACGTAGGGATCATTTCGCTGCCCGTTGCGAGACACCCGCTGCCGTAGCACAGGTCATCGCAGCAAGGCTTGAGCGTCTTTGGGCAAAGCATCGGACTACCAGCCGCGCTCGTCGCGCAATTCACGATCCGCCCAAACCGCCTCAGCGGCGATGTCCCGAGCTTCGCGCGCGAACTCGCGTTCGGCTGCATGGTGCGCCCTGCGCTCTATGGCGATTCGGTCATTGGCCGCTTTCAGTTCAGCTACGAGCTGCGTAATAAGCCCGTGGTGGAAGGCGCTTGGCTTGTCCCGAGCAGCGATGCCGTTCGCGGCCAGTTCCGCAAGGTGTTGCTCGGCGGCTTGTAGTGCTGTGCTCATTTTCAAAAACTCCCGTTCTACCCCAACTCGCCTACATGTCGTGAATGTGTTCGCCGTAGCGGTTGCACATGGGACACGGCTGCGGCTCTAGATCGTGTTCCGCCAGCGCCGCATCAACGGCATCGAAAAATGCCTTGTCGTTGCCGTCATCCTCGTACTTGCAGCGCGCGCTACGGATCGCTTGGAAGGCCGAGACTTCGTTAAGTCGCTCCTCGACGCAGCCGCCGCAGAGCCAGTACGAGCCGCCCTCGTCCACGTTGACGACTGGCGTCTCGCCGCAAACCGAGCAGCCCTTGCCAGTGTCGAGGGCTAGCTTTTCATTGAGGTATTGGAGCGCCTCTAGCTGTGCCTCGACCTCTCCGACTAAATCGACGCCGTGCTCGTGGTAGCCGCTCGCGTAGGCGAACTGAACGACATCGCGGAGCCTTTCCAGTTTCATGGCTGGCCCTCGTCGAGGTCGGCTTGTTCGCAAGCGTGGCCGTAACTCGCGGCGAGCTTTTCGCGGGCCTTGGTTTCCTGGTCTCGCTGGAAGTCGTTCAGCATCGTTTCCGCGATGCGCGACACGTAGTAGGCGGAGTCTCCTGTGCGATCCGAGGCGACGGCGATCAAATTCATCAGCCCGGCGCGCAGGTTCTTTTCTTCGATGGGGCTCATTTCTTGCTCCGTTCCTAGATACCCTGTTACTTGAATGTCGCGGCGTACTTGGTTCGCATCGTGCGCACGCACTTCGTCAGCGCGACCATGCATGCCACGGCGTCCTTACGGCTTCGTATACTGTCGATCAGCAGGTGGCCGGTCCCGTTGTGCGTGACTGTCCAATGCCGCTTGCCGCGGTTGACGCTGCGGTGGATGAAGAAGCTATCGCCGTAGCGGTAGCCGTCGATCATTCGGCCTTCGGTTGTACCGAACCACGCAATGCGTACCTTGTCGCGCTTGAGCTTCGGTGTTTTCGATTTGTTCACGCCTCGTCCTCCGACTCATCTTTGGGACCGTCGTCTCGCATGTTGTCGAACCACTCGCGCGCCATGCGGAGCGCGTCTTCCTTCGTGAGCGCTCGTGCGATGTCACTCAAGAAGCAACGCGGCCGGTCCTCTTGGCTCTGTAGTTGATCAGGGCCGCTGATCTCCACGCGGTAGTAGCCGCCGACTGTGTGGACGAGCCGCAGGCTCGGGGCCTGGTACTGTTTCTGTAGCTGTTCGTGCGTGTATTTCATGACTTCCCCTTGGGGAGACGGCGGTATTTGCTGCGGTAGCGGCGGACACATCGAGCGTCAACTAGCACCGTGTCCATGTGCGCCTTGTAGCCGCGCACGGATTTCCGTGGAATTGCCAACTGCAACCACTGCAACGCGCTGATCCACACTTGCTTAGACACCGGAGTCCTCTCGGGGCTCGTCTTGAACTGGCCGCTTGTACAAGATGTGGGTGCAGCCTTCGTGGCTCCACGCAACCGCGGCCTCCCAACCTTCCTCGCCGACCTCTTGCAGCATCACCGCGTAACCGGCTTGGCTGTCGGGGCAGAGGCACATGTATTCCCACTTCTGCACACGCGCTCTCCTAGGACACTCTTCGGTAAATGCGCGGCTGAAACCCAATCTCAGCCAGCCGGTGCTTTTTCACGAAAGCGCGGGCATCGCCAAGAGTCCGATGCTTCGAGCAGATGTGACGGTGACCGCCGCTCGTGGTTAGCTTCGTGACGATGTATTGCGGCTGCATCGGAGTCCTATCAGCAGGCGTGTTTACGCCGCCCTCTTTTTGAGACGCTTGTCGAAGTCGTACGCCTCGCGGGTCAGTTGAAAGAACCGCCAGCCGTCCTCGAGCTCGGGAAACCAGTGGTGATTGAAGTCCCCGTAGGTCTTGTCGAACCGAATGATGTGATAGCCCCCGGTGATCGGCATTTCGGGGTGATTTTCTTCCCACAGCTTTCCGTAGGCGGCGACCTGACAGAGCATGTCGGAATAGATTCCGTTGCTCGTTTTCCAATCTCCAATCGCGAGCTTGCCGTGGATCAGGATCGTGTCGAGCGTGCCGCCGAAGCGATACTTCTCCGACACCATCGAGCACTCGGTGTAAGCGGGTTTGAGCTGGCTTGACTCAGCCCATTCGGTGAAAGCACCGAAAGACGTCTGCGCCTTTGCAAGCGTTTCAGCATCGTATGGCGTCGCATCGAATACCTTCCCGCGAATCTGAGCCTCCACCATTGCATGGGCGCAAGTTCCAGCTGTGGCCGCTCTATCCCGCGTCTCGCGGTAGTCCTTGCCATCTACGCCTTGCTGCCACGCCCAGTGAATCAAGCCACCAGAGTCTTTAAAGCGACCCAGGACGGTCGTCACTGACGGAATGACCGTGCCATCAGCGAGTTTGTAGCGTGGGTGTGCCATCAGAACGGAATGTCGTCGTTGAAGTCCGGCCCCTTCACGTCGAGCGGCGTCACGATCCAGCCATGGCCAAACCCCTTATCGGAGTAGTCTTTGGTGGTCAACCCGACCTCGTGATTGACCCAGTGCTCGCTGTCCGAACCGTAAGCCCTGACCAACGTTTGCGTGTTGGTCGAGTTCAAGATCAAGCCCTTTTCCTTCCCGACGAACGTCAGGCGTGGCTTGTCCTGTGCGGGCTGTTGATCGGTCGCGTCAAAGTGCTGAATCGTCACTGCGGCGATTCGCACCTTCAGGTTCTTGCCGATAAAGTCGGCTGCCTTCAGATCCTTCGATTGCGATTCGGCATACTTCGTCATGTCCACTGTCGTTACCTCTTTTCAGTGTGGTGGTTAACCATTCGATGTACTCGGCCGAGCCGAATACCTCTTGTTCCTGCCGGCGCTGCTCGAGCTCTTGCTGATGAGCCAGCGCGGCGTCTTGATCGTTACGATTCACAGTGCGCACACACGGCAGAGGCCGCTTCCAACAGCTCGTTCTCGACATCCTCGGGAATCGAAGCGATCCAAAAGCCGTTACGGAAACACGAGAACTTGTCGGGCGAGCCGTCAACGATCTCGAAGTTCATCGTCCAAACTTCGCCGTCTGTTTCGTGGACTACGGTTCTCATGGTGTTTTGTCTTGCTGAAATTCGTTATCGAATGGCACGAACGTCGTGTTCTGTACGTCGTCGTTGCCGAGCCGATAGAGCCAGCCGCCTGGTACGCGCGTCACTTGCATGCAATTCGTGACGCGGATCGTCTCGTGCAAGTGCATCACGTAGATTTCAAAGCGTTCGTCCTGAGAAATCTCGCTCACTTTTCCGCCCTCGTTTTGTCCGCCATTGCCATGACAGCCCCGAGCATGTTGGCGCTCGCTTGCACGGTCGTTTTGAAGTGTGAGTTGAGTTCTTCTCTAAACGCCTCGTGTATCGTTGTGCGGGCCATCGAGAGCTCTATCGACAGCGACTTGAGCTGCTGCGATAGGCCCTCCAAGCCGAGCGAGTACGCAGCCGACGACATGCTCGACAACTGCGATTCAATGTCTCGAATGCCAATGCAGGCGTCGCCGTGTCGCTGCACATTGTTTGCGCCGGAGTCGTTTGAAGACGCGCTCATATGGCTTCCCATGCGGTGTGATTCTTCTCGGCATCCACGATTACGAGGCGCTGAAACGTGCCGCCCTCGAATCGGATGATGTCGAGATATCCGTGTGCGACCGATCGCTCGTCGTCGGCGTGGTAGCTCTCGAACTGCTTGCACGACTGGTCGTCGAAAATCATTAGGTACTGGGCCATTGCTCACTCCCCGGCAGAGGACTGACGCTCTTGTTCGGCGGCGTCCTCAGGCAACTCGGGGAACTCCATCCAATGCGAGATCCACGGACCGGGCTGGCCGTTATGCGCGCGAAACGGGAACGTCGTGACGCATCGCTGCGCGACCGGGCTACAGAACACAACGAGAATATCCTGCCCGTCTAGCCGCTCGGGGACCCGAAAGTCTTTCGTGCGTTTCCAGCTCACTTTTGTTTCTCCGCCTAGAACGGGTAGTTATGTGGGCGCGATTCGTCACGCGACTTCTGCGACAACTCCATGCACCGCTCGATTTGCTTTCGCGTTGCACGGCCGGTCGCCCACTTGCGGCAGAGCCGTCGATGTTCCGCCCGTTCTTTCGCGGTCATGACTTGGTTCCCGTGTTGGTGGAGGACGCGTCGGTTAATTCTTTAGCGCGAGCTACTATCGCCTCGTGTTCGCGCAATGCATCGGCGGCCAGTCCGTCCACGTCCCAATCTGGAACGAAGTGGCGATCGTTGTCCACGATGCGCTCGGCCAGCTTGCGCAACGCCCACAGTTGTTCCTCGACTT
>Ga0180088_1000051_pt1 | contig 11983 bp, 17 predicted proteins | sample EasRiv830_16_10D_FD_121784 | JGI IMG/M metagenome (GOLD analysis project Ga0180088, IMG submission 121784) | Soil microbial communities from meander-bound floodplain in the East River, Colorado, USA - East River metaG ERMLT830_16_10D | ecosystem: Environmental > Terrestrial > Soil > Floodplain ... | reverse complement strand
TGTGTTTGACGTTGTGATGTTGGCCGGCTACGTCTTACTACGTCTGGGAGATCCTTCCATCGAGCTGGGTATGCTCTATCACACCGCGGGTAGTCGACACCTCTACGAGACGAACTGGGAAGGTGTCGCGGCCTGTCTCAAGAGCGATCTGAAGCCGGTGTTTGAGTACACTGACTTCGACCCTTATGAGTTCAAGAGTCCTGAAGATCTCGTGCAACACCTGTGGGGACTCGCCGAGCTTGATAAGTCGAAGTTCAAGGGCAAGTTTCTCGTGAACACCATCGTTGACGTCTACCCAATGTCAAGACTACCAGATGACAAGACCTAGTCACGACGAGTACTTTCTGTCGATTCTCGAGCTCGTTGCCGCCCGAAGCACGTGCATGCGACGATCTGTCGGTGCCATCCTCGTAGATGAACAGCATCGAATTCTCGCCACCGGCTACAACGGTCCACCTCGAGGTCGACCACACTGTACCGTCTCACATCCGTGTCCGGGTGCGAAGGATCCCGCCGGTGATACGCGTAAGTGTATGGCCGTTCACGCTGAGGTGAACGCGATCTTGCAGTGCCATCGTCTTGATCTCGTGCACACACTGTATGTCAGCTGTACACCTTGCTTCTCATGTGCGAAGATGTTGTGCAACACAAACTTGAAACGCATTGTCTGTGTTGAGCAATACGCAGATGTGTTGGGTCAGCAGTTACTTCAAGCACAGGGCATCACAGTGACGGTATTGACAAAATGAGCAACACGGTTTAAAATCGGAAATAGTTAACATCGTGAACACTCTCTTTGATTTATCTCACGACCTTTCGGGTATGCGAGTCGAGAACTGGGAACCTGCTCCACCACCTCAGCTTCAAGGTGAGACAGAGATCATTCTTGACTATGAAACCACCGGTTTGAAGTGGTGGCGTGATCATCGTCCGGGAGGTGTGGCTTATCTATTGCCGAAGAGTGGTCGCACGGGCTATCTACCGTGGGGACATCATCAGGGTAAAAACCTTGATGAGGCGACGGTTAAGCGCTGGCACACTGAAGAACTGAAGCACATCAACATCACGAACATCAACACGCGGTTCGAAGTCCATATGGCTCACTCGTGGGGTGTGGATCTCGAAGCGCAAGGTTGCACCTTTAGTGACGTTGCCCACTACGCCGCGCTGCTTGATGATTCACGTCGGAAGTTCAACCTCGCGCTGTTGTGTCAAGACTTTCTAACAGGTGAAGAAAAGGTCACCGCCGTTGAAGGTCATGAGCTTGATGCCACACGAATGATGGAATACGACTCAAGTATCGTGGCCGTTCGTGGTATGGCCGACGTCCGACAGGTTCACAAGCTAAAGTTGGCGATGTGGCCTCGACTCGACGCCGAAGATCTTCAGCGAGTACGTAAGCTTGAAGATGAATTGATTCCCGTCGTCTGTGAGATGGAACGTAACGCCGCATTCATTGACGTGGACCTCTTGCATCGTTGGTTGAAGGAAACCGAACAAGAGTACCTCCGTTGCCTGTGGCGTGTAGCACGTGCGGTTGGTTTTCAGGTAAGTCCGAACAAGTCGAAAGACATCAAGAAGTTGTTCGATCACTTGAAAATCCCGATCACGTCGTTCACCGAATCAGGTGCACCGAGCTTTACAGACTCGGTGCTTAGCTCGGTGAAACATCCGGTCGTTGAAGATCTGTACCGGGCGGCGAAGCTTGATGACCTTCGAAGCAAGTACATCGTCAAGTATGCGCGAACGATCGGTGATGATAGGTTGTTGCGTTACGCACTTCATCAGTTACGATCTGATGAGGGTGGAACGATCAGCGGAAGATTTTCAAGTTCCGCGCTTGACGGTGAGGGCTGCAACATTCAGCAGGTCATGGCTGTCGAGAAGCAAAAGAAGATCTACGGTGACAACTATATCATTCGTTCGCTGTTCATTCCACGCAACGGTTTGATGTTCTCTGCCGACGCAAAGCAGATCGAGTATCGAATCTTTGCCGACAAGGCGTCCTCACCTAAGGTGTTGGCTGCCTACAAAGAAAATCCGGATCTGAAATTTCACGACCTGATCTGGGAGATGATTAAGCCGTTCAAACCGGACATCAGCTATAAGCAGCAGAAGAACATGAACTTCATGAAGCTGTATGGCGGTGGAATGGCGAAGTTGGCGTTGATGCTTGAGTATATTACCGAGCATCAGTTCGCATCACTTCAGAAACAGTATCCTAAGGGTGTACCTCACAGTCACCCACTACTCGCGGCGGCCGTTGCGGTCAACAAGATCTATGACCGAGAGCTTCCCGAGGTGAAACCGTTGCTGGCGCGCTACAGTCGAATGGCCGAGGAACAAGGCTACATCACAACCATCCTCGGCCGACGCATGCGTTTTCCGCAGAAGTTTAGATTGCATAAGGCGTTCAACGGTTACGATCAGGGAAGTGCCGCCGACATCATGAAGCAAAAGTGTGTCGAGGCACACCGCGAGCGCAAGCGGTTGGGACTAACGATGCGCGCCACGGTGCATGATGAACTGTTGTGTGATACGCCTGACGTTGAGTCGGCACGTCAGACCGAAGAGCTCTTGAATCGTCAGTCGTTTCCGCAGCTGAAGGTTCCGATTCTCTGGGACGCGAAGGTCGGAAAGAACTGGGCCGAACTATCAAAGATAAGTGAGTTTGACGGCACGGTAGCCGATGAAACTCGCGGTGGAAGAAGTCGCACATGATGACGGAGGCAAAGTTGAAGTCGGCGTTGATGACACTCCTACGTGCTCCTGGGGTGTTACCCGTTGGCTTTGTCGCACTTCGTCACGAAGATCGAATCACGGCCGGTCATCCTGACATCTCGGTGACCGGTCACGGCGCAACAACTTGGCTTGAGGCGAAACATGCACATCCGGCAATTCGTAGTCGTGGAATTCAAGAACTCACGATGTTACGATTGGGCCGCGCAGGTCGCGCGTTCTATGTGATCTACCTTGAGAAAGACGAAGTCAAAGAAACGTTGATCGTACACCCAAGCAAAATGGAGAACTGGCTTCAGACTCCTCATCGCGCTTCGGGTTTCAACCATCGTTATGTGGCTAGCTTTATCAAGCAGACACATGTTGAAGTACCTGTGAATGAATGTCCTCAACCCACAATCGAAGGAGAAACAGTTCCTTCAGGAGAACATTCGTCATGATGACAACGGAACGGAATCAACTGGTAGGCGGGCACGTGACGCCTGAGATCAAAGAGAAGCTGAAGCAGGAGGCGCGTAAGAACAACATCTCGGTGTCGATGCTGATCTATCGTCTGCTCGCTCAGCGTTTCGGCGGAGATGAGGGAACTCCAGCGTGAGAACCCTCATCTCTGGTATTTGTAAGTGTGGTGTGTATCGTGATTCACTTGAACGCGATCATATCATACCAAGATGGAAATTTGTTCAAGGTCTTGTGACAGGAGACTTTGAAGATCCATCAAACATTCAGTACTTGTGCGCGAATTGTCATAAGGACAAAACGCGTGAAGATCTCCGAGGTTTTAAGCACAGTCAGGAAACGCGATCTCGCTTAGCCTCGACTTGGACACCAGAACGTCGTAAGCAAACAAGTGATAGGATGCGTTTGCATAATCCTGGAACTCGTTGGAATAAAGGCTTATCACCGTCAGTTGAAACACGTGAAAAAATTCGTGTTGCTTTAACTGGCAGACGTGGAGCTAAACGAACTGAGGAAACAAAACAAAAGATGCGTGATGCTTGGGTTAGAAGAAAGGAACAATCATGCGCGTCTTAATTTTGAACTCATACGCAGGATCACTTACACTTGGTGCAAAGGCACTAGGCGTGGACATCATCGGGTCTTATGAAGATAGTAATTTTGGACTCGATATCCAACGTGCAAATTTTCCTGAGCTGAACTACATCTCTTACATCAAGGACTGGCCAGTACAGGATCTGTCTGAGACGTTCGTCATTGCACATCCGCCGTGTTCGGCTTTTTCAGTACAGAACTGTTCACCAACGGCGCGCGGACCGAACAGTGACGCGTTCGCATGCACCAAGAAGGTGCTTCAGTATTCAGCAGACAACAAGGCGCTGGCGATCGCCATCGAGTCCGTCATGGGTGCCCTTGGTGGTGCCTGGAATGAACACCAGCACTACGCCGACGAGTACGGTTACAACCTGTATCGCATCATTGAGAATGGGTGCATGTTTGGTTGTCAGTGGCGTGAGAGATTTTGGGTTTTATACCTTCGAAAAGGTGCGGCGCCCGATACGATCCCACTGACGATCACGCCCAAGTACAGGACGGTCAAGGATGTTGTCACCGGTCACGAAGACGGACGCTCTGCCGGCAACCTCGATACCCTCCTCGAGAAACAGAAACAGCGGCTGATTGAAAAAGCTCAGCTGACACCCGAGGAGATGTCGTTCTTCTTTGATCCTCAAGATCCTCCGCATCCCACGAAAGCTCTCGGCACAATCCTCTACGAAAAGAAGTTCAAGAAACCGGACTCAACGTCGTGGGATAAGTGGCAGGTCTTTCAGGATTACATCGGTGGGTTTGCCAGCGGCACGATGGTTTATCTCGATCCGAACGGGATGGCACCTGTGCTCATGGGTGGAAGTCACTGGTATTACAACGGTCGTAACCTGAGTGAGACGGGCTTCAAGCGCATCATGGACTTTCCGGCAGATTATGTCTTTCCGGAAAAACCACGGAACTTTCGAACACAGATGCGCATGTACCTTTCAAAGGGTGTGATGCCGCCGATCGCCGAGTGGATCCTCGAGCAGGCAACACTCCACCTTGGGTGGAAAGGTCAGGCACGATTATCAAGTGCCGAGGGTGCGCCCAAGTACACACTGGAGGTTGAGCCTAATCACATTGCCGACTTCCGTATCTCAAAGGCTGCGTGGTGGGATCGTCACCTCGCACTTCCACCACTGCGTAACGAGGATACTCCCATTAAAGAAAAGCGCTCGGTTTCTTTAACGAGAGAGCCGCGTGTTAAAGAGCCGCGTCTGCCGATAACACCACGGGCGCCGGGCGAGCTCGTTGTGAAGCGGTCACGCCTGAGCGACGTTCGACTCGAGTTCGTTTCGAGTCTTGATAATCCGACGTCGATCACCGATCGTAAGCGACAGATCATCCTGCGAATCGTGCGAGATGATATCGGTCCTGCGACGCATCATGATGTTATCACCGCCGCACTCGCTCATCCTGAACTTCAGATTCTTCCGACGACCATGCACTGGCATGTGAGACAGTTGGTGAAGAGTGGTCAGTTGCGAGAGGTCACAACTTGAAGGATGACGAACTCTGTTGCGCGACACCCAACCTGTACTTCAAGTGGTACTTGGGTTTCAGCAACGTGGGAGAAGTCATTCTTATGATCGACGCCATCGAGTGTAAGTCATGTGCGTCAACGTTTTCGTTCGACGAGGAGAAGTGTCCCAACAGAGGTGTGACATTTAACGGCCGTGCGATCCGGCTTCAGACAACGTTCACAAGACCGACTATTTCGTAAAGGATGAACGAATGAGATCAGACTTCGACGCGGTAGGTGACTTTCATCAAAAGTTCAACCTCGACAACACTACTCACATCAAGCCGGGACCACGAGAGGTGCCGCGAGCACTCATCGATTTCCGACTACGCTTCCTCATCGAAGAACTCAAGGAAACCGCAAAGGGTCTAGGTGTCGACCTCGAGGTGACGATGAATCGTCGAGAGTCGACCGACATTGACATCGTGGCCGTTGCCGACGGTCTCATCGATCTCAACTACGTATCGTGCGGAACCGCCCATGTGCTCGGACTTCCGTGGCGTCAGTTGTTCGATGAGGTGCAACGCGCCAACATGACAAAAGAACGCGCACAACGCGCCGAACAGTCGGCTCGTGGTTCCACGTTTGACGTCATTAAGCCTCCGGGCTGGACACCACCGGATATCGCCGGTGTGCTCCGCTCTTTCGGATGGAACGTGTGATGATCGGTAGTGTAATTCGAGTGTTACTCAACAAGGGTTACTGTTTCGTTCGTGGTGAGGACGGACTGTCTCGATTTGCGCACGCACGCGATTTCAAACCGATGGAGATGTTCGACAGAGTGTACGAGGGTCAAAAGGTTGAGTTCACACCGGCCGACGGACCTCCTGAAAAGGGCAACAGCTTACGTGCGATTGAGGTTCGTGTCTGCCAATGATTCATCAACTTTTTGCACTCGAACGACCGTTCATCGTCTTTGACGTGGAGACCACCGGACTTGATCCGGCGATCGACCGCGTCATCGAGTTGGGTTTTCAAGTCTTCACGTCAGAGGGACTCAAGCAAGAGTGGCGTTCTCTCATCGATCCCGGTATTCCGATCCCGGCCGAAACGACCGCCGTGCACAAGATCACGGACGATGACATTCGCTCTTGTCAGGACTGTCATCGACTCGAGTGTGATCATCCCGGTGGTGACCAACCCGCGTTGAACGGCGCATGTGAAAAGTTCAACAAGGTACTAACATTTGCAGAGTTGGCGCCGAACTTTGCGATCGGTTTCAACGACTGCGACTTTGGCGGAAAGAACGTTCGCTTCGACATTCGATTCTTCGCCGCCGAGATGAAGCGTGCACGTGTTCCGTGGTCATACGCAAGTGCTAATATCATCGACGCAGAACGCATCGAGCAGATCGTTGAAAAACGTGACCTCTCATCGCTCTACAAGAAGTATACGGGTAAATCGTTGGACGACGCACATCAGGCGTTGGCCGACGTGCAGGCGACCACCGAAGTGATCTTTAACCAGCTAACGCGACACGAACACCTACCGCGTTCGCTTCGTGAACTACACGAACTCCAGTGGCCGGGTTGGCTTGATGCCGACGGAAAGTTCGCGTGGAAGGACGATCAGGTTATCATCAACTTCGGTGGTCCCAAGGGACATAAGGGTAAGAGGCTCGCAGATACACCACGATCTTATCTCGAGTGGATGCTCAAGGCAGAGTTTGCCGACGACACGAAAGAGATCATTAGAAACGCTCTTGCTGGGAGGTATCCCTCAAAAAATCCTTGACAAGGTTTTAAACCCTATATACAATGGAGACAAATCATGAAGGGTAAGATCACTCGTCTCGTGGCTGACAAGGGCTTCGGCTTCATCAAGGGTGAAGACGGAACCGAATACTTCTTTCACCGTTCGGCGGTCAAGAACGCAAAGTTCGAAGAGCTGGACGAGAACGCAGACGTCGAGTTCGAAGACGGAACTGGGCCGAAGGGTCCGCGCGCCGAAGACATCTACATCTGAGTGAGCTGTGAATGAATGATCCGACAAGCCTGACTAAATCAGAGCTTTTATCAATCAGTCGACCCGAGCAGTTGTTCCCAGGCAACCTCGATAGCCTGAAACGCGTCTTTCGATCACTGTCCCGTAAGTGGCATCCAGACATGCCCAGTGGTGACACCGAGGTGTTCGCAAAGATCTCAACACTCAATGAGCTGGCCGAGAAGAAGCTTGTTACCGGACACTGGGATGGCGCCGGCGTTGTCACCATCGAGACGAGGACGAGCGGCATCGTTCACATTCACGCTCAAACCTCCGGTGACTTCGTACTTGGCCGTCAGATCATCACCGGAAACCGACTGTTCTACGCGGTTGACCCGGCGCACAAATCATTCGTCGACACATTCACATCTGTAAGACGTCACTTTCGCTACTCCTCTGACAACATGCGTCGTGAGTGTGAACGATATGTCCCGGGAACGATCACAGTGGATCTGCTGAAAGACGGACGGCAGCTCGTGTCACTACCGAAGACGACCGATCTCATTCGACTGTCGGACGTCGTGAAACATCACGGTGGCGAGCTTGATGCCAAGAGCGGTGCGTGGATCATCAGCAGTCTTATGAACTTGTGCTGTTACCTCGAATACACACATGTCGTTCACGGTGACATCTCTGCCGACAACTATTTCATCTCACCTGAGTATCACAACGGTGCATTGTTGGGCGGTTGGTGGTTTGCAACAACCGTCGGGAGCATTGTCAAAACGCTCCCGCGTCGAACGATGGACATTGCTCCGTATGAGATCAAGGTTAATAAGCAGGCAACACCACTCATTGATCTTGAACTTGTGAAACTGTTGGGTCGTGAGTGTCTTTCACTCAACACGGCGACACCTCCGATTAAGAAGTGGTTGACGTCAATCGCCACTGGTTCGGCTCGTGACCAATATGCATCTTGGATGAAGGCTCTCGAGTCTTTTGGGCCTCGTCGTTTTATCAAGATGTCTGTGACGGCGGAAGAAATCTACGGTTCGTAAACGTTAGTAGTCATCACAAAGAGGTGGAATGAATGGGAAGTGGACGGTTTAGCCCAACCGATTGGGAAAAGTACTCGACGTCGCGATCGTATGCGACCAAGTCGGCGCCGGAGATCTTCGCACGACACTTGGATCCCGCGCTGGATCCCAAGGGTGTCAACCGCGAGTCGCGTGACTCCGCCGACAATCCGAACTCGACTCCGTTGATCGTCTGTCTCGACGTCAGCGGTTCAATGCACAGCGTTCTCGAGGTGATGGCGAAGAAGGGTCTGCCGCTTGTCATGACCGAAGTCCTCGACCGCAAGCCCATTCACGATCCGCACCTAATGGCGATGGCCATCGACGACGCCGAGATGGGCGATCCCGTTCCGCTGCAGGTCACGCAGTTCGAGGCGGACATGCGTATCGCCGAACAGCTCGAGAAGATCTACCTCGAGGAGGGTGGCGGCGGCAACATGTTCGAGTCGTACATCTTCTCGTGGTACTTCGCGGCTCGTCACATCGTCACCGACTCGTGGGACAAGCGTCAGAAGAAGGGTTACCTCTTCACCATCGGTGATGAACGTCCGACGCCGTCGCTGCGCAAGCAGGACATCAAGCGGGTCTGCGGCGACGTTGTCGAGGCCGACATCACGGCCGAGGAACTGTTGACCGAGGTGAGCCGTAGGTGGGAGGTGTTCCACCTGATGGTGAGCGAGGGCAGCAACTATCGCGAGAACTGCAAGACCGAGTGGACGAAGCTGCTGGGTCAGCGCGCCATTCCGTTGAGCGATCACACCAAGCTCGCCGAGGTGATTGTGTCAACACTTCAGATCATCGAGGGTGAAGATCACAAGAAGGTCGCCGATAGCTGGGACGGCACGACATCAATGGTCGTGGCCGAGGCCACGCGCGGTCTTACGAAGCGCGACGCCGGCGGAGCGATGGTGTCGCTGTGATCGACAAACCGTACGCATATCACAAGCCAAGCGAACAGGGCTTAAGCAAGATCAACCGCTTACGTGAACACTTTTCGGAAGGTGAGCGGTTGATTCGTGAGCTCTGTGTCGACGCCGATGGTAAGCCCACACGGCAACAGAGCATTGCGATTACGAACAACGAACAAACGGCGATGTGGGCAATTAAGGCCGTTGTTTTCAACGACCCACAAAGCGTTACTGAATGAATCGTCTCCAGGCGGTCATCGGCGCTAACTACGGTGACGAGGGTAAGGGCGTCATTACAGATTATCTGAGTGACGCTCGGACCCTCGTGGTCCGTTACAACGGTGGTTCACAGGCCGGTCACACGGTGACGTTACCACTTGGGTTCGATCACAGCTTTCATCACTTTGGTGCGGGCACGTTTCGTTCGTCGGAGACTCTCTTAACACGCGACTTCATCTGCAATCCGATCACCTTCTTACGCGAACATCACATTATCAAGTCCTGGGAACCGCGTGTCGTTGTCGATTCCAACGCGATGGTTACGACACCGTTCGACATGATGATTAACCAGGCGGTGGAGCGGAAACGTGGTGCCTCGAGACACGGAAGTTGTGGTCTCGGCATCAATGAAACCGTCACACGTCACCTACATATTCGAAGCGTTTCTGGGTTCCCACCGTTTAAGATCGCGTTTGGTGATCTTGATAAACCAGATCTTCACGATCGTCTTCGAGAAATTCAAAACGAATACGTCCCACGTCGCTGTGAAGAACTCGGCATACCACAGCTTGATGTTCCTGCGGGACTAACGCTCCGATTCTTACAAGACGTCGTAGCGATGTTGCGGTTGACGCGCACGGTGAATGACGTCGAACATCTGAAGACACATAAGGACAAGATCGTCTTCGAGGGTGCACAGGGACTTGGGCTTGATGAGATACGTGGTATCTTTCCACACGTGACTCGTTCACGCCCAGGACTTTTGAACATCACCAAGCTTCTCGTTGAAGCTCAACTGAACAGTGAGTTGCTCGACGCATATTACATCACTCGTTCATACATGACACGTCACGGTGCGGGTCCGTTAGAATTTGAGACCTGCTCCGGCTTTCGCGTTCACGATTGGAACGGACGTGAACACAACGAGACAAATCCGCATCAAGGAGTGTTTCGTTACGGACTGCTTGATCCGTATATAATCGCCAAACGAATCTTTGAAGACCTACAGGACTCGCATCAAGACGTGATGGTTATCCCGAAGCTTGCACTCACATGTCTTGACCAGTTGTCACCGTCAGAGCCGACAAAGATCGTAGGACATGACGTGACGAGCGTATCACTTCCGCGTGTCTTATCGGAGATGACTCGATTGCCGATAGAGTTAGAGTCGTTCGGTCCCACACGTGATACCATCGAGGTGAATGATCGTGTCAGAGTCTGACGTTACCTTTGTCACAGCCCAAGCCGTCATTGACATTCAGCGAGAACGTCAAAAGCAAGACGCGAAGTGGGGAGAACAGAATCGTTGTCCCACAGCATACATCGCGATCTGTGCAGAAGAACTAGGTGAGGCTACGAAACACGCACTCACTCTCGATCTCGTGAGGGTGACGGTGGAAGAGATCGACAGCTATCGAACCGAGATGGTGCAGCTTGCAGCGAGTGCGCAGGCCGCCGTCGAGGCCATCGACCGTGACAAGTGGAAGCCGGGTGAACTTCGTAGTCAAAACGGTAAGCCTGAAAATTAAGGAGCAGACATGGCCACACGCGAGAAGAACTTACAAGACTTACAGGCTTTGGCCGCAGAGCTTCCACGTTCGCGTCAGCAGTTCATTCGCGACGTTGAAAATGCCGCCGCTCGGATCGTCGACATCGCACGTCAGATCGCGCCGGCGATCGGTGAGATCTCACTCGATGAGGCCAAAGATGCGACCGTTCGTGAGTTCGCATCGAAGCTTCTCAAGCAGAGCTAGTGCCACCGCGGAAACCGAGACGGCGTTTCTGTAACGCGAACCATCCGACACGTCCTAACGTGACGTGTCAGTTGGATGAGAAGCACGTGGGTGATCATAGAGCACTCGGTTATCTTCAAGGTTGTGAGATCGTGATCTCGTGGGATCCAGCACAAACACTTGACCGTGCAGAAGTGTTAAAGACCTTTCAGAAACGAGAACGGTAAGATGTGGGAAGTTCTAATTCGAACTGAGGCCTTTCAGTGCAAGATCTACATCTTTCGTGAAGTGAACGCAAACGGTCATATGCAGCGTCACATCTTGCGTATCCATGAAGATGGCAGCACTCACATCGACGTTTCACAACCGGATTTTGCAACTGAACCTAGTCCTACGATGAGCTTCAGCCTTCGTGATCGCGGTATCCTTGAGGGTCTCGCGGGTCAGCTCGCACAGCTCGGATTCGGTGCACTCTCGGCGACACCCGTCGTCAACGCTCAAGCCAAGCACATTGATAGTTTAGAAAAGCAAGCTGATCGTCTGATGTTGTTAGCGCAAGTCGGCATGCGCATCTCTCAAACCTGAGGACTGAATGAAAATCATACGTCTGGCATCTGAAAACATCAAGCGACTACACGCCGTGGAGATCACCCCTGACGGTGCGACCGTCATGATCGGTGGAAAGAACGGCGCCGGTAAGAGTTCGGTCCTCGACAGCATCGCATATGCGCTCGGCGGTGAGAAGCTCGTTCCCTCGCAGCCGATCCGAAACGGTGAGACGCAGGCCAAGATCATGGTCGATCTCGGTGATCT
>Ga0180088_1000044_pt1 | contig 14232 bp, 10 predicted proteins | sample EasRiv830_16_10D_FD_121784 | JGI IMG/M metagenome (GOLD analysis project Ga0180088, IMG submission 121784) | Soil microbial communities from meander-bound floodplain in the East River, Colorado, USA - East River metaG ERMLT830_16_10D | ecosystem: Environmental > Terrestrial > Soil > Floodplain ... | reverse complement strand
GACATTCACACAGACGTTCGTGGAGTATGACTCCATCTATAACAACGTCGCACCGGCGACAGATCTCATCGAGGGTAGGGCAGATTTTACGGGCTTTACCGCCGACGGCTTTACGCTCAACATGAGTGATGCTGATCCCGTGGCAGCCTTTGCGTGGTATGCGGCGTTCGCGAGCGCTCCTGCGGCGGCTGGGGCAGAGTGGATCCCACCTCGTACATCATCTAGCACGTTTGCAAACTTAAGGAGATAGGTGCCATGAGAGGCCGAGTTTATACCGTCGTCATTGAAGGCGTCGCATCTCCAGCCGCCGCGTTTGACCTGTTTGAGTTTAACGCCGCCGCCGAGAAACCGATTCGCTTACTCCGGTTACGTGTGGCACAGACCTCTGAGCCGACGACCGAAGAAGAACAGCTGGCGATCTCAGTCATTCGAGATCAGTCAACCTCGGGTTCGGGTGGCAGCGCACCAACTCCTCGCCCGCTTACCGAATCTGATACCGCCGCGGGTTTCACGGCCGAGACGATGAACACAACGGTAGCCACGGGTGGCACACCTCATACGCTTGTCACCGATGCGTGGAACACACGTGCCGGTTTTGATATGGCATTCGCACCTGAGGAGTGTCCTGAGGCGGCGAACGCAAGTCGTTTGGTCGTTACATGTTCCGCACCGGCCGATGCGATCACGATTCGTGCCACCGCGTGGGTTGAAGAAATGGGCTAATGGTCGGCGTCTATAGATCTTATCCGCGTAGAACACCTGAACGACGGCGCATCGTGTTGCCCGTCGCAACGGCGGCAGCACAGGCCGTCACGGGTGTGTTCCGCGCATCGACCGCGACGATCTTTGCACCCACCGTTAAGTACGCCGTCACGACCGCATTTCGTGCTTCAACCGCGACGATCTTTGCGCCCACGGTTCGATATGCTGTCACAACGGCGTTCCGTTCATCGACCGCGACGATCTTTGCACCGACACTTCGGTATGCGATCACCGGTGCGTTCAGATCCTCAACGGCGGTGGCGTTTGCACCGACCGTTCGGTACGCTGTCAGAACCGCGTTTCGTGCGTCAACTGTAAACATCTTTGCACCCACGGTCGTACCCGGTGCCGTTGCGATCACAGCTGCGTTTAGATCGTCAACGGCGACCGTGTTTGCACCCACGGTTCGATATGCGGTCACCACGGCGTTTCGTGCGTCGACCGCGACCGCATTTGCACCCACGGTTCGATACGTTGTCACAACGGCGTTTCGTGCGTCGACCGCGACCGCATTTGCACCGACGATCGCTCACGGCGCAATTTCGGTCGTAGGCGCGTTTCGTGCGTCGACCGCGACGGTCTTTGAACCTACGGTCTCACCGGGAGCGGTGGCAGTCACAGGTGCCTTCCGCGCGTCAACGGCGGTTGCGTTTGCACCTACACTCGCATATCAAGTTCAGACGGCGTTTCGTTCATCCACGACAACGATCTTTGAACCCACGATCACACCCGGTGCGGTGGCCGTTGTGGGAGCGTTCCGTGCGTCGAGCGCAACGACGTTTGCGCCGACGATCACCGTTGCGAGTGTGGATGTTACCGGTGCGTTCGTTTCTTCAACCGCGACAGCCTTTGCACCTACCGTCGTCTTAGGTGGTATCAACGTCGTCACGGCGTTTCGTCCGTCAACGATCACAGCGTTTGCACCGACGGTTACACCGGGTGCCGTTGACGTTACGATCGCGTTTCGATCTTCAACGCTTACGATCTTTGCGCCGACCATCACCACGAGTGTTGGCGTCGTTGGTGCGTTCGTGGCGTCGACCGCAACGACCTTTGCACCTACTCTCGCCGTAAGTGGCATCGTAACCGTTGTCGGTTCGGGTGGTGGACAGAGCGGTGGTGCGGGTGACATCACCACGGTTCAAGAGTCACAAGGTGGCTGGACCACGTATCAACCGCCGCGACGTGGACGTCGGTATGAAGAGATCATCGCACAGCCGCGGGTGCAACCGCGTAGACGTGTTGCGGCGACGATCTCTGAGGTTCGAACGCTTACGGCGGTAGGTGGTGCTCGCGGACGAGGACGTGGTGTTATCTCACGTGTGCGTCGGCTCGAACCGGTGATCGCCAACGGTGGTGAGGCCTCAGGATTTGCGATCGTGAGCGTCGCACGTGATCTCGTAGCGACAGGGCCGGGTGCCTACGCATCAGGCTTAGGTGTGATCGACTGGATTGACACCTTGGCCGAAGATTCAGATGATGAGTTCATCTTACAGGAGGTCGCGTAAGTGTTACCTAGTAACGTCGCAGGCTTAGTGTTGTGGGTTCAAGCTAATAGCGGTCGCTTTACGACCGCGGCTGGAAGCACGCCTGCGAACACAAACGGTGACCCCATCGGACGATGGGAAGATAACACCGCAGATGATCGTCACCTAGTGCAAACGATCGACGCAAGTCGTCCGACATTTTTATCAAGTACACCGGGCGTTCGTTTTGATGGTGTCAATGACTACCTGAAGTACACGGGCAGTCGCGCCGATCTCGTCGGTTCACTCATCCTCGCGTTCGTCACGGGAGCAACGAGCTTCGCTACACGTGGTGCACAAGTTCTGTTCGCGGTCGCAGATGAAGGTTCGGCAAATAACTGGTTTGAGGTTGGCATCACTGGTGATGGGCGCATTTACGTAGAGTCGAACAACGGCGGAACGAAACATACCGTCGTCGCATCTCGATTCTTGTCACAGTCGACCGCTTACCATCTAGCCTTGACATTTGACGGCACCGACTATTACATTCAGGTTAGTGGTGCCGAACAGAACCCACTCACGATTCTCAACGTCGGAACGTTTGCGTGGTTGGGCGATGTTGTAGGTGCTGACAACATTACTCTCGGAGGCACGGTGACAAGCGCCGGACTGGTGCGACCATTTCAAGGTGACATCCTCGAGGTGGCGTTGTATTCGGAGGACATTACGTAATGGCCGCATTCACCTCTAAGGCGACCGGCAACTGGAGTTCAGGTGGACAGACCACGTGGAACGAGGTTGGTGTGCCTGGAGCCGGAGATACGGTGACGATCGGCGCACATACCGTAACAGTGGATGTGAACACGATCATCGGCACAAGTCCGAATGATGCGACGACGAAGGCGATCACGCAGTCAAATGCGGCATCACTGCTCGTGGTTGGTCTCGGTGTCACCTTAACGGTGCGTGGCAACTTCGGGATGGTGCATGACAGTGGGTTGACGCTACGCGCAGGTTCGTCATTCATCTTTGACAATGCGTTGTCGGGTGGTTCTCCCATCTACACCATCACGAACGGTGGTTTCTCAGACTACGTCTTTGAGGGAACCACGGGTGCACACTGCACGTTTGGTGCGATCGTCGGTCAGACGTGTTCCATTAGCGGAGCGGCGTGGCAGGCGGTAACCGCGACGTTTACTGACTTCGTTCGTGTTTCTGGTCTGACGATGACCGTCATCGGTGGTGACGTGAATCTCACGAACTGCACTTTTACCGGATGTGGACAGCTTGTGTTACCGTCGGCGTCAAATTCACTATCGGTCATCTTACGTAACCTTCGTTTCAGCGGTGGCTCGCACGCATCATTTGATCTTACACTGTCATACCAGACCGCCGCGATATCAGGTACACGTGAGATGAGTGGCTGCGTCTTTGAAAAGGCGATCACCTACTTCTCAAAATCGGTTAGTGTCTTTCATAACTACTTCGGCAACGGCATCGAGTCTGTGTCCGCTAACTCGTCGTTTGCGTTGTTTAGGGGAAATTTCGTTAAGCAAGATGGACAGCGCAACTCCGGTAACGGTCAAATCTTTGGGAGCGATACACAGCGCAACTACTTTGTGGTTGAGAGTGCGACTGGCAACCCACACTTCATTGAGGCGCAGGCACGATTGGGTGTAGACGTTACATTTGAGCAGAACGTGTTTGAGTCGCAGTCACCCGATCTCTTTGACGTTGGTGACGTCTTCTTGTTTCTCAACACCGGTGTTGACAGCGGGCGAAAGGTTGTCTCACGAAACAACATCGTCCTTCGGGCTCCAGCAGGTGTGACATCTGGATCTTTGCTGACGCTGTATGACGCTAACGCCAACACGCGAACCGAGTGGTATCGTAACACCGCAAATGTCAACGGCACCACGCTGCCCATTCAGCCACCTGCTATGTTGTCACTCGCCGAGGCGAACACCGGAACCGCAGGGCAAGTGCAGGCACTTAAGAGCAACCTCGCGTGGGCATCAACGGCGGTACTTGCAGGATTTATCGCAAGACGCTTAAGCGGTAACGTCAAAGACATTATCACAGCGGGAAATGCCGATCGCAACTGGCGGCATAACATCGCGGTCGGTGATAACCAACGTGGTTATGAGGACATCCCGGCGACGAACACACTCTGGACTGCAGGTGATGCGGTGGCCGCAGGTGTCGATGTCAATGGGAGTGAAGGTGATCCTCAGTTCTTTGACAACACACGCAACATTGCAAAGTGGAACGGTGCTCGCGGTTATGGTGCGGCGACATATGCGGCCGCGCTCACAACTTTGCAGGCCGATCCGACGAAAACCGTCGATCTCATCGACTACGTCTTTGAAGGATTCCGTGTTCAAAACGCCGCCTGTCGAAATGCCGCACACGACGGTGCGGCAGTAGGCGCCGCGAACTTTATCAAGCCTACACGAGTGTATGGCTACGTTGAGTACCTAGGTGCATATCTTCAAGAGAAATATGACATCACGGGCATAAGCGTTGGTGGTGGTCCTACACCCACCACCGTAACATTTAGCGCTGACGTTACACGTGGGATCGCGGCTACCGTTGCGATTCGATCTTAAGGGATGGATATGGCAACGCTAAAAAAGAAAGACGTCGGTTCATTGATTCAAGTTACCGTCACCGAAGGTGGCGTGGCACTCGATATCTCTGATGCCGTCACAAAAACACTTAAGCTGTTGAAACCCAACGGTGTTGCCATCGAACGTGATGCGTCATTCGACGCCGAAGGTGGTGTTAACGGTGTACTTAAGTACATCACCGTTGAAGGTGACATCGACTATGACGGCCTGTGGATCGGTCAGGTACTGATCGTCATGCCTGATGGTCGCTGGCACACAGACGATTTTAGCTTTACCGTTGAGAATATCATCGAGGTGACCCCGTGAGTGTCTCACAAGGTTTGACGCTGTCTGGTAACGGTGTGAAGGTGTTGATGTCACGTGTTCGTTCACAACGTGCACCCGAGCGCTCGGGTGATCCCGAGCTGTTGCGTGTGCTCGAGGCGGCGATCATCGCGAACAACACCGACGTCATCGATCACATCATCGGTGTCAAGCACGAACCCAAGCACCGTTCACTCGTGGAGGCTACAAGTGAGTGGCAGACGACGAAGGAGGGACTCACCAAGCGATTCACCTTCCCTGATCGTCGCATCCTCGGTGCGTTCATCACGGCACTCAAGGAAGAAGAGAACGTCGTCAATCACCACTCGGACATTTCGACCGATGATACGAGTGTTGTCGTGACGTATACGACACACTCCGCGGGTGATACGGTTACCGAACTCGATCACGACTGTTGTGAGCTCGCAGACGAGATCGCAGAGCAGTTTACGATGCGTTATGCGATCGGGAACGGGAACAACCAGTACACCCAAGGTGGGGGCGCAGGTGACGCCGAGAAGACACTCACCGAGGTGTTGGGTCCAAAGAGTGAGCGTAAGAAGCTTAACATCGATGCCATTCAGAAGTTGTCCACACCTGACATCGAACGGCTCGTGAACGTGTATCAGAACGTCGCACAGAACGATGCGTCGAACACGAAGCGCATGAGTGCGAAGGCGACGACCCAATTTTTGAAGTGGGCACTTCAGGAACGACGTGGTCAGCCACGCGCCATGGGTGGTGCGGGTTCGGGCAACTTTGGTCACGCTGGGCGTCCGGGACAGCAAGGTGGTAGCTCGTCGGACGGTGATGGTGGCGGTCAGTTCGATCACCTCGTCGGTAAGCGGATGTCGTTCGTGAACAAAGCCGTCTCTGGTGACTCCGACGTCGATCCTAACCAGTCGGGAATCTTCAAGGGATTCGACCGTGAGACTGGGATGGCCATCATCGAACAGTCTCGTAACCGCGCCGGTGATCCACATCGTCGCAGCGTGCTCGTAGACGTGGATGAGTTGCCCGCGATTCGGAAAGCGATCGAGGGCAACGCCAAGAAGATCCTCGGTTCAAGCGCACGTGTCGACCACGACGGCACCGTCACGTGGCGAAAAGAAGGTGGTCATCCCGACGCGCAGCTACGTCGCATCGAGATGAAACTCGAGCGCGAGGGTTACCAGAAGATCGAGTCGCATCAAGACTGGGCCGGTGACGGAGAGAACGTCACGAATGTGAAGACATATCGTGACAAGCACGGTAACACCGCCGAGTTCTCGTCCTACTACGGACCGACGAAGGACTACAACAATCACCAGGTGAAGATCACTCCCAACAAAAAGATGAAGGCACTAGGTGGTCCCGGTAGCGGTAACTTCGGTCACTCCGGACGCCCGGGAGAGCAGGGTGGGTCTGCCGACGGTGAGTCCGTTGAACCTGAAAGAGACAAGAAACTTCAGAGTACAGCCAGCTCTCTCTTGAGTGAGATCAAGCGTGGGATGTCGTATCCCAACGACGATGGCGTCGACAAGGTGCAAAAGGTCGACGGTGGTTATCACTTCGCCGTTCGCGATTTCGGTCACTGGATGGTTCCTCCTGATGAGGAAGATGACGGTGACTACGACTGGAAGATCCCGACGCCTCAGACGGCGCAGCGTCTCGATAAGATCGTCTCAGATTTTCAAGCTCGCTATCCTGACATGCACATCCGTTGGATGAACGAGGGTGAGAAGAACTGGGTTGGCTTCGACGTGTTGAACACTAAGAAGTCGACCGGTCGTCACCTCGGTGGAGCCGGTAGCGGTAACTTCGGACACGAGGGACGTCCGGGTGAACGCGGTGGTTCCGCGCCCGCGGGTGAGGGCGGTAGTGACGCCGAGACGAGTGCGATCATCAAGCAGCCCTCAAGCGTGTATATGAAAGCCAACGAGGGTAAGACGATGCTCACCGATCTGGGTGGGCTTGACACTCTCTCACAGTACAAGACGCCCGACGATAAGCTCACACCTGAGCGTCAACGCTTACACGATGCGATCGTCAAGGAGATGACCACGGGTCACAACAAGCCCGAAGGTCAACCGACCGCACATCTCATGGGTGGTGGCGGTGCCTCCGGTAAGAGTGTTATGCAGGCGCAGCTGGATCTTCCCAAGGATAAGATTCATGTTGACGTCGATGTCATTCGCACAAAACTTCCCGAATGGGATGAGGAACTCGCTCTCGCAAAGGCGGAGGGGCGCAAGCCGAATGCTTACCTCGGAAGCTTCACACACGAGGAGGCTAGTGTGATCTCCAAACGGGTGATCGACCACGCCTCTAAAGGTGGCTTCAACTTGATGGTTGACGGCGCAGGTGACACTTCCATCGAAAAAGTTGAGCAAAATGTGAAAAGATATAGTTCCGGAGGCCAAAAAGTAGTTGCAAACTACGTGACAGTCGATTATGATATAGCCTACGCACGTATGCGGGAGCGTGGTGATACACCAGGCACTCCCAATACCGGGCGCTACATCCCAGCATCACATCTCAGAGAAGTTCACGCGGAAGTCGCACGCATCTTTCCGCAGGTGGTTGAGCGTGGGCTCTTTGATGAGTTCGCACTATGGGATACAACGACCTCGATAAAAGGACCGGACGGAAAGATTTCAAAGCCGGTCAAGGTTGCGAGCGGTACGAAGAACAACATTACCGTTCACGACCAAACAGCATACGATCGTTTCCTCGCAAAAGGCAAGGGCATCACACCAAGGTCTGGTGAGATCTAATGGCTGACTACATCGGTGGTGAGGTGGCAACGCGCATTATGCACGAAGTGATGCGAGGAGTGTTTGAGTCAAAAGACGACACTCCTGACGAAGCCGACTACCGTCGTCGTCTCAAGGACGAGGTCGAAGAGATCAAGGAAAAGGGCGGCATTGTTGACATGCCGAAGGACTGGCAGTAGCGACGATGGGACACGTGATACCGACGCTCGTTCCGATCACATCATCCGCTGATGCGGCACAACTGTTGCTGCTCGCGTCGATGCGTGTCGGTGGAGGCGCCGGTTCCGGTAACTTTGGGCATCGTGGTCGACCCGGTGAACAGGGTGGTTCCGCGTCGGACGACTGGTCACCCGATCCGAATGACGACATTCCGAACGCCATCAACTTTTACTCACAGGTCGAACAGTACCCAAGTAAGGGTAAGCCGGGTGTCTCGTACTTCAAAGGTGTGATCGACGATGAACGTCACGTCGACGCACTGTTGTTTCGAGACAACAAGGGCAAGATTCGCGGCATCCTTAATCACTTCCCCATCGACTTTCCAGGGTTTGAGAAGAAGGGTAACGTCACCGTCATGGTGGACCCGGACTTCCAGCGTCAAGGCATCGCACGTAAGTTGTTCGCTGAGGCCGATAAACGTTGGAACATCAACCTCAAACAGCAGTCATACACGGAGAGTGGGCGTAAGTTCATTCAGTCGATTGTCAAGAACCCACGTGCGTTGGGTGGACCTGGGTCCGGAAATTTTGGACACGCTGGACGCCCCGGTGAGGTAGGTGGCTCCGCTGAAGGCTGGGCCGCAAATGATTCACCTCGGGAGCTTACCGGAAAAACGATTCGCTCCATGCAACAGTATGTTGCGTGGAAGAAATCATTGACGCCGAACGAGCGTTATGAAATTCAGCGGTATGTCTCTGGTGGCTACACACACGTCAATGAGATGTTGAGAAGCGATAAGCCTGATGAGATGTTATTTGCACGTGACTATCAACAGCGTGCGGCCGATATCACATCTGCGCTTGCGAAAGCACCTGCACCGCCTGACGATTTGATTGTGTATCGTGGGATTGTTCCTGATGTCGTCAAAGACGTTAAGCTCGGTGATACTGTTGCGTTACCCGGTTTTCAATCGGGCTCAATTGACCCGTGGTTAGCACAACGCTTCAATCATGAGGCGACAACGTTACTTGAGATCAAACCAACACAGGGCGCTTACATCGAACCGTTAAGTAAACATAAGGGTGAGTTTGAATTTTTAATGCCTCATAACGCGCAATACAACGTTGTGGGCAATCGAGAGGTGACGATTAATCGAAGCTGGCGTTCACGTGTTGATTCATATGAGCAAGGTCAAGTTAAAGAGAAGCGAGTAAAGGTGCTTCAGCTTGAAATGTTACGTCCGACTGTAAAAACTCTTGCAGCCGCCGATCTGACAACGCTCGTTAATAATGCCGATGATAGGTTCATCCAACCAACCATCGTTATCATTAAGAAGCGTATGTTAGGTGGCCCGGGCTCAGGTAACTTCGGGCATGCCGGTAGACCTGGTGAACACGGTGGGTCTGCTTCTACCGGCGACTTTCATGTCGTCCCACAGAGTGCGATCCCGAAGTTTGATCCTAAGGGTCATTACCCACTATATCACTTCGCACCACCGCACAATATCGAGTCCATTTACTTTGGTCAAGGCATTGGCGCCGTCGATAACAAAGCTTATGATCCTAGTGCGAAGGTTCAAAAGCTTGACCCGAATCGTAGCACAAGCTGGACACGTGATCCTCACTACGCGGTACGTCGTGAAGAGTCGGGTGTTCGCTTCAAGATCCAAGACAAGCAAGTTACCGGTGTGGAGACGAAGCCTTCGGTCGCTATTCTTGCAACCGATATGCAAGGTGATAACTTCGTGTCCGGTGATTTTGAGCACGAGGAGGTCGTTCCTGGTATCGTCCCACTTCAGAATGTCTCTGAGATCGCCGTAACGCGAAAAGTGTATGAAGAGTGGAAGACTCTTCCAGAACGTTTTCGTGGGTTTGCCGATGGTCATCTTAAGAAGGCAGATATGCTCGCAGATAAGCCGATTCGACAAGAGGCTCAGCGTCTTTCGGCGAAACACTATCAACAGCTCGCCACGCAATATGAACAGATCCTCAGCGATCCTCGTCTGAAGGTCGGTCTTACTATCCGAACCGATATCGACAGCAAGAAGAATCGGTTCCGACAGTTTACCGACCTCGGTGGTCCAGGCTCTGGCAACTTCGGGCATGCCGGGCGTCCGGGTGAACACGGAGGTTCCGCACCCTCTGAACGCACACTCTCAGACGCTGACGCAACGCGACTCCTCGAGGAGAACGCCGCACGTCAAACGGTGCATTACGGTGGGCAGTATGTCGACATGGGTAAACTGTCGGTAGCTGATCGCGTCGCCGTCGTTGATAAGTTCTTCGAAAAGGATCTTCTTTACGTTCGTAAGGACAAGTACGGTTACGGTGGTAAGCCGAGCTCCGAGCGACTGTATGACGCCTTTAATAAAGAGGCTAAAGAGAAGAACTGGACGAGTGAGGAGATCTTACGAGAGGGTCTCGCACGTGAACTGTTCTCACGGGAGAAGACCGACCTTTTTTCATATAACGCCGGAAGTTCATACGCGTGGAGTGAGGAAGGCCTCCTATCAAATCTCGACGAGCGTGGTCGTGACGACCTCGAGCGTGAACTCATTCCGGTGATCGACAAGCCGGGTAACAGCTGGTCACCGTCACTCGAAGGTTTGCGTGACGCAGGTTGGACGAAGCCTGAGCTTGAGCGAATGGCCGACCGTCTTCAGGATGCGAAGGCAACTCACACACGTTGGGAACGTACCTCCTCGTTAGAAGGTTCACGTGATCGCGACTATCGTGGGAGCGATTCACTCGCCGGCAACCTCGCGTTCTTCTCAAAAGATTACGAGAACTTCCGTTCATCCATATACGGTGGGTGGGCGTTGATGGGTGGCACTCAAGACGCGAAGACACTACGTCGTGTTGCCGAGGAGGCCTTTCCGCATCCTGAGGGTGGTTCGTATTTTCAATTCAAGAACGACCCACTATCACTCGGACGTGATCACTCCGACTTTTACTCGACACGTGCGATCGACAACGTCAAGAAGCTCAAGGCCGAGACCGAAGAGTTCTACGGTCCTAAGAACCTTGAGAAAGAGATCACGGTTGTTCGTGGTGTAGGTGGACATCCCACCGCATACACACCTGGCTCTATCGAGTCGTGGTCGACCGACAGCCGAACCGCCAAGCGCTTTGCGAAGTTGATGTCAACCTCAAAGGAAGAGTCATCGATTCTTACCTCAAAGGTAAAGCTCAAGGACGTGTTGTGGTCATACAAGTCTGCGGCGGGTAAGCCCGGTTGGCCGGCCGAAAAGGATCTCAAGGGTAAGAGCGAACACGTCGTTCTTGGGCGTGCCGTCAAAGATGTGAAGGTGGATTACCAGTGAACCTCGAGGTGATTATACCCAAGACTCCGGCTGACGTGGCTCGACTAAACGAGCTCTACCGTCAGGGCAAGCTCGTTGTGCCTGACGGACAACCACACGAACTAGGTGTGGTGTTGGCGACGCTCGGTGGTCCTGGGAGTGGCAACTTCGGCCACGCCGGTCGACCCGGTGAGCGTGGTGGCTCGGCATCAGGTGAAGGTGACTATCACTCCGCGCCGATAAGCCTCGAGGAGTTTGAGCGGCAGGCGTTGGGGAACGCGTTCCGAACGTTTCGCACAATGCGTGGAACGTATGACTCATCCTCGGCCGCGCTTAAGCCGCAGTCTACGGTTCCCGAAGGTGATACACTCACACGTCACTCGATGGACAACTATCGTGAGACGTTGCGTCACGTGTGGAATCACAAGGATGATAACTTTACTCCCGAAAGTGTTCGTCAGCTTGTGACCGACGTGGGTGTGTTAACGACACGTGGACAGTTCGAGTCCAGTGCACCGCTTCAGCGCACGTTTGAAAATAAGTTCTACATCCCATCAAGTGAGATTCCGCAGCGTCTTGACCGGTTTAGTCTCTCACTAGCTGAACGACTACAGAGTCGTCAGGATGCGGTCCGAACCGCCGCCTACGTCGAACAAGAGCTTAACCACATTCACCCGTGGTCTGATGGTGTGGGACGGGGTACACGTGCGTTGTCGGCGATGACGCTCGCACGCGAGGGTGTACCGCTTCCGAAGTACCCGGCTAAGGCCGAAGATTACTATAAGCACATGCAATCCTCCCGTGAAGAGTGGGAGCGATTCTATCGCACACTCATCCCGGGTCAAAAGTTCCGTGGTCTGGGCGGTGAAGGTTCCGGCAACTTTGGTCACTCCGGACGCCCGGGAGAACAGGGTGGGTCGGCACCGAGCTTCTTTAGTGAGGTTGGTGATCGAAGCTTTGTGGATGATAATCCTGACACACCTGAGTGGAAGGGCATTTTTCAACACACTGATTTTCTCAACAAGAAACAAGAGAACGCCGATAATGATAGTGGGATGACGGCGTCGGAGGATTCAAAACAGCTCGAGGCACTTGAAGGTTATCGCGGCAACGACTTCGTTCGCATGAACTCACAGCTTCGTCGTAATCCGAATCTCATCGATGATCTTGATGAACAGAGCTCACGATTTGAAAGAGAACAAGATGATGACGATGAGTATGAGGACAACGAGAACGCAGGTGTCGGCAACGCGACAGACCAGCGCATCTTAAACCTTGCGAACTTACTTGATGAGGCGCCGACGCTAAAAGAACCTGTCACAGTGTATCGTGGCTTAACAGGTGATGTGACTGAACTGCAGAACCTTAAGATAGGCGACGAGATCACACTTAACGGTTTTCAATCTTCGAGCTTTGATCCCACGGTGGCCGATAAGTATGCGACGGACGGCCCACTCCTTGAGATGAAGGCTAACGAGGGTTTGGCGCTTGGGCACGAACACTCGATTAACGGTGAGATGGAATTTATCTCACAGCACGGAAGTCGTTGGCATGTGGCTGGCGTGGATGTCCCCGTTACGATCGAAGGTAAATCGCGACGTGTCATCCAACTTGTTCAAAAGACGTTGTTGAGGAAACAATGAGTCGTTTTGTTCAAGACGTTGAAGACATCGTCATCACGCGTCACGGTGAACGTGTGCTCGGTGGATCTGGCTCTGGTAACTTCGGTCACTCAGGTCGACCGGGTGAGCGTGGAGGTTCGGGACCGGGTGACGGTGGTGGTCGTGCCGATAAGGAAACCGCTAAGAAGGCAGAGTTTGCCAAGCAAGAAGAACTCGCCGCACAGCAGACGGATCCTCTCGCACGTCCGACGTTCGTGATCGGTATGGACAACGCTATCGGTCACGAACACGAACGTTATGTGGCCGCCTACGGTCAACGTTTTAAGAGTCAGCCGTTGCCTGCTGACGTTGAACGTGGACGCGAGAAGGAGTGTTATAAAAACGCATCACTGCTTGTGATGGAACGTTCCGACCTAACATACGTGGAAGGTTTCGGAAAGACGGCACGCACCGGTGATCTCGCGTTCTTACACGCGTGGGCGGTTGATAATGACGGTAACGTCATCGATCCCACGTGGACTGACCCGGAGAAGAATGAGTACTTTGGTGTGAAGTACGACCGCGCAAAGTATCTCAAGTACCTTTACACCGCAAAGATCTACGGTGTCTTGGGAAGCACATTTAAGAACGCACATGGTGCCATCAACACCGGCGGAAAGAAGTTGAGATGAGGGAAGAACTTATCTCAGAAACTGGCGTTCCCATCGAGCCCGAGGAGCTTGCACTTCTCGAGGAGTCGTTACAGGACCTTCGCATCTTGGAGGATCAGGCGTCGTTTAAGTTGGCGCGTCGTAACCGTCGTGAGACGATTCTTCACGCGGCGGCCGACTCGTTCCTCGAGAAGTTGCAGGTCGCCATCAACCTCGGGTTTGCGTCAGGTCGTAAGGCCATCGATAAGAAGAAGCTTCGTGCGGCACTTGACGATCAAGACATCGAGACGGCCAGTGCGTTACTAACGAACGTACCTGATGCGATCGAAGGAGTACTCAAAGAAGTCTTACCGAAGACGCTTGTGAGGATCTTCATCGCCGGAGGTCAAGCCGGACTCGACATTCTTCAACGACAGCTTCGCGTCGCGGAGAGTGAGCCAAAGTTTCGTAGTGCCTTTATCAGGTTGAAGTTTGATGCGGCAGATCCTAACGTGGTGAAGTGGGCTCGTCAACACGGAGCCAAGCTTGCGAAGGATCTCTCGGATACGACGCGACATGATATCGCCGACGCGCTCGTTCGTGG
>Ga0180088_1000043_pt1 | contig 14690 bp, 13 predicted proteins | sample EasRiv830_16_10D_FD_121784 | JGI IMG/M metagenome (GOLD analysis project Ga0180088, IMG submission 121784) | Soil microbial communities from meander-bound floodplain in the East River, Colorado, USA - East River metaG ERMLT830_16_10D | ecosystem: Environmental > Terrestrial > Soil > Floodplain ... | reverse complement strand
CAATCAGCCTCTGGTCATTAGCGTCGTGCACGCCTCCACGCCCGCCATCGATGAAATCAACTTTACCGACCAACGGCTTTGTGGGACGATCGGGAACAGGCTCGGGCTCGACGTGTTCGTGGATGAACTCGCTAGACGCCGACGCCCAGATCGCCACACCAGCGAGTGGTCCTCGAGGGTCTTCATAGATGACGTAGTTTCCGTCGTCCTGCAGCTGGACCATCGCACCTGGATGTCCTGCAGTCTTAGAGTGAGCGATGCCAGCGCCGTCGGGTGTCTGAACAACCATGTCACCGTCAGCACGCATCTTCAAAAGACCTGCAGGATGACCATCGGTGTGTGATGCCCAGATCGGTTTGTCGTCGAGGTAGACGACGAGATTACCGTCATTTTGATAATGTAGGTGGGAGTGCCCACCAGGTGAGATGAGGGTCTCTTCTGGTTTAAGTGCCTGTCCACTGAGAAGTTTACCGTCAGTCATTTGTTCTTGCTCCTTTAAAAACAGTACCCGCTCATCTGCACGACGCTTTACGAGTCCTGGTAGTATCACAAGTACGTCGTTCACGTGTCCTTTTATCCAACGTCCAAATTGGTCAGCCGCACCGAGATTGTCGCCAGCATTCAACTTTTTCAAAAGTGATGAGATCTTCAACGCACCAGTGTTAAAGTGGAAGCTCACTAACGCGGCAAACTGATTATCAGTGAGGGGAACTGTCACTAACGCAAGAACATCACGTGCGCTGTCTATCAGATCAGCACGTAAAAGAAGTTCAGCCTGCAAGAGTGTAATGCCAACTGGATACAGGGCACGAGCTAACGCACGCGTGGATGAACCACGAAGAAACTTACCGTTAAGATCTGTGATCGCATGACCCCAGCCGATCGTCCAGATACCAACTGGGTCGAGGTAAGGATCAAGATTCACGGTTGTGGGATCACCATCTAAGATCCCTTCCCACTTCTTAATCAACGTCAAGCCGGCTTGATTGATCTCACGCATATTATCTCAAACGAGCACGACGCAACAGATCTTCTAACGTAAACCGAACAGAAGATGCGGTGACGTTGTAACGTTCGATTAAGTTATCTGCTTCGTGAATCTGGTCAATCGTCACCTCGGTGATCTTTAGTGTTGCTACGATGGGTGGTGTCGTTAGGTTGAAGACAACAGTCTTACCACTACGACTCTTAGGATCTCGAGTCGAATACGCTACAGTGACGATTGGGTTAGCGTAGAGAGTAAGCTCCGCATCACCACGAATGATTAAACTAGATTCTGATGTTAAGCTGGTATCTATGATCATCATCTCGTGAAGACCAGAACCACCTTCACGTTGTGCGGCGGCAACTTGAGCTGTAAGATCATCACGTTGCACAAAGATGCTAACCAGATCACCTTCCTTAACGTCCTCATCTAATCCACTAACACCATAGAGAACAAGTCGAATCTTCGGCTGTATCGGTGGTGGGATCGGTGTAGATGCGTTGTGTGCCTCTCCTAAGGCATATAAATGCGCGGTGGTGGACTTCAAATCCTCGTGTGATATAGGATCGCTTATAGCGACGTCCAGTGTTGTGTCGAATGTCATACACACCACGGGTTCTGTCCACGTATTATCAAAAGGACCGTTGAATTTCTCCTCACGATAAATCTTCAGCTGTGTAGCACCTGCGGCAAATGCAACGTTACGTGGATTCAATGTATGAATGTTAATGCGTGAACCGATGGTATCATATCGTAGGAACGCATACGTGCCGTCGTCCCACGGCGCAGAGTTGCCGAGGCTCTCGTCGGCCTTACCGTCAAAGAACATGTAAGCCGTGGTGCCAGGAATATACGGCTGTGATGCGACCTCGTAAAACCAACCGTTCTGAGTGCCGGGAGGTCCCGGGTCTCCGTCAAGAATGTCGGCCTTACGAAACAACACCACTTCTTTCGGCCTGAAGTCGTTGCTGATGCCTGAACCAGCGTTCCAGTTTAGCTCCATCATACCGATGTCGGATCCACCACCGTTAGTAGTGCCGATGTTCAGGTCGTAGAGCAAGCCGCCGCTGTCTCTAAACGCGCAGACCCACAAGTGATTGCCAGGAGGTAGAAAGCCCGCAAATGGATGAAACGTCCCACCTATTCCGAAGCCCGGGTTGAATCGCGAGACGTTCTCACCCGTTGGCGCGCTACGTGGTCCCTCTTTGCCGTTGAATACCAGCGCCGACGAGTAGCGCACAGTCGTGCGTATCGGTCCCTCCTCGATGATGTTGCCGGGTGATATCAACCAGTCTGACGTAATCGGTGGTCCGTCTTGCTGACTCGCATCAGGTGTCGGATAGATAAAGGTCTTCAACACACCTTGATAAGTGATGCGATTGCAACCGATAATCGCCGTACCGCCGTTCACATTGAAAATGTCGATGCCGTCAACCTCAAGAACGGTTGAACCTCTTAACGTATCAACCAATAACCTTGCGTTGGCACCGACGACAAACACGCGGTTACGAAGTTGACTAGTGTCTTTTGTCATTGTGATCGGACTATCCCACGTGAGGTCAGGATTTGAGTCGTCAATCACAGCAGGATTATCTGTCACCTCTTCAAAGAAGAAGTGTAGATCTCGATCATCATCAACCTTAAAGTGAGCACCACCAAGTTGCGTTGCAATCGTCTGAAGACATTCTGTAAAAAGTAATGACCCGTCAAAAGTTACCGTTACCGCAGGCAAGCCTGCGACAACGTTGTTCGTCGTATAGCCTATGGGACCAAAACGTGTCATCATTTCGAGGATGATTGTGGTAGCTGAGACTCCAATCCAGCAGCCGAACGGACGACGACCATTTAAGAGCCACGTGTAGTCAATGATTCGCGCATCCCAGACCCACGAGTTCTTCTGATCACTGTCACTGTGCAAATCATATGATTGGATAGTACCGGCCATCAATCGGCCGGTACCGACATCCATCTGCACATCTGCACCAAGCTGAACTTCTTGCGTGTCCGTAAATGAACTTGTATTTGGTGCGTCGTCGAGCATGTCACGCACCGAGATCATTGGTTGTCGGCGTAACGTTCCGACCCATGCCGGCACAGGTGGTGGTGTATACGTAAATGCGTTTAAGCAACGAGCAACGCGTTTACGTGAGCCGACAAACTCAACAACATCAGCACTTCCAGCCATGTGAGCTTCGGCAGCGGTAATCGTACCTGCAGCGATAAATGCTGTCGGACTCGTGCCAACTACGTTCAGTACACTACTTGATAATGCTCCACTAACGAACTGTGTTGGGCTGGTTCCATTTGCATTCAAGACGCTTTCGGTTAGAGCCAGACTATCAATCCTCAGTGGAGGATTCGGGTCGTGAAACGTCAGCGACGGCGCCCAGATGCTCTTGGTCGAAAGCTTAGCCAACTGCTACCCCGCTACAGTGTCGAACTGGATGTTAAACGAAGTTGCAGTTGTGTTGACTTGACACAACGTAAGTAATGCAAGTGCTGCGTCATCGAAGACTCTCGTGAGGTTGAACGCTGTCATGATGCCTTCGAGCTCTTGAATGCGTCCTGCATTTGAAAATCCATACAAGGCAATGGGATGACCAATCACCCAGTTGACAACGCCAGTTGCGACCAGCGCGTCCATCTTCATCTCATTCAGGTCCATTACACCAGTGTCACCTGCTGCCAACGGCATGAACCACGTGTTAACAGGAAGGTCCACACAGCGAGCATTCATGCCGCTGACGCCCGCCGTTAACGGCGCAGATTGTGCATCTGTGCCGGCTTGATTGCGGTATTTCATCACGTCCCAGTTATGTGCGGTAGCTGCAAGCAGCGTCGCACCGACTTCCGGAAACATGAAGTTACCGCCGGCGTAATCAGCGTTGCCAGGCGTGGACGACTGATACCTCGTTGGCACGCCGGTAACGGACTCGGCCGCTGTTGAGTTGATCGTCTTGTTGACTTGGAAGAGACGGTCGTAGAGCAGCACGACGCGATCATCCACCGACGACCAACCTCGACCACCAACGAAGTGTTGTGTGTCTCCACCCGTTGGATTGTCAAATGCGTACGCGCCTACCGTCGCGTCTGTCGGTGCCTCTCCACCTGGCGCGTTAGCCGCGTTTGCTCCAGCCGTCGGCATCGCACCTTGACCCCACAAGGAGACTGTGTTGCCTACTGCGTCAGACGCAACCGACTGCTTTGAGAACATGAACGTGCGCTTCTTACCACCGGTGGTGGCCTCGGAGATGATATCTGACAGAGATGCAAATCCTGCATTGAGAGATCGAAGCTGACGTTGAGACGCGTTTCGGATGATTCGTTTCATCCGCTGCTCGTAGTAATCCACGAGTGGAGACATCTGACCGGCAGCAATTCTTCCTCTGAAGTCTCCACCTCGGCCAACGAACACCACGCCCGGCACGTCACCCATTGCGATAGGTGGACCGTGCCAATCCTTCATCAACGCGCTGATCTGTTCGACCTTTGTCTTACCGAGCCAGCGCTCGAGTCTTTCACTATGTGTTGCGAGTGTCATGTTCTGACTCCTAGTCCTCGGTAATGGTGCTGGTGGTCTTTAAGCGTGGAATGACACCGTTGACAACATTAATGTTTGGTGTCACCGTGCCATAGTATAGTGACCTGTTAGTGCCAGGTACGCCAACTGAAGCATGAGTAACAATGCCACCTGCTCCATCAGTCATCTCACCGAAATCGATGTTGTTGACGGGAAAGACTGTGTTACCAGAGACCAACCAGCCGGCCGCTGAACGCACAACATTAATGCGTGAATAACCGCTATAGATGATCTCATTCGTCGCCTGTGTACCAGCCTCACCTGGCGACGCGGTGTGTAATGCTACGGCAAGGTTAGTCGCAGGAGACGTCGCGTCATTGTCTGCAAGATCAGCGATTGCCACAGCGTTGAAGATCAACTTCAATAGATCATTTTCAAATGCGTCGCTCTTGGACATTGAAACCTCTCAAGGTGTAATAACTGTCACGTCCACTGAACCTAGTTGATGAGGTGGAGTGACGCAAGTGATTTGTGTTGGTGTGACAACGACGCTCGTAGCCTCTTCATCACCAAAGAAGACTTCAGAACCTGTTACGAAACCAGCGCCATTGATAATGACTGATGTGCCACCTACCATTGTGCCGGTGTTGGGTACGATGCTGCCAGCTCCGCACTGGATACTGCCTGATTCAATTGTTGGTATACCACCATCAGTTTCGATGTATTCGTAAAAATCTACACCGATGTCAAACCTACCATCTGAGTTGGTAACGACAACATCGATAAGCTCAGGTCCAGAAGGATGACCAGGTACACGACACGTAAGTGATGCTTCGTTGTTAAAAACTAAATCAAGCCCATAGTGATTAGCAAAGACGACTTGAGTGTCGACTTCAAACCCACCACCTTGAATTTCGACAGTCTCGCCTCCAGCCACATCACCTGTCCCAGGCACTACTGCTGTAATCTCCGGACCGAACTCGATGAGAAGGACGCTATAGCCGAACCTACGAACGACTGGCAGAACGTCCATAGCGTCGCTGTAGGCTGGAAGGGCCCACGCTCGACTGTTCGGCCCAGCATAATCAACCGTATGAATGGTAAGACCGTCTTCACTATAATGAATGGGCTTCGATCCGAAGCCATCGTCAAGACCTGTGAAGACAAGCGCACCTAGTCTCTTAGCCCAGCACACATCCTCGATGATCTGAGCATCAGGATCGGTCGACGGCGTCATGATTACCCACGTAATGCCGTCACTGGAAGCAACAACCGAGCCGTCTTCTCTTACACACGCAAACAAGCCAAGATCGTCTGCCCAGACTAACAACGTGTGACTTTCTGCGCCTCCAGTGACAAAGAAGGCGTCCGGCAGATTGCGCGGTGTCCATGTAATGGCGTCAGGTGACGTCCACATGGCATCCACTCCTCCACCGAAGTTCGAACACGCAGCTACGAACAAATTTAAGTCTGGAGACCATCTAATGGCCTCAACAGCTCGATTGGGTGTCGGATCTACGTGTGTCCAATTCACCGCATCCGGTGAAGTTGCAAACCTCTTCGTGCTTGTCGGTGTTGCCGCACTCGCACTGCTGCCAGTGACAAGCAGGCCGAGAGCTGGCGACCACTCGATGCAGCGATCTGGCCACTGGTTTGAAGGTGATAATGTCACCTCCGTTATCCACGTCGCGCCATCTACCGAGCTCATGCTCTTGCCGGTAGAGAACGACACGAACTTACCTAATCCGGGCGCCCACACGATATTACTAGCAGCGACCGGCACGCTGTGGAACGTCCAGTTGATACCGTCCGTAGACCGCATACATGTGTTGGCCGGAGTGCCTAAGGAGCCTACAGCAACCCAGACTCCCAATTCCGGCGAGTACGCAACATCTTGGAACCTGACACTGCCAGCGTCGCCACCGCTGATGTTAAGCTCTGTAAACTTGAAGTGAACCATTACACAGCCTCAAGTGAAGTGATAAATTTTTCACCGATATCAGCCCATGAGTATCTGGGTTCACTCACTAGAGCCAAACCTCGATCTGAAAGTTCTTCACGTCGTTGCTTTGATTCGTAAAGTGCTTGAATTGAAACGATCATCTTGTCACGGTCAGGCACCGCACCTATCGCATTAATACGATTAAGTGTCACCGCAATTTCAGAACAAGGCACTTGTTCTGTCGCGTCCTTAGCCCACTCTGCTAACGCCGACCACTCAGGCACAACATGTGGCACACCACATGCCATTCCTTCCATCGTAGTTAGACCCCAACCTTCACCTTGTGTCGTTGTCAATCCGATGTCAAAGATGTTATAAAGTTGTGCTAGCGCATACGTCTCATAGCTCTTATCAAAACCAGACAAGATGATGCGGTCGGCAATGCCATAGTAAGTCGCAAGTTGACGTAAATCAAAACACGGGTCTCCAGTTGGTGCGACGTGCAGTAAGAGGTACGCATCTTTGTTATCGTACTTCTTAATCCACTCCGCAAAGAATGAGATCGTTAGGTCAAGTCGTTTTCTCGGTTGATTCCGATTGACATTACCGATAATGAATGCATCTTGAGGTGATCGACCGTTAGTGAAACGACTCGGTAACACATTCTTTCGACAGATCTTTTTATCAAGTTTCTTAAATGTGTTGAGGTTAACACCCAACGGGATAACCGTTCCAGCCGAGGTGAACCCACCAGACTTCGCCTCGCATAAGCCAAACTGAGTCCAAAAGATGCCTAATTGAAGTTGATTAATGAGAACTCCCTTACAGTTCTTTCCGTCAACTGGTAAGACACCTACCACCGGGAACTTACAGTTAAGCTCCTTGAGATATGGTGATATGTTCCACACATCATTTTGAATCACGATTAGATCGACGTTCTCACGTTCGGCGATCTCTTTAACACGTCCTACACCAAATTGATCACCACCCGGGTAACATGGGTAGATTGGGTATGGATATGAATGTGGGTTCCCCTTATAGTTAATGCCAAGCACTACTATCTTCCAGTGCTTCATTAACGTTTCAAGCACAGCATGACTGACACGAGCAAATCCCGTATCACACGCAGCGTCACCAACCCACAAAAGTTTCTTCATCTCAATTTAAGCTAAATTGACGTGTGGCCTTAAGATCACGTATGAGAATCGTACTGATCTTTCGTGCACTTTCCTCAGCCGTACCGTTCACATAGAAGTGATTTGTGATCGCACCACCTCCTCGAGGATCGACACCGTTTGGAAAGACTTGACTTCCAAACGGAAGACGAACAGCCTCAGGACCTTCCTCACCAACCATAACGAGACCACCCTTGGCTAAGCCAGGTGGACGTTCCTTATCGGCGGCCCACATTCGTAATTGTGCCAGCAACGCTTGCTGACTAATCATAAACGTGTAATCAGAAGCCGACCTTGGTGCGTAAGTTCCCTCTTCATCTTCAAGTGCACTCAACTTTTTCCAGATCGCATCATCACTCTTAGATCCCATGCGACCACCAAATTTCATATCTTCTCGCATGCGACCTATTTCAGTTTTGGTAAGACCTTGGATAGTCATTGACATAGATGCGGTACGACGAGCCTCGCGAGCCTCAGCTTCTGCCTTACGAAGCTTGTCAACTTGCTCAAAGAATTCTTGGGCTGCGTCTTTACCTTCTTCCATCGTCTTAGTAATTTCTCCACCAAGACCATGGACGGCATCACGTGCGTCAAAGATCTTCTGACGTGCAGCATCCCAGACTTCTTGATTGAAAGTCTTTCCGCTGCGTATCATGAGTTCAAACTCATGTTCAGCGATAAGAACATTTTCTTGTGCTGCTTCTCGTGATTTGCCTAACTGTTCAGCGATGTCAGCGCCGTCATTTGCAATTCGTGAATCACGAAGTTCTGCAAGCTTTTTCTCAATCTCACGGCTCTTTTCAAACCGCATATCGAGTAACTTTACAGCCTCGTCATATTCATTCTTGTATTGTGCAACGCGCTGTTCATGTGCCGTTCCAGTGAGAGCAAGTTCATTTTTAGCAAGCGTCTTCGTAAGATCGTTAGCTTGCTTCATCATCTCTGTGTAGGTTTTCAACGCGTTAACAGTTGTGCCCAAACGTTGTGCGATCTCTGTTTCAGCCATACCCAAATTACGAAGGGTCTGAAGCTGTTCTTCAGTTATCTTTTGAGCCTCTAAGGCACGAACGTTCTTTGCCTCGATGTTAATGCGACTTGCGGTGACGACCTCGTAGTATTGCTTTTCAGACTCTGTGAGTGCGATGTTTCGTGCGATGTGTTGGTCAAGCAACGGGATGATCATCGCTTGAGCTTCGACCGACAGCTTCTGACGTAATGTCAATTTTTCAAGAGCTTCACTCGTGACATCAATCGTTCCAGCTGCAGCAGAGAGCGAGTTCACAAGCTTATTCACAATGGCATCGTGAGCTTCTTGTTCATCTTTCAACAGCTTTTCAGCTTCCGTCAACGTCTTGATGATCGGTGGATGTAACTTTAGATTTTCAGCGAAGGCACGTGAAGCTTCGTCAATCGTCTTGTAAGATGTGCCTAGCGCGGTATTGATGCGCTCAAGGTTAGCTTGGTCGAATACAACTTGCTTCGCGGCGCTCGCGGCGCGTTCGGCGTTTTCTTGCCACAACTTAAATGCCTGATAGCCTGCGGTAATCACGGCAACTGCAGAAGCTCCGACAACCACACCTGTTCCAAGTTGTGCAAAAAACGTAGCTGAAGAACCGGCCGCTGCAGAAAGTGAAGAGGCAAAGTTATTCACAGCAGCTCGTCCTGCCGTAAACTTATTAAAGAAACCTTCAAATGTTTTTGGGTCGAACAGCTTTGCAGTATTGCCGATCATACTTGAAAGCTTACCCCAACCGTCGATGAGACTACTCATTCCTCCTTCACGCTTCTGACCTGAAAAGACTTCCATCGAACCTTGAATGGTTGAAATGGCCTTTCCTGTTAGTATCGCCGCTGCAGTTGCGAGTGCGGCATCACGTGCAATGTTCTTGAGCCAATCAGGAATGGCGTTCCACGCATTCGTGACTGTTGTAATCGTGGCACTAATGAAATCTTTGATCTGTCCGATCGCCTTGATAATCGGAGGACCATATGTGGAAACAGCGTCAGCAAAACGGTTGACCCACTTGATGACAAACTCCATTACCGTCTGACTACTGCCACCAAACGCTGAGCGAATAGCCTTCTCAATTGCAATGAAAGCATTGTTCACACTCGACGATTTTGCGATCGCACTCTCGAGGTTGTTCACCCAGTTCTTAACAGCGGTTGACACTTGATTGATACGATCGGCAAACGAAAGTTGAATCTCACCCGCATCAGCCACAATCTTTCGTGTCGCTTCAAGAAGAGCCATGCGTTTGGCTTCAAGTGATTGATTGTTTGTGAGTTCAGCCGTCGTCTTACCGAGTGAGGTCGCGTAATCGAGCTCGGCTTTTTTCAAGTCAACGGTAATGCCGATACGTCCTAGACGAGTAATCTGTCCGGTCATCATCGCACGGTCGACCTGCGTCATGATCGTATTCAGATTACCAAAGCCCTCATTCGCTAGAACTTTTGATGCAGATGTTAACACACCAAAGTCATCAGCGTTAGCCTTCACACCTGCGGCTAGCAACCGATTGGCGCGCTCCATGAGAGCAAAGTCGGTCACAGTACCGACCACACCCTCACGCATTTCTTTCATGATGTCGTTGGCATTTTCTACACTGCCAGCGAGACGATCAAAACCCTCGGTGACGTCGTTGATCTCGCTACCCTTTACACCAAGAGTAACGATCGACGCACCGAGGCCAAGGATCGCCGTTCCGACGGCGCCCACACCAATTGCAAGTGGACCCAGCGATTCAGCAAAGTCTGAGGCAAACTTTGTGACTCGGTTCGTAACGATGTTGAGCTGTGATGTGAGACGATCATCTAGCTCGATCGTTCCTGATAAAGTTCCAACATCAAGAAGACTCATCTCTTGTGTCCTTTACTCTCAGCGTAGACTTTATTCGCCCCATCCATCCACGCGTTTAACATCATCGTCTGTTGCTCGATCGTCTGCTTAACCTCAGCAACAGGCTGTGGGTCAGGATCAAAACGAATGGCACGTAGAAAATGTTCAGCCGTGTATGGTTTTCCATCTACACCTTTTGCACCAGCAACACCTGCGACCACCGAAGCCAGAATGGCGAACCGAATATCCATCCTATCTTCTCCGAACGGCTCAAGTTCTGCTACTGCTTTTATCTCATTAAACTGATGAGTGTCGATGCTACGAAGCATCGCATCGACATTCACCCAACCTCGTTCATGCGCTAGGCGGTGGGCGAAGCGGCGATCTGCGCTTCGCCCAAGACGTTTTTTAGTTCTACTTTCTTCACACGAACACCGTTGAGATCAAGAGCAACGTCGAGCAGTCGATTAACAACTGTGACGTCTTTCTTCTTGAAGTCTTCAACACGACGCTCGATATCTTCTTTGGGGATACGTGAGCCGTCTGGATTGATAAGGCTACGCACCAGTAAGCTCAACATCGAGGAGCGATTGTCGTCCTGGCCATCTCCTACGAAGTCGATCATTGACCCGGCGTCAATGGAACCGAACTTTACGCTTCCTCCCCACTCCGGCACGAACTCCGTGTGAAACCTCGTGTCGGGCGCAGCCATCATCTCGTCGATGGACAACTGCTTGTGTTCCTTGATTTCTTCTGCCATGAGTTTGCCCCGTTCTAGTTCGAGTTTAAGCATCGCAATCTGGAGATTAGCGACTCTCAGTTGTAACAACACTGACTGCAAAAAGACGTCTAGTCCAAACACCTCACTTTCAGATACGGACCGGCCTAATGCCGGCCCGTATCGTTTTTCAAGTGCCTCGAGCGTCACCTTTAACCGATGTTCTCGGTGACCGTTCCCGCCCACGTTAGCGTGATGGTCGCACCCTGCTTACCGTCAACCGGTGCCGGGTCGAGCATGAACTGCTGCACGTAACCGTTACCCACTCGCGACAACCCAGACGGGAACAGAACCTTCCAGTTCGCCTTGATGTTGTTGTCGATGTCGCTGCTCAGCAACGCGTGTGTAACCTCACCGCTTCCGATGAGGTTGATCTTCAGGCCAGGATCGGACTGACGGAGGATACCGAGGATGTGACTCTCAGTTCCTTCGTTGTGCGTCGACGTTTCGATCTTGTTGCGGCTCTTGCCGCCCGGTGTCACCTCGGTGATTTCGGCGATCGTGACAAACGCCGCCGGGCTTGCAAGTGGTGCCCGCTGAACCAAAATTCCCGTAGACGAAACTGCATTGCTCATTGAAAGCTCCTCACTGGCTCATAGCGGCGTTGGGCCGCCGGGTTACTTGAATGTTAAACACAACTTGCACTCGCCCCACATCATCGGAGCCAAGATCAAAAGGGTTCTGGAGACACACGACCTGGCGCCACCACACACCTGCCACTAACTGATTACGAACCGGATACACCGCCGCAAACGCCGCCTCGGCCATGTTGCGTGCGACCGGATATGATTTTGCCCGCGCGACGATCTGCGCGTTGGGTCGAACGTATGCTGGAAGCTGAGTTGAGTTATGGGTGCCTTCGGGGCCAGAGCCGCTCGTTTCGGACAACGTCAGAAATGGTCCGTCAGTGTTCGGCAACTGAGCCTTGCTAGACGCAAAGATGTTACCGGGAAACGTACCGACTCCCGCGTTCACAAAGACACTTATGAGTTCGTCTAAGAACATGTTACGTATTCCTTACACTCGCTTTAATGCGAGCCGCTAAACGCATCGCCATGAACTGACGTGATTCCATGATCACAGACTCGATGTACTTTGCCTGTCCGATCTTGTGAAACCAATCAAGCTCCTCATGCTGTCGAATAGCATACGCACCGGCTGCACCACCTGCGACAACTTCAGCCCAGATACGACGTCCCTCGCGAAAAGGTCCCTCAACGTGAATCGACGCTCTCAACACACCAGGGATCGGATAACCGGGTCCGATCTTTCCTGAGTACACGGGTGCACGTTTCTTTGCCTCGGTCGCCTCGATCTCTGCCTCAACTCGTAGCGCACGGATGACGTGATCCGGAAAGCGTTGCTGAAACGCTTTGATCTTAGCGACCATGTCGCCTACTCCCCGGACACGTCCTGGCATTACCGTGTCTCGGCAAGCTGTGAAGTATCGGTCAACACGTGACCGATGTTCTCCACATACGCCTGCCCGATGTTCGACCATGTGAAGCGATCTTCCTGACTTCGTTTGAAGCCGGCGTCACTCCACTGCTGTCGATAGTCCTTGTCACGATAAAGTCTGTCGAGTTCAGCGATGAACTGTGTCTCGTCTGGAACCCCACCAATGACGTTGATGTATGGCGGACCGATAGCCGTCGTGGTGCAAGGAACTAAGTCAATAGCATCCTTGCCCCAGTCACCGAGACCAGACCAATCACCTGCGACGACCGGCACCTGACACGCCATCGCCTCGATCGCGGTCAGGCCAAATCCCTCACCTTGCCCGGTGTTGATAAAAACATCAAGCAGGTTGTAGGTGTCGCGCATCTCTTCCTCGCTCACACCGTAAAAGACCGCAGGTTCGACCAAGAGAAGATGTTTCAAGATCCCGTAGTAGTTCATCAGTTGTTTGACCTTCACACCAAGGTCACCCGTAGGCGCCACGTGAAGATACAACAACGCATCTTTCAAGTCGTTAGACTTCACCCAGTTAGCGAAGTACTTGATGGTCAGGTCCCAACGCTTTCGCGGTTGGTTTCGGTTGACGTTACCAACGATGAACGCATCTTGATAAAACTGATGATCACCGAGTCGACGCAGACGAGCGTCACTCTTTGAGTCAGGAAAGTAAACGTTACGATTCACACCTAACGGGATCACACATCCAGGACCAGAATATCCGGCGGCACGTGCCTCATCGAGTGCAAACTGAGTCCAGAAGATTGCGAGTGCGAGACCGTTAAGGCTACGCGCGGGAATGTTCTTACCGTCGACCGCAATCGCAGCCACAACGGGAACATTCTTGTATGATTCAAAATCTTGAAGCACCTGAAGATATGCGGGAATGTTCCAGGGATCGTTCTGAATGACGATGACATCAGGCTTCACCGTGTCACACATCCAGATCAATCGACCTAGACCCATCCCATCACCTGCTACCGCAGCCGCATACATGGGATACGGATAATCGTGAGGGTCACCCCTGTAGTTGATGCCCAAGACACTCACTTGATAATGCAAGCGTAACACATCCAGGATCTCATGAGTTGCTCGTGCAAACCCAGTTGGACAACCCGCGTCTCCGACCCACAACATTCGTTTCATCACTCACCCCTACATCTCTGGTTAGGTTCCCGTGGTTCCACCATGATGCTTAACTACTTCTCTGTCTCTTTACCCGTCTCGTCGATGCGTCGCCAGTAGTTCCCAAACACGTTCTGACAACTCATATGAACGACCGATGAACTCCGTTCAATCTGTCGTCCTGAACCGCCGTTATCACGACGGTCTTCATCACCCGAGGTGAATACGAGATTCACCGTCGGCGCCGGATCATTCGTCTCTAAGATATTCCCGTGCGCGTCTTTCTTCGCCTCGTGATACGGGTTACCCCAGATCGTGGTCAACACAGCACCGTGTGCGGTGCCATGTGTATCCACATAGATGATCGAATCACTCAATCTCAACATCTGCCCTCACCTCCTTTCGTTTCACTATCGGTCAACGCCCATCGCACGTAAGTGCGGTTGAATCGCCGGATGTTGCTGGTCGAACGGAAGATGCGAGTATTTCCGAATGATGTTATACTTCGCAATCTCGAACTTCCGATGGTGATCTTGAATCTCCGCGGCCGTTGCAACATCATTTGTCTTGCTACCGCCGTGATGCAACGTGCACGCGGCGTTCACATGCTTGAAGTCGATGCCATCGTTGATGGCCTTACGAATACGCATGTCGTAATCGATGTCTTCCCAGTATGCGTACCCAGGGCTAATGTCTTGGTCAAACCAACCGATCTTCTCGATGGCACTGTCACGGATAAGGTAACAGCTGTATCCGTAACCAAAGACAAGATCTCCCGGGGTGTTACCCATCACCTCGAGTGCGTTAGGCTCGAACGTGATGTCGTCATTTGAGATGATCCGCTCCTCGGGTAGATGGTGGATGAGATGAT
>Ga0180088_1000038_pt1 | contig 24444 bp, 34 predicted proteins | sample EasRiv830_16_10D_FD_121784 | JGI IMG/M metagenome (GOLD analysis project Ga0180088, IMG submission 121784) | Soil microbial communities from meander-bound floodplain in the East River, Colorado, USA - East River metaG ERMLT830_16_10D | ecosystem: Environmental > Terrestrial > Soil > Floodplain ... | reverse complement strand
CCCGCCGGTCAGCATCATGCGCCGCCGCGAGACTCCCCCCCCCGGTATTTCATGCCAACTGCGAAGGCGTGCCACGTGGCGTGCCACCTGAAAGGCCGTGCCAACGCGCGATCATGTGCCACGTCGCTGCGGGGAATGTGCCGCATGTTCGTTACTCGCCGCGTGTCGTCTTCGCGGTGTGATGGGCTTTGCACAGCCCTTGCACGTTGGCCCGGTCCCAGAAGCGGCGCGCGTCGCCGCCGTGCGGCACGATGTGGTCGACGTCGGTGGTCAGCACCTTGCGACCGTCGGCGCGACAGGTGCGGCAGAACGGTTCGGTGCGCAGCACGTCAGCGCGCAGCCGACGCCAGCGGGCCCACGAATACCAGGCGTGACCAGCGCCGCGGATGGCCTGCGGACGGGGGACGTGATGCGTGGGGCAGCGGCCACTCGGGACCAGGGCACCGCAGCCGGGTTCGCCGCAGAACTGCATCAGCATTTCTCCATGACCTTCGGTAACGCCATGAATCGCTCGCGCGGCGTCTGCTTCGCCTGCGGCCGCTGATCTTCCCAGCGGTACCGGCCGCTGATCTCATCGCGCTGCGTCCAGTACTTAGCCCACCGCCGAATCACGGGAGGTACGTGTCCTCCGGCCAGTTTCATCAACTCCTGCGGAGTCAGTGCCGTCATCACGACTTCAGTCCGCAAGTCCCTTCCACCAGACGGATATTCGCGTCGCGTGCGTTTCATCACAGCTTCCCGGCGAGCAGCAGCACGAGCAGGACGATCAGCAGCACGGCGATCAGGCCGCTCGGGGTGTAGCCCCACGTCGCGGAGTACGGCCAGCCGGGCAACACGCCGAGCAGCAGCACGATCAGCACGACGATCAGCAGCGCGTGGAGCAGCGGCATGGCGTTCTCCTCAATGCGTCGGGCGCCGCGGATCGCCGGGCAGGCGCGCAATCTGGATGATGCTGCGATCGGCTTCGGTGACGCGCGTCTCGTCTTCCATGTTGATGACATGCGGGCCGCGGGCTTCGAGCGCCTCGGCGATGCCGTCGTGCGTCAGCGGCACGTCGCTGTGAATCGTCCACGTCTCCCGAATCGTGGCGGCGCAGATCGTCTGCACGCGGTACCAGTGCGGCATCAGGCGCCTACATGCAGCAACGACGGCTGCACCTCGGTAATCCGGTCTTCGGCCAGCGCGAGGTACTGCGGGTTCAGGTCGCAGGCGATCCCCTCGCGGTTCAGCCGCCGCGCCACGCGCACGACCGTTGCCGTCCCGCCGAACGGGTCGAGCACTACATCGCCGGGCCGACTGCCGGCCAGGATGCACGGCTCGATCAACGCCTCGGGGAAGGTCGCAAAATGCGCTTCAGGATAACTACGAGTGGCGATCGTCCATACGCTGCGCTTATTCCGTGTTCCGTTGCATTGGACGAGGGATGCCCCTTGATGATGATTCCCGCTCACGCCAGATTTTTTGAACGTCGATAACCGATCGCGCGTATGCACGCCGGTAACTGACGACTCCGCGATAGCGTCCGCATCGTAGAAATACCGCGCGGCCTTCGTCAGCAGGAACAGGTATTCGTGCGCCTTCGTCGGGCGGTCCGTCACCGACTCAGGCATCGGGTTCGGCTTGTGCCAGATGATGTCGCTGCGGAGATACCAGCCGTCCGCTTGCAGCGCGAACGCCACGCGCCACGGGATGCCGACGAGATCCTTGGGCTTCAGGCCATCAGGCGCTGAACGCTGCCGAAATTCTCGCGGCCCTTGCCCGTTACCGTTCCCCGTCCCATACAGCGCCGCGCGGCGGGCGATGTCTGCCGGCCCGGTGTCCGCGCGTCCTAACTTTCCGGCAGCGTAGGAATCCCCGAGCACGAGCCACACCGTGCCGTCGTCCTTCAGCACGCGCCGCACCTCGCGGAACACCTGCACCAGCGTGGCGACGTAGGCCTCCGGCGTGGCTTCGAGGCCAATCTGCCCGGCGATGCCGTAGTCGCGCAGCCCCCAGTACGGCGGCGACGTGACGACGCATTGCACGCACCCGTCCCGCAAGGGCAGCGCGCGCGCGTCGGCCTGCACCAGCATCAGGCGTCCTGCACGGTGTGGTGGTCTACGCCATCGAACATCACCACGAATTCGCGGCCATCATACGTGACGACGCGCGGCGGCTCGGTGAGGGGCACCACGCGGCGCACGGGTTTCGGCGCATGTGCGGACGAGACGTGCAGCGACCGCGGCAGGTCAAGGCGTTGGGTCCGCAGGTCGTCAGCCATGGGGGGCGTTCGCGCGTTCGCGCAGCAGCGCATCAATTGTTTCGATTTGATTCCAGCAGTACTGGTCCACCACGATCGGCCGCGCACCGGGCGCATACGCGACTTGGATAAACGCTAGGCGTAAGTCCAGCAGGGCGGTCGTGGACAAGGCCTGATACCCCGGATGTGGGGCATGCGGATACGGTGGCCGCGGCTCAATCATCGCGCCGCTCCTGCTCGTGCGCTTCGATGTGCCACTCGGCGCGGCCCACGGCGGACACCGCGGGCTGCACGGCGATGCCCTGGTCGGCGGCGTCGAGCACGAAGCGGCCGTAGGCTTCCGGCCCGAGATCGTGCACGGCCGACAAGGGCAGCACGATGGCGTGCGTCCCGGCGTGGTAGACGAACGGGACGGACGAGACTTCGCCCTCGCCGTAGTCGAGCCAGAGATGGCCGTTGGCGTCGATCGTCAGCCGCACGGCGCGGCCCTGGTAGGTGCGCTGCATCAGTCGGTCTCGCCTTCCTCGGGCACGGCGTCCACGAACGCATCGCGCCGCCGCGACAGCCACGGCTGCACCGCGCCGGTCTTCACCAACCAATCCACCACCGCGTCGGTGTCGCCCACGACATGCGCCACGCCGGCGCCCTGGCACGCCTCCCGGAACGCCGCTTGCCCCGGCCGCAGCGGCGCCCCGCGGCGTTTCACCTCGACGCACAGCAGCCGGCCGCGCCCGAAGGCGAACACGTCCGGCAGGCCCGGCGTCATGCACGTGCCCTGGTAGTCGCCGCGCCGGCGCGTCGTGCCCGTCGTCCAGACGGCAAAGCCCAGCGTCCGCAGCAGCCGGACGATCGCCGCCTGGATGTGCTTTTCCACTTCGAGCGGCGGGCGCGGCGGGCGCGGGCTAGCTGCGTGCATTGGCGTCGTCCAGGGTGCGATCGATGCAGGCCGTGTAACTGGCGCACATCGGGATGTGCGGACACTTCCACGCGCCCGTGGTTCTGGGCTGGTGTTTGGGTTTGTGCCCTGACCGCACAGGGGGGGAGGCCGGTTGATCACGTGCGTACGGAGGCTCTTGATCTTCTGCTCTGTTCTGCTCTGAACTGCTCTGATCTGCTGTTGTCCGTACGTCTGCCCTAACGGCGGCCGTTTGTCCGGCTGTTCGGCCGGACGAGTGGTCGTCCGTGTGTCTGGACGTACGGCCGAACACCTCAGCCACTTCTGTTCCGTTCCGGTGGCTGGCGGTGCGGCGCTGGGCTTCGCGCACCCGGCGCTTCAGCACGTAGGCCGGCGCATGGTCCCAGAAGTGGTGCACGACGTACGACTCGGCGTCACGGTCCAGGAAGCCGGCGGCCACCAGCGCCGGCACCAGCACGCCGGGCGCTCCTTTCCAGCGCGCCGCAATCTCCACGTCGCGGTCATCGCCGATCCGCGGGTCGCACGTCTCGCCCGCGACGTACCAGAGGCATTCCAGCGTGCCGACCGCCAGCGCCTCGTCATTCAACGCGCGGGCGAGTTGGCGGAACTTCCGATGGGAGAAGAGCCCAGGTCGAGCCATACGCGCGCCTCTTACTCTGACGGCAGGACATCCGCCAGGGCGACCGACGGCCCGGCCTCGATGGCTTGACAGAGCAGATCAAACTTGGCGATCGGCATCTTCGACGAGTGCGGGACGTCGTGCTGCTTCAGCAGGGCTTTGACTTCCGCCTCGGACCACGCCGGGTGTTTCGCCACCAGCTCGACGAAATAGTCCCGCTGCATCTTCGAGATCAGCAGCGGCGCCGCGGGCCGCACGGCCGGCTGGGACTTACGCGACGGGGCGGCCGTCCCCTGCAGCTCCTCCGCCGGCGTGGCACGGTAGCCGGCTAAGACCACGACCCACGCCAGCACGTTCCGCAGCGACTTCGCGCACGCCCGCGTCTGCGCCATGCTGGCGAGCTGATACAGCGGCTTGTGTGCCCAGTTGGCTTCGTCGCTCATGCACAGCGACTCGGCGCGGCTGATCGCGCGGCCGTCCACGAGCTGCGCCACGGCGACCGCTTTGAAGCCATGCACGCCGCCGATCGTGATCGGGTCCACGCTGACGGCTTTGGACGTGACGCCGTAGAACCGGCCGACGGTCTGCCAGTCCTCGAATTCGAGATACTGTTCGCCGCCGAACATGACGGGATTCTTCTTGCGGCGAATCACATCTTGCAGCGCGACGGCCGCCTGCTGCGCCGCGGCTAAGGTCTCGAAGGGGGCTTCGCGCAGCGTCAGCGTGGCGATCGCTTCGCCGGTCTGCGCGTCGATGGTCATGAGATCGGTCTCCGTCATGGGGCGACCTCCGTCGTCGATTCAATACCGTCGGTAAGCACACGGATCACATGTAGAAAGACATCCCACGTGTTCCCGTCGTAATGTTCGAACAACGCATCGGCATCCCGTTGCGAGAGCAGGCCAAACGTGACCAACGCATCGGCCTCCATGATTTCCTTCGCCAACGCCGCGATCAGGACTTGTTCCAAGAGCATTTGGTTGACAGGTTCGGCCTCTAACGCCTTTACAATCAACGCGTGATCCTTGTTGACAAATGCCGTAATCCCGGTCTCCGTCATGATTGCCCGGCACAAGACGCCGTTCACGTCTTGATCGCCGACTTCGAGGATGTCCACAACAGCTGCATGAATCTGTGGCCGCGGCGGAAGACGTGGCCGCGGCTCCCCGCCCGATCCAGGCTCAGACCCGGATCCGCCCGTCCGGCCCCGCGGCGCCAACACTTTGAATCCATGCTCCAGCTTCTGCTTAAGATTGATGCGGATATTGCTGAAGATTTTGGCGCGTTTCGCTGCGGCGAGTTGATCGACTAACGGCTTGAGTTGTTTCGCAATCTCCGCCATCAACGTCGTCTCATACTCTCGCCCGTCCTCCTGAATGTCGTCCTTCGTCGTCGTCAGGTAGCGCAGCCACTCGCCGGACAAATCAACATGCCCGCACGCGCCTTGCACCGGGCGGCCGAAACCGGCCGTCGTTTCCTTAATCTGGCGATAGACGTAATTCACCGACAGTTTGGAATTCGCAATCGAGAGTCCGTCCACGCGGCCCGCGGTGAATGTCGCCGCTAAGCCGTTCGCCAGCGTCACTGTTCCGCTGCAGACATCCTGTAATTCACCAGGTGTCCACGCATGCAGATGTTGCATCGCAACGTGCGGCTCAAGCGTCGTCCACGTGATGTGACGATTCGTCCGCAACGCGACGGCAAATAAGCGTGAGAGCTTTTCTTGAATTAACTCTGAATGGATTTGCAGACGCGGGCGAAGGCGCAAGGCAATTCCCGTCCCGTGTCCGAGTTCCAAAAGGTCTGTCGGGCAGGTCGCCACCGTCGCGTCACGCCAGCGATTATTGATGTCCGGGAATTGCTGCCGCTCGATGCACTTCGCCCAGTCCGCTTTCCCGCGTGACACACGCCCTTCACGGAGTGTCGTGACCTCGGCGTAATCCGCCAACCACAACAACGCTTCCGATCCGCCCACACCGTAGAGTCCAATATCCTGCCCACCGCTCTCCGTCCCTTGGCCGAGCGTAAACAGATCGAGCACATCGGTCATGCCTTGCCCATCATCAAGGATGGTCAGCATCCGGCATTTCGGAGACCACGCGATCCGCACGTGAGAGGCCCGACCACGCTTTTCGCCGAAGGCATTGTCAACCAGCTCGGCTAACGCCTGATGCGCCGTCCAGGACCGATTGCGAATGGTGAGCAGGATACGAGCCGTTGGTTGCGCTCTCATGACGCGCGATCGGCTTTCTCCGCATCGTTCTGATCGAGCCGCGCGAGGATGGCCGCCAACGTGGCGTGCAGGTCTTCTAAATCTGCGACTTGATTACGGGTCAGCGTGGCGTGATGCGTAAAAGCCGTGACGAGCTGCTGCTTTAACTTGGCGACGATCCATTTCGGATCGGTACGCACTTTTACTGCTTTCGCCTTCGGCTTGGCCTTCGACTTGTCGTTCAAACCTTCCTTCGTCAGTTGATGCCAGGATGGATAATGTGTAACGGCGTTACACATTAGCTCTTTCGTCGGATATCGCTCTGCGAATTTCACCCGCTTTTGAAGCTCCGAATTACTCACCCGGCATTGCTCCATGACGAGTGTTTTGAGATCCGCCGGGATTACGTGCTTGCCCTTGTAGTCCACGCGACGGCTCGCAAGCTCACGCCCGAAACGCCAGCGAGCCTCCAATGACTTCCGTGTGCCTTCCGAAACGGTGGCTTCCAGTTGCGTGAGCTTCGCCAATGCGACGGCCCACGGCGGCGCGGGCTTCGCCGCCCGATTGATCGTGACGCGTGTGGTCATGTGACGTCCTTTCCTCCAAATAAGCGCCGGCGCACCTCGGCGCCGGTTTCCTGGTCCCGGCCGTACCACTGGAGCGTGTTTTCCTCAGACAGCTCGCGCTTGAACCACGGCCACAGCGCGCCCACGCCATAGCCGACGAGCGCCGCAAGTCCCAGCCCGATGTAGACCTCAATCCGTTCCGGCTGACACAGCGCCGTGATGTGCGCGGGCGTCATCGCCCGCCCGTCGTCCGGGCCTCGATGTACGCCCGGAAGGCCGCCATGGGAATCCGCACCGTGCGGCCCATCTTCACGCTGGGCCAGATGCCCTGCCGGACGTAGGACCATCCCGTGGACGTGCAGACATTCACGAGCGCGGCGGCTTCCGGGACCGTCAGGAAGAGGGGGTCTTGTGGCAGGGTCGGGCGCCGGACCGCGGGGCCGCGGCCGGAGGCCGGCTCAACAATATGTGTGTTATCAGACTCCGTGGACATGCTGCGGAGAGTATAGAATTGTGCTGCATATCGTCAAGAGCTAAGTTGCGTGTGTCAGTAGTGTCTCACGAAGCTTCACCGAGCCAGCCCGCCGCGTACGCGGCCGATAACGGCGATTATGTTGAAGGGCGCCTCGCGGGTCACGGGCGACGGGAACGAGGGCACTCGGCCAGCACGGCCCCGCCGGGCGCCTACGCTGGCGCCCCTACAGCGCACGCCCCAGCCCGCGACGTTAGCTGCCAGCCGCCTTGCCAAATGCTCCTGCCGCCACTGGCGCGGCCGAGCTAGCCAGCCACCACGACGGCAATCGCCTCAGCCTCAGCCCGCCGGGTGAGCCACCGGGCGTCCGTCGGATCCTCTTCGCTGAACCCGGCATCCGCCTCCACGTTGCCACGGACCACGGCCGCGCCGAATTGCGCCGCCGCGTCGGCGGATGCCGGGTACGTCGTATTGACATTGGCCTGCGTGGCATCGCTGGCCGTGAACATCAGGAAGCCCGCCGTGGGGCTCGTCCCCGTCGGGTCAAACAGATTGTCCGTCAGCGTCAGCCCGGCCAGCCGCCGGCCCGCCACGTTCGCCACGCCGCCGGGACACCAGCGCGCGAACTCCTCCGGGCTGAGGAGATACCCACTCGCGCCCAGCGTGACCCAGATTTGCCAGATGCAGCCCTCGTAAAACCCGCCCGTGCCGTTCCGCATGTTGCGCGCGTGGACGTTCCCGCGGTAGCGGTTGCCGGCCATCGTCAGCACCCCGTGCAGGTCGGGCGTGGCGGTGCGCAGCGTGACCGCCAGCGGGAAGGTATCGCCGCCATAGCAGGCGTTCCCGGCAATGTCGTTCTCGACGCAGCTCTGGCCGATGCCGCCAAAGGAATTCATCAGCAGCAGGATGGCCGGCCCGTGGACGTCGCGGATCCGGTTCAGGTAGTAGCCGTTCCTAGCGCCGTTGACGATGATCCCTTCCTTGGAATTGCTCTGGCTCGCGTCATTCGTGGCGATACCGTCGATGAGGTTGCCGACGACGAGCGAATCGTCGGTACGGAGGTAGGCAATGCCGCCGGCCAGCGTCGAGCTCACGCGGTTGAAGCCGCTGTAGATGCCGCTGTTGTGTTGGTCGACCACCTGCGTCAGCGCTTGGATCCCCATGTGGCCAAAGTCGGTGATCCGGTTCCGGTACGCCCAGCAGCCGCGGGCCACGCCCACGCCGCCAAAGCTGATCCCGTCGCCGCTGTTGGCGTAGGCCACGTCATCGCCCGCCGTTAGATCGTTGTCCTCAACCCAAATCGTCGACGGGTTGCCGAAGAACTGCGCGCCGTAGCCGCCGGCATGGACCTGCACGTGATTGCGCCTGACGACGACGTGCGCGCAGCCGCCATTGCCCCGGATGCAGCCGCCGTCCATCGTCGTGCTGTTGCGGGCGTCAATGGTGAGCCGCTCGATGCAGATGTGCGTCCGGCCGTCGAGCGTGACGACCGGCTGCGGGCCCGTCGGGCCCGGCAGCAGCAGCGGCGCCCCGTCCCAATCGCCGAAGGTGATCCAGTCGTGCGCGGTGCCGTCGGCCAGCGGCAGAATCGAGGCGTTATCCGGCGTGGCGGTCCCTTTCAAGTGCCAGTACTCGCCGGGCCGCGCCTGCATCGTCCACGTGTAGGGCGTCTTCCAGGGATTCGCGTACGTCCCGGTCCCGGTCGTATCGCTCCCGCCATCACAGTCGATGAACTTGTGCACGCGCGGCGGCGGCACGATCGGCCGCGCCGCCTCGAAGAGCGGGCGCCACGCCAGGTCGGCCACGAGCGCGAGCGTTTGCGGGCGGTGCATTACGGCAGCAGGGTCGCCGTGGCCCACAGCGCCAGGCCGGCGGCCATGAGGTTGACGCGGCTGGCCACGCCCGCGGCCGCCAGCGCAAAGCACACGACCGCGATCACGATCAGCACGAGCCGCAGCGTCAGCGCCATACGAGCCTCCTCCGGGATTAGGTCGCCTGATAGCTTCCGCGGACTTCGATGAGATTGCCGGCCACCAGCGTGGCCGGCGCCGTGGCCGACAGGCCTGAGAGGTTCAGCGACGGCGAGAGAAACCCCGGCAGCGTGCGATCGGCCAGCCCCAGCATCATGAGAAACAATGGGTAAATGCCGACGCCCTCCACAAACAGCATCCCCGTGCCGGGACTCACCAGCGTCCCGGCGGCGAGAAACGGCAGGCTGAAGCGCCAATCGCCCGCCGGGAGCGCACCACTGCCCACGACGAACAGGATCTGAAACCACACCGCATTCCCTTCACGATGATAGTTGCCGAACATGGTGTGCGTGCCCAGCGGCGTCACCACGCCGCTGATGTACCAGATCGGCGTATAGGCGACCCAGCCGACCGGCGCCGGCGGCGTCGTCCACGCGGCGCCCCACGTCGCATCGGCGGGATCGCGCGTGAGCAGATCGCCGGCCGCGCCGCCGCTGAAGCGGTGGCCGTCGTTCCACGACGACGGCTGCACTTGCGTGGCGTCGGCCCCGTCCAGCTTGGGACTCACGAAGCGATGCGTTAACACGTTGCTCATGCCGACACCTCGAACGACAGCCGCCGCAGCACGTCGTCAAAACTGAAGCGCGTGCTCGAGGCTTGCACGGTGCGCAGCGGCGCCAGCGCGGGCACGTGGAAGCGCGAGAGCTGTACGCGCTGAATCAGGAAACTCCCGACCAGGTTGGTCGGCGCCGGCAAGTCGATCGCAATCAGTTTGCCGGTGCGCGTGTTCGGATCGCGCGTCGTGTAGCTCACGCGGATCTCGGGCGTGGCAAACAACGCCAGCTCGGCATCCGCGGTCACCGTCGCGCCCGCCGCCGACAGCCGCCGGTCCTGAACAAAGTGTTCGATGATGCCGTCGCCGCCTTCGATGGCCGCCAGCGCCGCTTGTGCCGCCGCATCGTCGCGCACGACCAGCAGGTAGATCTCTTCCCCGTCAATCAGCGCGCGCGCAATCCCGCTGACGCCCGTCAGCGCCGGCGAGACCGTGATGCTCGCGTTAAAGGCCACGGTGGATCGCAGGGCGCCCGGCCCGCTGGCCGGAATCCCCGTGAGGCTCCCCGCCGTCACGCCCGTATACCGCACGACCTGTTCGCCGTTGCCCACGACCGCATAGCCGCCCGTCGGGGCAAAAGGCGCCGTCCCGGCCACCGGGATCACCGTCGCGCCCGCGTTGACCTGCCCTTGCGGCTGCTGCAAGCCCGACGTATCGGCCCCCGGCGGCGCGGCGCCGAGCGTGGCATCGCTGGCCGCGTCGGTGTGCGTCGTCGCCGTGTTATTGGCGATCGTCGTCAGCAGTTTCAGCGGCGTCGTATTGGCCGCCGAGCGGTAGATCTTGCGCGCGGTCACCGCGGCGCCGCCCGCCGCAATCGCGCTCAGCGCGACTTGCTGCACGACGGCCGTGTTGGTGGCCGGCAGGGTCGCCGCGCCGAGACTCACATCGGGCGTCGTGTCGGTGTACGTCGTGGTCGTGTTATTGGCAATCGTCGTGAGCAGGCCGTACGGGGCGCCCGCGCCGGCATTCGCCCGCGTGCGATAGATCCGCCGCGCCGTCACCGCCGGCGGGCCGACGGGAATCGCCGTCAGCGGCACGACGCAGAGCGGCGCGCCGCCGCTGGTGTCCACCGTCGGCGCCAACGGATTGCTCGCCACGCTGGCCGTGCTGTCGAGATATTCTGTCGCCGACAGATTGTCGATCGTCGTGAGCCGCCGGAACGCCGCGCCCCCGTCGCTGCGGTAAAGCACGCGGCCCTCGGCGCGAGGATCGCTGCTCGTCGGGAGCGTCACCTTGATTTGTCCAGGCGGCGGCGTGCCGATCGGCCCGGTCCCGGATCGCGCCGCGCCGAGACTGGCATCGCTGGCCGTGTCGAGATACGCTGCCGTGGATGTATTGTTCGAGATCGTGACGAGCAGGCGCGGCGTTGAGCCGTTCGCCGTGCTGCGGTACACCTTCCGGCCCGTGATCCGCGCGTCTGACGAGCGGGAAAACCCGCCAGGGAAACTGATCGCGGTCGCGCTGCCCATGCTCACCGTATTGAACGCCGGGATCTCCGTCTCGTACGTGCCTCCAACGGTGTACGCCAGCCAATAGGTATAGCTCGCGCCGGGCGTCATTCCTCCGCTCGTCGCGGTCCCCTCGATCGCGGGCGCAACGCCCCCCAGCATGATCGGCGGCTTGGCCGTGACGGGCGCGCTGGCCGGGCCGGGCAGCGTTTCGCCCGTGTCCGTCAGGATCGTTGTCGCGTACTGCGCGGCCACCGTCGAGGACACATTCCCGGCGGCAAGATCGCGCCCGACCGCCGCGGTCGCGCCCGGCGGCGCCACCACCGGCCCCGCCGCCGTGGTCACCGACGCAGCCACCGCCGACGTGGTTTCCCCGCTGGCCGTGACGAACGTCGCCGCGTAGAAATGCTGCCCAGGATCGGGTCCGGTGCCCGCCGTCGGCGCCCCGAGCACCGGGGCCGTTGCCGGCGGCGCGAGCGGCCCCAGCGTCACCGTGACCGCCGGCGACGGCAACGATTCCCCGGCCGCGGTTTGCCAGGTGATCGCATAGGCATGCGTCCCGGCTTCGATGCCCGCGCCCGACTGCGCCGCGGCCACCGGCGCCACGGTCGGCGCCGCGCCCGGCCCGACCAGCGATCCCGTCCCGCCGACGATCACGCCGGTATACGTGAGCCGCTGCTGGCCCACGACCGCCTGCCCGCCGGTCGTCGGAAACATCACCGCCGTCCGCACGGGAATCACCGTCTCGCCGGGCCCCACGACCGTACTGACCGCCGAGCCCATCCCTTCCACCAGGACGCGCGTCCGCACTTGCGAGAGATCGGTTTCGACCCGCAAGTCGTCGAAGCGTTCGCCGGGCACGAGCGCCGCCGGCACGTCGCCGGGTTCCTCCAGGAAAAAATGCAGCGCCTTGGTGTAATCCACGTACCAATAGCCACCGATGCGATTGGCCAGCCGCGTGAGCGCGCGGTTCATCTCCTCGAAGGTGAAGTCAATCGCCACGCTGGGCAGGTTCGGCGCGACGTGCTGCGTCGTGAACCCATCGGCGGCGCGGCTGGCCATCAGGTCGAGCACGATCGCGGTCGCCGACTGCGTGCCGTAACTCTTCAGCACCTTGCGGCGGTTGAGCGCGCGGGTGTAGTCGGTGCACGACAGGTGATACGCGACGAGATCCGGCCGGTCGCCCTCATAGAGCTGCTGCACGACGACAATCTCGCCGGCAAAGATCCGCGCGTCGGATGTCAGCGTGCCCTGGTAGATCTCGATCGGTTGCCCGCGGCGGATCGACGGATAGCGCGTCGGCAGCGGCGTCGTGACGAACGCGGTGGCGTCAAAGGCGGGCGGGAAAAAGGCGCCCGTGTCCGGCGCGTGCGGCGTCTGGTTCACCGTCAGCGTCGCGGTATTCGGTTCCTCGTTGAGCACGTCGGTGATCACCAGGTCGGCCACGCGCACGAGCGCGGAGGCGACCATTCCCTCGATCACGACATGGATTGGCGTCGCCGCCATCTACGCGCTCGACAGCAATCGCTGGCCGCGCATCGACTGCGCCAGCGCATCCCCGACCACTTGCGTAATCGCCTGCCGCGTCTGCGGATCGTTGGCGCCCAGCATGCCGGTCATGCTGATGTTTACGACCGTCCCGCCCGCGCCGCCCGGCACCAGGCCGCCGAACCCGCCCGCGGTCCCGGTGCCGATGCCGGCAAACGCCTGGGAGGCGTGCGCGGCCGCCTTGCGCGCCGGGTCCACCATCACGCGATCGAGTTGGCCGAATTCCTTCGCAATGCCGGTGATCAGATCGGGCACGATCGAGCCGCCGACGATTTGCGCCCACATCCAGCGAAAAATCGCCACCAGTTGTTCGCCAATCAGTCGGACGCTCCCCAGCAGCGCGGTAAACCGATCGACCAGCCACAGCTTGATGCCCTCGTAGACTTGCTGCGCCAGCGGCGGAATTTTCGCAAACGTATCCTTGATGTTGCCGTAGACTTCGACGATCCGATCCTTAAACCGGATAAATTCGAGGTAGGCGCCACGCATCGCGAGGACGATGGTGCCCCAGCCCACCGCGGCCAACCCGATCGCTGTCACGAGGGTGGTCCCTAAGACCGTCGCGAGGCCACCCAAGGTACCCGCCAGCGGGCCTACCACCGTCGCAAACGTCCCGACGCCGACAATCGTTTTTTGGAGCCACTCGGGCAGCTCCATGAAGGCTCTGGTCAAAGATCCCATCTGGTCGGTGACGAGCTTCCCGATCGTCTCGTCCAACTCGCCCATCTGGTTCTTCAGGTTCTCGATCTGCCCGTTGTACGTCTGCAAATCGCGCAGATTGGATCCTGACGCCCTATCGGCCACCGCCTGCAACATCTCCGCGGCACTCATGCCGGGCTTGTACGCGTCCCCGAGATAATCGCGCAATTTCCTAAGCGGGCCCTTGTCGTTGGCCACATTGGCCAGCGACTTCGCAACGAGATCAGCCGCGGCGCCTAAATCCATCTCCAGCGCGCTGGCCAGATTCGTGGTCGCCGTGAGCGCGAGCCGCATCTGCTCGGGGCCGACGCGGCCGATCGTGGTCAAGGTCGCCGTGATGTCAATGACCGCCTCGTCGGCAAAGCGGGACGTCTTCTGGAATTCCCCCGCCATGTCCTGATACGACTTGATGACGGCCGGCGTGGCATTCCCCGTCGCATGCAGCGCGCTGGTGAGCCGCGTCACCGCGTCCTGCTCGTCGGTGAACGCTTTGATGAACGGCTGCGCCGACGAGACGATCGTCGTCACGACCCGATTGACGGCGTTCGCCGCGGCGACCGCCTGCTCTTGCGTCAGCTTGAAGGATTTGTCCGCGGCCGGGCCGACGGTTTCCGCCTGCTTCTGAAAGCCCGACATCGCCGCGCCGGCCTCTTTCGTGGCGTCGATGAACGAGCTGAAGTCGGCCAGCAGCGTAGCGGTCAGAGCCATGACGTTACCAGCGGCGCGTCGTGCGCGCCTGCTCGTCCACGAGATACGCGATCAGCTCGTCATAGACGCCTTGCGGCACGTCCTGCAGGTCCGTCCACGTCCAGCCCATCACGCGGCAGACGTCAAAGTCTTGTCGGGTCCGGTCCCGCCAGAGAGGGTTTTTTTTTCGGCGTCGCGCGCGGCCTCGGTCGCCGCCTGATGCGCCTGGATCGCGCGCTGCACTTCCATGTAGGCCGCGCTGTCGAGATGATCGAGCGCGGCGCGCACGACCGCCGGCGGCTGGTCGGCAATCACCAGCGGGCGGCCGTCGGCATCCTGGAACGACCAGTCCAGCAGGTAGGCCAGCACCATCGCTTCCCCGGCGGCAATCGGATCAAGTTCCATCTGCGGCGTGGTGCCCGCCGACAGCGCCAGCGGGCGCGTGCCGGCCCGCAGGAAGGCGCGATACTCGCCGGCGGTCAGATCCTGCTTGACGATCAGAAAATCGCCCTGCGACAGCTCCAGGCGTTCGGTCGCCGGGCGTCGGACGCGAATCGACATACGGTCAGATCCCTTTCAGCGTGGCGACCAACGTCCCGCCCGCCACGCGGTGCGCGTCGATCGCCCAGCGCCAGGCGCCGCCTTTGTGCGGCGCCACAAATTGCAGGCCGGGCTGTTGCAGCAGATACGGATCGCTCGTGACGATCGTCCCGGTCACTTGCCACGCGCCCGTTAGCGGCTCGCGCGCTAGCACATAGCCGGTGACTTCCGCAGCGGTGAGGTACGCCGCTTTCACCAGCCCGCGCGCGCCGCGCAGCGTCCCGGCCTCCAGCATCACGCCGCCGGCGATTCGCGATCGCGTGCGAGCCGATCACGGTCCTGCTGCTCCCGATCGCGCTGCGCCGCTTCCATCCGCGCCATCAGCAGCGTATCGGGCGGCTCGATCGTCCAGGGCCCGGCCGCGACAAACGAGCCCGTGATCGTGACCGCGCCATCCGCCGGGCACTCGAGGCCCGCCGACAGATAGGCCAGGCCCTTAAACATATGCGTCGGCGTGACGGTGGACGGAATCAGTTCGAGCATCACCGGGACGACGCCCATCGCGATCCGCAGGAAGTCGGGCGACGACAGCTCGTCCCACACGCCGCCGATATCGCCTTCAACGTTGGGTAACCCCAGCACGTACACCTTGTTGGTGTCGCCGAAGCACGTCACGTCTTCCTTGTCACGTTCCAGATCCAGCGTCCAGTTATTGATGGACGCAATCGCGACCGTCGTCGCGCCGCCGGTGGGATCCATCTTGATCTGACCGGTGCTGCCATGTCGTCGGGCCATCGGGATACCTCACGCAATCGGATAACTCATCACCGCGTACTGCCCGCCGCCGTGGTGCCAGGTCACCGCGTTGATCGGGTCGAGTTCTGGATACGCCACCCGTTCCAGCCGCTGACACGCCATCACCTGATAGCCGGCGGGCGACAGGTCCAGCTGCGCGCCGTGCAGCAGGACATGAATCCGCGCCGCGGCCGTGCGGCTCGGCGTCTTGCTCGCGTTCAGGATCACGGCCTTGACCAGATAGACCGTCGTCTCGTAGAGCGTCTGACGGTCCAGCGCCGGCTGTTCGCTGTGGTCGATCAGCGCCGCAATCACGAACGCCGTCGCGCCGGCGGGCGCCCGGCCCCAGAACACACCATCCGGACACAGCGCCGTCAGCGTGGCGTCATTCGCCAACACTTCCATCACGGCCGCGTCCACGAGCCCGCTATCGCTCATCCGCCGGTCACTTTCAGCCCGGTGGCCCGCACCTCTTCGATCACGGCTTTCGCAAAGGCATCCTTCGCGCGCCGCGTCCCCGGCGCGAACACCGGCCGCGGCGCCACGCGGCTCGTGCCGAATTCGACGTGTTCGGCGTAGGGCGCCGTCACCGCGATCCGCGTGAACACCCGGCCGGGTGTGCGGCCGGGTTCGCGCTGGACGATCACGCTGGCGCGCAACCGGCCCGTGACGACGGGCAGCCGCGCGCGAATGTTCTCGGCGGCCTGCTCGCCGATCGTGCGCTGCTGCGCCGCCGCGGCCTCCGCCAGATCCGGCGTCAGCGTGGCCAGCTCCCGCTGGAGCTCGGTCACGCCGTCGAGTTTGAGCCGGATACTCATCAGCTTTGCAGGTCGGCGACGAGCTCCATCGTTTCGCCGCGCGACTCGACGTCGATCACGCTGGTGATCTGGTAGACGTGCGACTGAAACCGCATGCGGGTATCGGTCGTGACGCCAGGGTGATAGTCGCCTTCCACGACGTGCGAGACATGCGTGATCTGCGTCCCGGCCAGCGCCGCTTCGGCATCGCGCGCGGTGGCCGGGCGGATGCTCACGTACCACACCGGCGGATCGAGCGCCGTCCAGACTTCGGTATAGCCGCCTTCCCCGTCGGGCGTGCGCGTCGGGTGTTCAAACGAGACGACGTGCCGCCGTTGCCCGCGCGTCGGGATGGCCATCAGGCGAACGCCTCGTCCCGCGTCCGGCGCAGCCGCAGCGACAACCCGGCCCAAAACGTCTCATCATCGGCGGCCGTATCGTCGCCGCGGTGTTCCCACAGGTGGCCCAGCGTGTACAGCGTGGCGGCCTGCACGACGTCGGGCGCCGTGGTTTCATCCCACAGCGGATCGGCCCGCTCCCCGATGTAGTCGTAGACGATCGCGCTGGCCTGCGTCAGCAGGAGCGTGATTTCGGGATCGCGCGCCGGATCGCTGACGTGGATCTGTAACTTGGCGTCCGCGAGCGTGGCCAGGGTCATCGCGGCCCTCGTGGATCGCGTAAGTCCCGGCCGCCTTTGACCATCAGTTGCCAATCCGGCGAGTGGCGCGGCGCGCCCGTGGTCGTGCGCCCGCAGTACCACGCCGAGCCGCCGCACGTTACCAGGTCGCCCACGTCGTACGTCTTGCCGGGGACATGCACGCCGTGATAGCGCAGCCCTTGGCCATCCATGCCGTTGATGCCGTCGATCCCGTCCCGGCCCGCCGGGCCGGGCGGGCCGGGCACTGGCGCGCGCGTTTCGAGGGTAGAAACACGCTGCGCCAACGGGTCGATTAACCCGCGGATCGTGACGCCGAGAAACTCCGCCAGCACGTCAGGCCGCATACGACAACCCGTCGAGCGTTTTCAGGAAGGCCGCGCGAAATGCTTTCTCTTCGTCTTCCTCCTCCGGTGGCGGCTCGTCTTCGTCGGGGTCAGGCTCGGGTTCGGGCGTGGCGGGCGGCGCGGGTGTCGGCGGCGCCGGTTTGCTGAACGGGTTGTCGGCGTCCCGCTGGGCCAGAGCTTTGAGGCTGAAATTTTGCTGCTGCATCATGGGACTATCGCCGCCTTCCACCTTGCCCAGCCCGAAGTATTTGAAGCGTGCTTCATTCGGCGAGAGCGCGCCGGCGCCGATGGCATCCGCCGCGGCTTTCACGCGGACGGACGTCACCATCCAGATCAGATCATCGAGATCGAATTCGGTGCCGTAGGGCGACTTCAGCTCGAGCCCGGCATCCAGGCTGGCCTCGAAGTTGGCCAGCAGCGACTGCAAACACTGGGAATGGTACTTGGCGAGCAGCGTTTCGAGGTCGCTGGTCGGCGCGTCACTGATGTCGAGTAATTGCGGCGGGACGTGAAACGCGCTGCAAACGTTCGCGGCCGTCCAATTGAGCTGTTCGATCAGCTGCGAGTCGGAGGCGTTCACCGTCATCGCTTCGTACTTCATCCCGCCGCTGAGCACGGCGACATTGCCGACGTTGGCGCCTGAGAACTTCTCCTGCCATTCCGCCTTCCAGCGATCAACCTGTTCCTTGCTCACGCCTTCGGGCGTGGTGAGCACGCCACCGGGATGCGCGCCGGAGCGGAAAAACTTTTCGCTCCCCGTCTGCATCGTCAGACCCATCTGCGCGGCCATGCCGCAGGCGTAGAGCGGCGTCACGCCGATCAGCGGATGAAATAGCGTCACCATCGGGTCGTGGATGATCTCGCGCGCGGGCACGACCACGTCGTACTGCGCGCCATCCGGCCCGAGCCCCACGCCGGTCAGGTCATCGCGCTTTAGGCCGTAGTAGACCGAGCCATCGGGCGCGATCAGCGGCGTCACGCGCAGCGGGTCGAGCACGTAGAGCGCCGACACGACGCCGCGCTGATCGCGCTCCTTCAGCACGTACGCGTTTCCGGCGGTGAGCTTGCTGGTGATCCACTGCTCGACGAATTTGTTCACCGTCTGATAGTGGTTCGGCTGGCGCAAGACCGGCGAGTACGCGGGATTGCTGGTCTCCTCCCACACGCCGTCTTCCGTTTCGGCGACCAGCCGTAGATGCAGCTTGCCGATGTCCGTCGCGATCAACGTGACGCAGCCGTACACCGCAAAATAGCTGAGAGCTGAAGACGTGGTGATCGGCGGGTAGTTCTGCTGCCAGGCGCCCGTAAACGGCTCGCGCACGATCGGCAACCAGCCGCCGCCCATCGTGCCCGCCGGCGGCGACAGCGCCGTCGCCGGGCGGGCACGGGTGATCTCGTAGCCGAAGAGCCGCATGTCAGGCCTTGCCGTTGCGCACCGTCGGCGCGTCCGCGGCCATCACACCGCCGGTCGGCGCCGGCCAGGCGGTCGCCGTCAGATATTTCACGGCATTGGCATTGGCCTTCTGCCAATTCACAAATCGCTCCGCCCGCAGGCCGACCGTATTGGTCTGCCAGAGGGACACGAAGACCGTGGTCGCATCGGCCGGGGACGCCGGCGCGCTATCCATCTGCAACGACGCTTCCTGTGAGGCGTCGATCGTCACACCGCCATCGTCCGCATACAGGATCAGATCCGGCTGCAGCGCGATCACGTTGGTGCCCACGGCATTCGACGTGATGAACGTCAGGCCCTTGTAGCTCCCGCCGTTGATCGTGACGCCCGGATACTGCGGCGACCCGTCGAGATTGCTGCGGAACGACAGCGCCAGCGCATTGGCCGCGGACATGATGAACACCACGCCATCGACCGGGATGTTATTCGACGAAAAATGGGAAATTAATCCCATGATGTCGGCCATCGGGTTCGTCGTCGCCGCGGCCGTGGGGGCGCCGTTGGTGATCGACGCGGGATTGACGCCGGCGACCGCGGCCACGGCCGGATCCGTCAGTTGCTGGTCCAGATAAGCCGCAATGCCCTTGATCATGTCATTGCGCACCAGGGCTTCCGCGCTCGGATTCGAGAGCTTGATCAATTCCTGCGTCAGCACGATGATCCCGGCCACCTTCGTGATGCTCAACGACGTCGACGTAAACGCCAGCTTCGTCACCGGCTTCGGTTTCGCCTCGCCTACCCAACCGTATGAGCCTCCGGCAGACTGCGCCGGCACTTTTGTGTTGAACGGGATCGTGCGAAGATTTGGGATCTTTCCCAAGATCGTAGCGGGCCGCAACAGCTCGATGAACTCATTCGAGATGTTCTGATTGACCAGCGGCGCGGCCCACGTCGCATCGGTAATCGTGCCCGGCGCGACGGCCGCCTTCAGGAAGAGCGACACTTCCGGCGTGGAGTCATCCCACCGCTTCGCGTACTCCGACGCATCGCGCACTTGGCCGCTCCGCTCCAACAGTTTCGCGCACGCCATGCGGACAAACGCGGTGCCCGGCGCGACGTTCGGCCGCACCGAGACCTGCCCCGTATAGCTGTTGAGCCGCAGCGTTGGCGCCGTGATCGGGACCACCGTCGCAGTCTTGATCTGGATCTGTTCCATCTCGCGCCAGCGCACGAGATCGGCTTCGAGATTCTTGACTTGCACGGCTAGGCCGTCGTGTTCCTCGGCCTGGTCGGGTGCGAGCGTGGCGCCGTCGTCCGCGCCACTTTGCAGGATCTCACTCATGCGCGCGGTTAACGCGGCGCGTTTGTTTTCCAAGTTCTGAATGTGTTCAGCCGTCGTCGGTTTGGCCATGGTGGGCCTCGTGCTCGTGCGGCCCGCAACGCCGGGCAAGGTCAGGCCAGACGCGGCCAAATGCGGTAAGTCCAAACTTTTGATCGTGTGGATGGTGGTCTCCACGTTGGCAGGCACCGTGACGAGCGACAGCTCGCAGATCTCGGTGCGCAACAGGTGCATCCCGCCGGAGGGCAGCGCCTTCACACCATCCGCGCCGCCGATCGGCCGGAAGCCGATGCTGACGCCGGTCATCAACCCGGCTTGGATGCTGTGCCATGCCTCATCCACGCGATCGCGCACGGTGCCGGGTGTCGTGATCTCTGGCAGCGTCGCTTCAAACGCAATCCCGTCGCGGCGCGCGGTCAACGTCGCGCGGCCGATCGGCCGTGCGCGGTCGTGATACAGCAGCAGCGGCAGGGGATTGCGGAACGTGGCGCCCAGCGGCTCGAGGATATCGCCGTGGCGGTCAGGCGTCGGTGTGGACGCCAGCCCGGTGATGGTGCGGCGCGGGCCGTCGAGAGCTTTGATGGACAGCAGCGCGTAGGCCCGGTCGAGCATGGCCCGACAGGGTAGCGCTGGCTAGGACGATGGTCGGGTTTTTAGGGTTTTAGTCCGGCCAGCCAGGGCGCGGCGGATGACTTCCGGCAAACTCAGGTCATGTTGCCGGGCGGCGGTGCACAAACGGTCGAATTGTTTGGTTGGCAGGCTAATCGTGACCTTCACGGTCGGATCGTCCGGGTCAAGCGGCGGGCGGCCGGTGCGTTTCGTCATGCTGTTGCTCGCTTTCGACGTGTTCGCTTTCGACGTCGCTTCCGCGGCGGGTCCAGATCTAGACCTAACCTATACGCCAGCAGCAGCGCGTACCGCACAAAGGCGATGCCTGGTGGCGGATCGCCCGGCTTTAACCGCTTGCTCATGACGATCCTGTGAAGATGAACATTTCGGGCGTGACCGCCGGCCCAGCCTGATCGCGGTGCATGGCGTCGAGGGCCATCACGAGCGCCGCCACGCCGTCGATCCGCTCGGTGCTCTTTTGCTTCGAGGGCTGAATGTTGCCGGCATGGTCCACGTCAACGGCGACGTTGCCCACGTTCCACCGTAGGATCGGGTGTCCGTCGTGGCGCAGCGTGCGCGCCAACACCGCGGCCTCAAGCGCCTTGGACGGCGCCGACAGCGACGCCTTCCCCTGCCGCATCTTCACGCACGTGAACCCATCGACTTGCTCGAGCTGTGACACCAGGTGCGTCGCGTTCCACGGGTCGAAGGCCACCATCTTGACGGTGAACGTCGTGTCCCACTCGTTGAGCAGCGCCCGCACCGCGTCGTAATCGACCGTCGGGCCGGGTGTGGCCGTCAGCACGCCGCGCCGCGCCCATTCGTCGTAGGGCACGCGGTCGCGCGTCACGCGCCGCGGGATGGTGTCCGTCGGACAAAAAAAGTGCGGCAGCACGGTGAACCCGCCGCCATCGTCGTCGGGAAACACCGCGACGGCCGCGGTCAAGTCGGTCGTGGTGCTCAAGTCCAGGCCGACATAACAGCGGCGGCCGACGAGGGCCGCACGGTCGATCGGCGCACAACAGGCGTCCCACGCCGCGAGCGATAACCAGCGCGTTTCCGTCTCGGTCCACTGGTTGAGATAAAGCCGCCGGAACGCGGCCTCTTGCGCCGGAATTTCCTTCGCGCGTTGGCAGGCGGCGCGCATCTCCTCGAGCGAGCGGAAATCACCCAGCGCCGGGTTCGCCTGGTGCCACACCTTCTCGTCGGTCCAGTCGGCCGCCGCGGGCGCTTCGTAAAGAATTGGGAGGAACGTCGGATCGATCGACGGGGATTCTTTTACCCGCTTCGCATGCTGATAGAGCTCCCAAAGGATGGAATGCCGATCGTAGCCGGCCGTCGAAATGGCGATGACGAGCGGCTGCGCGCGGGCCCCGGTGCTCGTGGCGAGCACATCCCATAACTCACGCGTCGGCGCCGCGTGGAGCTCGTCATAAATCACCCGACTGGCGTTGAACCCGTGCTTCGAATAGGCCTCGGCGCTGATTGCGCGGTAGACGCTGCCCGACTTGCGATGCACGATGCGCTTTTGCGAATCGACGATTTCGCAGGCCGCCGAGAGCTCGGGATCGTTGCGGATCATCTGGGCCACGACCCCATAACAAAGCCCAGCCTGTTCTTTGTCCGCGGCGGCGGAATAGACTTCGCCGCCGATCTCCCCATCGAACAGCAGCCCATCAATCACCAGTGCTGCACACAATTCGGTCTTGCCGTTCTTGCGCCCGACCATCCAAAGACAGGTGCGAATCTGCCGGAGGCCCGTCGCCGGGTTCGTGCGAAACAGCGGCCGGATGATGTCGCGTTCCTGCCAGGGCCGCAAATTGAACGGCTGGCCGGCAAACGGCCCCTTGGTGTGTGTGAGGCAATTGATAAGCCGCACCTTTTCGCCGGGAATCGGATCGCGGCGGGCCATCAGTCGGCCGTGAACACCACAACGGTGAACTGCCGTTGCGCAATGCCGAAGTTATTCCGGGCCGTCAGCGTGTAGGTGGTCGTCACCGTCGGAAACACCAGGACAAATCCCGTGGTGGCCACGCTGCCGATCCCGGGATCAATCCGCACGGTCGCGCCGAAGTCCGGCACTTCCCACCGCAACACGGCCAGCCCGCCTTTCGAGACGCGCGCGCTATCGGCGCCGAAGCTCACGATATCGGGCGCGCGCTGCTGCTGGCCCGTGCCGCCGCACGTGGTCGTGGCGCTGGGGCTACACGGCGTCGTGGGACACGTCGGACAGGTCGGATTCGTGGCGCCCGCGGTCGTGATGATCGGCGTCGGCGACGTCGGCAAGGTCACGTTCGTGGTCACGATCGTCGCCGGGTCGCAGCCGACGGCGCCGAGCAGCAGGAACAGCGGCAGGACTCGTGGCATTCGGCCTCCTTTGCGGCGCGCGCGGCGCCAGTCTACGCCCTCGTGTTACAGCGTGCTGCCCCACTTGCTCGCCGGCCGCGCTACGCCCTCAGGCACCCGAAGCCGCGCCCGCGCGCTGGGCGTCATCCCGAATTCCACCAGCAGGGCGCGCATCTGGTTCAATGCGTGATGCGCGATCTTTACGTAGGGCGACATCATCGGCACGTCCTGCTTGCCCTTGATGACCATGCCAAACTGGCGAATTTTCTGCGTGGCCTGTTTCCACGTGACCCATGCCTCACAGTAGGCCGTCAGCGCATCGCTATCGGTTTCCGTCAACACGCCGAGCCGCCCGAGCACCGGCGCCAGCCGGTCCCATTCCGCCTTTGCCTCATCATGCAGCCACGCCGGCGGCGCCAGCGTCCCCAGCGCGGCGGGCTGCGGCTCATGGCGCCCCAGCTTCCGCTTGCCGGGAAAGCCGCGCAGGACATGCAGCGCCGTCGGCGTCGGTTTGCGGCCCCTCATGCCGGCAGCTTCCGCGCCCGCTGGCCCGTGAACGCTTCCCAGCGGTCGATCGCGACCTGCACGTAGGACGGCTCAATTTCCAGCGCGTAGCACTGACGGGACAACTGTTGGCAGGCGATGAGCGTCGTGCCGCTCCCGAGGAACGGATCGAAGGCCGACGTGGTTGTGTGATACCGCACCAATTTCAGCCACAGATCGATCGGCTTCGCCGTCGGATGCAGGTCATGGGCGCGTGGCCGCGGATACTCCATCACGGTCGTTTCGTTCGCCGGCACGTCGCTATTCACCGGCTGCCCCTGGCGCGCGATGACAAGGATTGGCTCGTGCCGCTGCTGGTACTGCGCGCCCGGCCAGAACGAAAACACATCCTTGACCCAGACCAATTCCTTTCGCACCTCGAGCCGCGACGCGGCCAGCGCGGCGGCCAGCGCGGAGAAGTGTCGATCGACCGGAAACGACATGACGAGAACATCCGTCGGAAGGTGCCGCAGAAACCCGAGCGCGTCATGCGCGTCGACCGATTCGCTGTATGGCGTATGCACCGCCACATCACCGCCGCGCGACTTGTGACTCTCGCCGTAGTTCACCGCGTACGGCGGGTCCGTAATCGTGGCATCTGGACGCGCGCCATCGAGCACCAGCGCCACGTCCTCCGCATTTGTGCTGTCGCCACAGAGCAGCCGGTGCGCGCCCAGCCCAAACAGGTCGCCGCGCCGAATGTCCGTCGGCCGCGCCTCCGGCACCGCATCGGGATCCGTCAGGCCCGGCTGCGCGGCGCCCGGCCCCAGCAGCGCCGTGAGTTCGTCGGCTAGGAAGAACGCCGACAAGTCCTCCCCATTCGCCAGGTCCGCCGCCAACTGCTCAAGGTTCCACTCGGCCAGTTCCGCCGTGCGGTTGTCATACAGCGCCAGCTGCCGCTTCTGCGCCGCCGTCAGGCCGCTGCGCCGCACCGCCACCACCGTGTCGCCCTCCACGTCCACCACCCGCACCTTCGTCAACCCAGCGGCCAGTGCGGCAGCCTGGACGCCATTCCCGGCGAGCACCACGTTGTCCTCGTCGATGACGATCGACCGCGCCGCGCCCACCGCCGCCAGCGCCTCCGTCACCAT
>Ga0180088_1000031_pt1 | contig 36645 bp, 60 predicted proteins | sample EasRiv830_16_10D_FD_121784 | JGI IMG/M metagenome (GOLD analysis project Ga0180088, IMG submission 121784) | Soil microbial communities from meander-bound floodplain in the East River, Colorado, USA - East River metaG ERMLT830_16_10D | ecosystem: Environmental > Terrestrial > Soil > Floodplain ... | reverse complement strand
TATGGTAACGGAGGCGCGGCTGGCGGCACCATCGGCGATGCTGGATTTGGCCCAGGACAAAATGGGTCTAACGGAGGCGGAGGCGGCGGCGCATATCAAAATGCTGGCGGCGGCGGAGATGGCGGCAATGGTCTTTGTAGAATTATGTGGAAAAGAACTTAGTCGATAATAATATACCTAGGGTATAGATATACAGAATCTATTAAACTTAATCTGATTGCTGGCCCCGAGGACTTGGAGATGCCTCCCTCTCCCCCTCGGCGGCCTTTTTATTTAAGTATTCAATCTCTTCTCTAAATGCCTTTAAGACCCAGTAGTCAACAACTACTTTATTCTTTGTCTTAAACCAATGTTCGACAGCATCAATAACTAAATCAAACATCTTCTCATGACTAGTACGCATAAATAAATCTTGGGCAATCTGCTTTATTTCGGCTTTATCTAGTTGATTCATTCAAATCCTCTAATAATTTCTTGTTTCGTTTAAGCTTATAGTTTAAAAAATTCTCCATATCAAGAACTGGCGCAAGCACATATATAGAATTATAAAGCTTTTCATATAACCTATCTTTATCGTATTCGCCCTTAAAATTTTTCTCCAGACATAACTTTTCAGATGTTTCAAAGAACATTCGATACTTGTCGCCCTCTTGAATATTTTCTCCAGCAAGTGCCTCAAGTATGTTTGCCTCCTGCTTACGTTTAGGCGTAAGAACCGCTTTAGTTACGGTTTTTTTACTACACCAATCTTTAATATTATCTATACCTTTATGTATGTAATATGCATGATTAACGTAATTGTGATATACTCGATCAACTTTACCGTCAAGTAACCACTTAATAGACTGTTCTAAAACTTTAACTAATGCAGGTTCCTTCATTGTTGCCTTAAGACCAGACCCCTTAATTGTAACCTTATCTCCGCGTTTCATTGCATAATTTTTAGATTTTACAACAAGGAAACTGTCATAGATGCCGTCATCCTCCCAAGAAATACCTTTAGGGGACAGCGCGTTAATTTCTGCTAGACAATTCTGCATAGAGAGACCCTCGGGTGCCTCAAAACTGATACTATCGGTATCGGCATTAACAAGCCTAAAGTCCTTTTTAAAACACCATTGAATTGCAATATCCAATATCTCTCGGCCCTTTTCTGTTACCAACGCGGCCCCAACTGGATAATTAAAGTTCAAACCAGGCGCACCCATAAAACCATAAAAACTGTTAATCATAATCTTACGACCATCCGATAAATCCTTGTAAATACGTTCGCCCGTTTCTTTGTATGCAAGTTTGTCGGCCAATCGTTGCTCAGTAAAGAATTTAACAGCTTGAAGGAATCGGTTCTCTGGGTCTTTTTTCTTGTCGGCAACTTCGTATGATAACATGATAGAAGGATAAAGAGACGCCACGTCAACCTTATAGACATTCTTATATAAACCAGGGTTTCCAATTACATCCGCTCCTTTAAAATCTGCCTTTTCCGTCGCGGCAGGCACGGCTAAACTATCCTGTAAATATGCTCGCATCATAAACGAGTTTACCTGTGACCCTGTTGCTGAGTTTATAATTTCCTGAAAAGACTTAGGGATACTCTGAGCATAATAAAAAAACTGTGGTATCATTAAATCAAAAAGTGCCAGCGCGTCATCTGAGTCATCTTTACAATACTGAATAAACTTAGACCATTCGCTAGGATTATTCCATGGCTCGCGAACTTTTTCAAAGTCCCAGAATTGGCGATCAGCCTTTTGTAACCCTTCATGAGCTATGATAGCCTTTAATCCATAATTAGGATACTGTCTACCAATGTCATATTTCATAGATAGAAAAAATGTATCAACAATCTCTCGTCCAAATATACTAGCGTTGATGTAGTCATAGCTCTGGGAGCCGTCTTTGCGGAACTCCCTGGTATGTCTATCAAATTCAATTGGACTTGCATTACGGCCTAGGTTTAGTTTTGTTCCGTTGAGTGTAGCGACTTTATGCAAATAAGGAAAGTCAAAATTAAAAATGTTATGCCCGAGCATGATATCTGGGTCAACTCCCCTAACCCATTCACACCAAGCATTGAGCATATCCTTAGCACTGTCGAAACTGTTAAAGTCAAACACGCGGCGTGAAACATCGCCAGACCGACTACGATAGGTATTTGAAATAAGTAAGACAAAACTTTCATCATTGATTGTTACTCCTGTGGTTTCAATGTCAAAGGATAATACCGAGACATCATTAACTTTCATATCTTTATAAAAAGTAAATCCTTCGCGCAACATAGCAGATTCAACTGGATTGTAACAACGATAATACTTCTTACCTTCATAATCTAATCCTCGGCAATAGTTATATGCAGCGCCCTTTGTTTTAAACTTTACGAAATACTGGAAATCATTCTTGCCGCCAAGTCTGCCGCACTCATGACTATCATCATATTCTTCTAAAAGTACATAATAATAGAAGGGTCGTTTTTCTGTAATAGTTTTATTTCCATCTGCAATATAATTAATAAGATAATCTTTCATTACTTCAGAACCAACGATGCGTTTAACCGGGTCTTTACCGTATATTAATGGATTATTCATAGTCTATCGACCTTTCGCTCTCGAACGTCTCCAAGTACATAGCTCTGATTAGTTGGGTTAAACAATATTTCTTGATCTTGGAAATGAACCCCGTGTTTACCAGTGCTGAACAAATATCTACGTTCACGCTCTTGCACAAAAGTAATCATAGCATCAACCGCGCCAAAGATCGCCTGTGACCCCATGAATTTGCCTGTCTTGTTTGTGTGATGAACGCCGAGAATATGCGCCTCAGTGTTACGCGCGATATTTCGGATTTTTGCAAGGGCATCTTTTACCTCTTTATAGTTATCAATACTTTCCAATTGACTAATATCAAACATCGTATCTAATACAACAAGTTGCGGAGTAAACTCATGAATTGCCTCCTCTAAATCTGGCAATGCTCGATCATCAAATACAGACCCAACGTGTACAATAACTGGGTCACGAGATGTAATACCTATGGCGTTGAATTGTTCTTTGAGAATACTTGGCTGTTCTTCAAATGTCAAATATAGAATGCCGCCTTTTTGTACTTTGCGACCAAGAAACTCAGACCCATGCGCAATGGATTTAATTAATTGGCGCACAAGTGTAGATTTACCTGTTTTGGGTGGACCGACCATAATACTAAAGCCGCCGACCGTTAATAAATCTTCTACCAGCCAGTTAACATTTCCGGCCTCTTTAACCATAGTATCTATTGATTGAAAGTTAAATACAGATTTACGAGTCACTTCACCTTCTCTGGGTTGATATTTTGGTGTCTCTTTATATGCGTTATTAATTGTCATGATGTCAGTTTCATTAAGAAAGTCTGTGCCCCAATTTGCAGTTGCCTGAATCATCATACTAACACGAAGCTTACATTCTTCTAGGCCAAATCCTTGTTCTTGCATATCCTTAGCCGCTTTAAACAGGCGAACATTACGCTTACCAGCAGGCGCTCCATAAGTAAGAAATTGCATTGTGGAGGCAGATAATTGACCCAAGCTAGAATTAGATTCGGGTACGACTGAAGGCACGATTGGTGCTACATATTTAGTGACAGGCCAACATTTACCTTCGTCGGTAATACTATGTACATCGGTAGACGGATAATAAAATCTTGACGCGTCTTTACACGCCAAATCCGCCGCAGGATAAAATTTGAGAAGCTCATTCCAAGTCGCTGTAAAATCTTTGGCATCTTCGATCTTATCCTCTAGGAATAGGATAACGCGGAAACGATCAGCAATTCTACCGTTTTTTTCGATACGGTGTGACTTGGATGGCATAATAATATGTTTATAATTAATAAAATGTAATGCAGCATCTTCAATGGTATAGTTATTATTGGGGTCGTCATTGTCAACGTCTATAGCAATTGATTGGGCCTCTAAGAAGTTAGCTTTATTACGATAATCATTCCTAAAGACCCCAGTGCTGTAATTATATTGGGTCGCATAATTAATAAATTCTGCCAAGCTATTAACTTCGACTGGTTTAAAATTTACATTATCTTCGCCAATAGAAATACGCATATATTATATTACTCCTAAAAGTTTGAGGGAAATTAAAACTGGGGCAGCCGCGCTTAAAAAAATTAATGCGACTATACCAAGCAAGAAAAATACACCAAGTGCTGTCTGTATTAAGTCCTTCATTAGAATTTATTCTTTGCAGCAACGGCAGTTTTACTTACTTTAGGTGCAGTAACTTTGTTTCCAACTAATTCATTTCCGTCGTCGTCGGCCTCTTCAAGACCAACTAATGCCGACAAAGTTTGGCGGCGGCCATAAGTAATAGCTAATCCAACTTTCTGCATATCAGCCTGTTCTGCAATCATAATTTTAGACGCTTCATTCAACCCAGTTTCAGCATGAGTTAGAAATGTAGTAACTACGTTACGCGCTCCATTCTGAGTGTTAATAATATCGACAGGCTGACTAAGAATAAAGCCATGTTTGGACGCAATAGGACGAATTGCCGCTAACATTTTAGGCAATGGTACATATTTAGATTTATAAAATGGGTTTGATTCATCGCGCTTAACAACCTCCATATCATTATGGAAAGCTAATAAAGCTGTATGAAATTTCAGTCTGGCATCTGGGCCGATTGTTTGGGGTTTATCCATTCTTTTCTCCTTTGAGTTTTTCTATTTCTTTTGTTAATTCTAGTAATTCATTTTTAGCTTTTTTAATGTTTTCTCTTTGTCGCTCGTATGTTTGTTCATTAGTCAAATGGGCCTCCATGCGGTTAGCGAGCATCTGACACTCCTCAATAAGACCCAACATCGAAGAAAAATTATAAGTTTGAAATAAACTCCGCATTTCTCTGAGTACATCACAAAGCGTTCTGGGTGTACCTGTCCATACATCGTAATCCATTATTTACCTCTTTTCCAACAAGTAGAAACATACGGACATTCTTGGCCATACTGATTAAAACAACTATTCAAATTTCTAGGAAATATACCATTATCTATACATTTGATCGTATCATACAAAGCTTCTTTTGTCAAGCTTTTATTGTGTTCTGGGACCTTAGAGACTAAAAGCTGACTAAAACTAGTAGGTTCCATAACAACGTCCAACGGTTCTTTACAAGTTGCGCAGTTTTTACGATTGCCGCCTTTCTCCTTTGTTCCACACGGGATGCACGTTTTGATTTTGTTCTTGTTTAAATTTTTACACAGTACAATAAACCCAGCGTATTCATAATTATGCATGGCCGCGTATAAACTTAATTGTGGAGATTTTAATACAGCGTCGTCACTATATGGCATACTAGAAGTTTTAAGATCAAATAACACCTTTCGACCATCTTTAAGTTCCGCAGTAAAATCTAAATATCCATGCGTCTTTCCGTCATCTAAATGAAGCTGAATATCACTTGCATTTTTAATCTGAGGTAAAATCCATTTGTTAAATGATGCGAGCATTGCGGTAATTTTAATATGTAGACTTTCCCAAACTGCTGTAGCTAGTAGGCTGGTTTGTCCGGCGCTTAGATTCTTTTGGTCCGCTAAAAGTCCTTTTAAAACTGTACCTATATCGTCGGTTCCGGTCCATCCTAAATCTCTGGCATGATTCTCTAAAAAATTCAAGTCAATAAGGTCAAGGTCTAAGTCATTAGTAAAAAAACTCATTTCTTTAAACGTATTTTCTTCAATCATTGAATTTAAGTCGTAGTCCTCGCCCTTTAAAATAGCTCCCACGCATTCGTCGATAATAGAGCCAACAATGAGCGCGGAGGACAGTTGTTCGGGACGATGCTTATCTATATCATAATATTCATACTTTTTTGGGCATTCAGTAAATCTTTTATACCCAGAAAAAGATAGCGGTTTATCCATTTTCGACCTCGGCAGATTCTATACGTTCTTTAACTATCTTATTAACAAAATTTATAAAATCAGTACAGGATTTTTCTTCAAATTCTTTTTCCAAAACTTCTAAATCTTTTATTTGAGGTAAAAGAAGATCAGCTAATCTATACTTATAAGTTCGTTGAAAAGTTTTATGTTTGTCATAAAACACAAATGCATAATCAGTTCCGGTCATACCGTCAACTAAAAATCTTTGTTTAACTCTATTAATAACAAATGGGACATTAAATACTGCGTTATCCATTTTTTTTATACCTGTTGTCTGTGCCCATGTTTTGTTCTATATGAGCAGAAAGCATGGCTAAACAAGCCAGTGCGTGGTCAATATGACTTAAACCTGATTCTGGGTCTAAATCTTGACATCTATTAAACGCATTTATGTGTCTTTGAGCCGCACCAATAAGTCGTCTCCACTCAAAGCCGCCTCTCCAATTATCGTCTGCGTATTTTTTAGCGCCGAATGTGAATGCTCTACCCAGTGCGTCAATGGCTTCGGGCGGAACTAATTCCAATCTATTTTTTTCTGAATCATTTTTCTTCGCTTCGGACATCTAATAATTCTCCTTTCTCTTCAATCTCTTTTACCATAGCTTCGCGCATTTCTAAGGTTTTAATCATGTATTGTTTAGCCTGTGCCGGGCTAAGTTTAACTCTTCGATACACATAAGGTAAATCCTTGTCTCTACCTACTACTATGCCCTTTTTTGTCAGGCGCTGCCACGCATGGGGACTACCGAATACCTTTACACTTAATAAGTTAAATTCTGCCGTCTCGGATTTTTTCATACTTTAATCCTTTTCATCATTTCTACGCAATATTTTACTTGAAATCTGCAATCATCCAATGCGTCATGGTGCGTTCCTTCGCGTGCAGCAGTTGTTCCGCCGCCCGATAGATCAACCAATGTTCTTATATCTCTAGCCGAGCGATAAGAAAAATTAGGTTTAATATGTAAACGGTTTAATGTTTGACATAAAATAACAAAATCAAATGTGGCGTGGCTCCATATATATTTACAGTTAGATAAGAACTTGTTTAAGTCATCAAAGGCTTCATAAATAGGAATTTTTGGTGAGGCTAAAATACTCGCTCGTGCCTCGTTGCTTTGATTTAACCAAAATTCGACAGTAGACGCATTAAGGGTGGCCCCGCTATTTACTGCCGACTGTGCATCTACATTGACTTTAAATTCTCGACCAATTTCACCTGTAGTGCGGTCAAATTCAACGGCACCAATTTGTACGACAACGGCATTTGGGCTTGTGTCTAATGTTTCAAAATCTATCATTACATCTTTCATCGGCTATATCCTTCTATGTTTAAAAACATGGGTTCGGGTATAATTTCATTAGTATTCTTTAAATCATCAACTATTTTAGCGGGTTTACTCATGCATATATCTACGCATGACTCTAAACCTAGTGCTCGGATAGCCGCCGCCGCCCATGCCGCCCCGCTAGATGACCATACAACAACAGTATATCCACGGGCTTTCATTCTTTGCATGAAATTGATATGCCGTTGATGAACTTCGTGTGAAGTCAATAGCCCATCATACGGGTCTTTGATTACTATACGATTCGTTGTAACTATGTGTTCTTTATAGCTTAAATCGTCCCATAAAATTAATGTATCGTCTACATCAAAACATATAGTTTGGTCATTTCCTACTATCATTGGTTTGCCTTTGGTAAGGTTAATAGTGAAGTTCTGCTATAAGTTGTGCCACAATTTGTACATATATATCGTTGCACGATACGGTTAGGCATCGTTCTAGTTCCATGCTTATGTGCGTGTGTTCCGCCACAATTAGGACAAACAATCTCTTTCGTACCACTAAATAAATTGTAATTAGGCACATTGCCCATCATTGGTAACAATCGCAAATATGCCTGTTCTAAGACATTAACATCCTGTTTACAGTATGCTGTCATAATCTTCATAGATTTAGGGTCTCGGGTCAATACCTTTTCCCATAAAGGCCAGCCGCCGTTCTCCATTTTAGTTTCAACGCCTAAGAACTCAGCCAGAGTATTGAGACGATTATTAAAAAGAAAAAGTTTAGACTTAGCAACTGAGCAAGTGTCAATGTGCGGGATTTTTGGGAGAGGGGCCAATCCATGATACACCAAACGGCTATTAAGAAACTTAATATCAAACCTAGTGCCGTTATGAGTGACGATGCCGTCAGCCGTAATAAGAATATCTCGCGCAGCTTCAACAAGTTCCTTATCATTATTTACGTCCTTTTTCCATCCTCGATAGTCCCAGGCATTTAGACATTGTGGGGATTTTTCCCCGAGGACTTTATAACCAAAACATATAACGGAGTTATGTGTAGCTTTCATAGTAAGACCAGGATATGCAGACATACCAGGCAAATATTTCATTACCTTGGGTAAGTCCGCAAGCGTTTCTAAGTCCCAAAAGATGATTCTCGGCTTATTTTTTTTCATTCTGTGTCCTCTGGTCTCTTCTGACCAATCGAAGATATTTTTTGATTCTCTTAAATATCATTATTAACCTGATAATGTTCGTCTTTGTAAATTCAATATTCAAATCTTCACAACTTTGTTGGAAAAGTTTTTCCTGTGCGGCTTCGGTAGAGCCATACATAAACTCTTTTTCCCAAGGTTCTTTTATTTCATCTATATTTACTCGTTCAATATTGGGGGTAAAATATAGCATACCTGCCTTGCCACTCACAAGAAATGCGTCCCGCTTTAAATTATTGTTATTTCGTAATGCCTCAGTTTGTTGCTCTTTAGTAGTAAGAATCTGCTGCCCCTCTGGTGCATTATAAAAATCATTTCCATAATATTCTTTCATAAACTTATTCATCCAGTCGTACTGGGAAACCAATGAACCATCTGGCATAGGAATACTGGGCTTTTTACTAAGCTTGCGCCAATAATCAACGTCCTTTAACTCTCGCTCTACGCCTTTAGGTACACGATCTTTTTTACTCATTAAAAAATCCTATCAACTACGTTCAATTCTAAACATAATTCTGGTGACATATAGAAGTCGTGACTTTTACCTTGCTGCATCCAATAATCAATAGGCGTTCCAGTTAATTCAAACATAAGGGTACACCAACGCTCAGAAAGGGTCTGTGCCTGTTTTACATTGTGTAGGATTTCGGAGTGTTTACCGCCTACTTCGTAACTCATTTCGTGGTGCATAAATTCGGATAATCTGGATATACTACGTTTATCGCCTGCGGCTAAAATTGCAGTAGAAGCACTCATAATTTTACCATAACCTTTAGTGTGTATAGCGCACGTTGACTCTTGCATACGTCCAATAATAGCCAACGCTGTATGAACATCTCCGCCATAACTATTAATCTTTATGGTTATAATTTTTCTTCTATTTTGTGACTCTAATAACGTCATTGCCGTATCAAAAAAATCGAAATGAAACTCTTCGATATCTTCTGTAAGCTGTATAGTGCGAGCATCTAAATTGATGCCGCGCTCTAGCGCCGTTTCCATATTTAACTGGAACCGCTCCAACTCATATCGTTTATCTACTTTTTGATGACGGGGGTCTGACATTACAGAGTATTTCCTCGGTTAGATTCTTTTTCTTTAGGTAAATTACCTGCTCGCAATGAATACATTGTGCTTTGGCTGTATTCTGCATCTTTAGCTCGACGATCAGCAATACGTTTTTCGCCCTCTTCTGCGGTAATATACTCACGTTTAACTAATTCGTTGATATCATCTTCAAATCCGTTAAAGAATACCGTTTGACCTTTTTTCAAAACGATATCGTCAGTAATGTATGCTCTAATAACATCGGTAGGATTACCTTTGTCATCCAGGATTCTTTGCACCAATGCAAATTTACCTGTATTTTTAACTTCACTCATTGAGACCTCCTAATGAGATGTTTCTTTTTCTTCTTTTACAATATAATTCTTATTTCTAATGCCCAATCCCCAGCCAATGCAGAACGCGTGTAAATTTTTTACATCAATATCAGGCTGATTATCTACTAATTCTGAGTAGAACTTTAACATATCCCCGCCAAACACCGCTAGTTCCATAGCCTGCACAAAAATAAGTTGTGTAGGAGTTAGTCCTTTAATGTTTTGGCCCTTCGTATAAATTACTTTACGAAGTTCTTGATATAGTTCGTTGTGATCTTCTATTGTCATTACCATAATGTACCACGATTAAAGGTATTTGTCAAGAGAAATTTCTAACAAAATTAGTTCCTGTTCTCTATGATAGTGATATTGTTCATATATCCGGTCAATAATTCTTTTCACATACAGTTCTGGTAAGTCTTTATACACGTCAGGAATACTAACGTATCTTATTCCTAGCGGGTATTCATCATTTAACTTTCTATGTTCATTAGTGGCATGAAGATTCTCTATCATATAATAGTGAGTTCCAAATGCTTCATATTTAAAATTTCTATACATTTTCATATTAATACCTTACTACCTTTACTTCTCCGCTTACGCTATGTTTAACACATTTTAATCGTTTACCCGGCATTGTCCACATTCTTAACCACATTTTAATCTCCTTTTTGCAAAAGTGTTTTGGCTGATGTTTTTCTAAATTGTAATATAAAAAAGTGTTTTTTGCAAAAGTGTTTTGGCTGATGTTTCAAACTGATACAACTTTTTGTTTGACCACGCGTGTCCCGAAAAATTGTAAATATAGATGATAAAAACGAATCTTAATATACAGTATTTGCTCGGAATGGCATGATATAGTGATATAACTGCAAGAATCGTGCCAATTCTTCTTAATTTGTATCATTCCGGGGCGTATATATTTTTGACATCTCATTATGATACGTTCCAATTTGAGATATTCTCATTTTGATACACTTATATTGCAAAAAACGTGCCACTTATTTTTAAAAATAATTAAAATAATCCTAAAGTTTTTCTCTAATCCGACGATTAGTAGTTATAACAAGGAGTTGACAATGAGAGAACTACTCAAACAATTAAAACAATACGATACTAAAGGACAAATCTTAATAATGTGGTCATGCCCGTCTACTGGTAATGTGTGTATCAGAAATAAAATAAACGGTAAGACCCATGTATTCAACGTAAAACAAGGAGTATTATAATGAGTCAAGCTAAATTAGTTGAACTTAATAATATAATAGACATCTCAAGACATACCGTCAAGAGTGATGTCTCAAAAATAGAACGTCGTATAGCTCGGGAATGGCTAATGCATGAGTCTCAAGCTGATACGGCTATCACATTGCAATTAGAGAACTTAATATTGACGTATGGATTAGACAAAGTTTTAAATGTACTAAAACAAGGCGGTGTAAAATGATACAAATTAAAAATGATATAGTTTCAATCAATCGAAAAATAAAAATTACAAGAAAACATAAAGCCAAAATGAAACACCTAAATTCGAGACAATTTGGTGCATACTTATTAAGCATCTTAGGTTCTAAACAGAATCTAAATGGAATCAATGACTTAATTAAGACTAAGGGGCGCGACGCATTAGCTAGAAAAAGTCCTAATAATATTCTAGTATCGTTTCAGGACTTATTAGACAACGATGGTAATAGAAACCATGCCCCGCGAAATAGTAGCGACAAGACAAATTGGGTTGGAGTTGAGATTGAATGCTATATTGACGGTATCAATTTTAGGGAATCAGAACGTCGAGTTGATTGTGGCGATTGCGATGGTTCTGGTCGAGACTATGACGACGATGGAGAACCATCAGGAGACTGTCCACAATGCGAAGGGGCCGGATATGTATATTGTGATGGGGATGACAGTAATGTACTAATGAAATTAAAACAAGCATTAGAACGTGAAAAAATTACTAGATGCTCCGTACGTCGTGATGGCAGTTTAGACGATGATGGCGGAGTCGAAATTACATTCCTATTCGACGCGGCGCATGGCTTCGCTAAACTTGAAAAACTATGTAATATATTAAATTCGTTTGGCGCTCGCGTCAATTCTGATTGTGGTTTACATATTCATTTAGACTTTAGTCATAGTATATGGAACTCAACTAATGTAATGACAATGGGAAAACGTATGGCATTATTTTTACCTATATTAAGTCAATTCGTGCCCGTTTCGCGTCGTACTAATAACTATTGCAAACTTGTCGCATCTAGTCAAGACAGGTATTCTGCAATCAATCTCACTTCATATTCTAAACATAGAACGATTGAGATTAGAATGCATAGTGGAACGACTAATTTTAATAAGATCAAAAATTGGATTGAATTGTGGACTAAGATCAAAAATAAGTGTAGTAATCCATTGAATCATGAACCTGAAGATTTTCAGGACTTCATTGACATATTGGAGCTAAACGATACACTTGTAGAATTTTATGACAAGCGTATGACTAAATTTAATACAGCTAATAATAAGCCATTACTGATTGAAAATATTGATGGTACTATGATAGAACTAGATAATCATGTACAAATTGAGGACAACGAGGAGCGCGGCAACGATGCCGCCTAATAGGAGAGAACGATATGTGTAAAATTGCAGTATTCACAAATGCTAATAAGTTAGACGTAAAAACTACCGTCAATCGAGCGGGTAATATATTATTAAAATCAGAACGTGATGGGTTTGGCTATGCCGTTCAAGGAGTATCAGGAGTATATGGAGAGAAATGTGTAGACACTAGTTTTATTAGCCGTATTGATTACAAGTTTGAAATACCTCAAAGTGTAATCATTCAAAAATATTCTAAGTTTGGAATCAAGTCAAAGCCTAGTGGTCCTTTAATAATGCATGGCCGTATTAGTACCAATGACAAAGGATTACTTAATTGTCATCCTATGATTAGAGACAATCATTACTTGATTCACAATGGAGTAGTTTCAGACGATGGCCCCGAGTATGTCAAACAGACAACTAATGACTCAGAAGACCTATTATATAGATTCATTGAGGGAATCAATTCAGTAGAAGACAACTTGACTGGATACTATGCCTTTGCTTGTATAGACCCAAACGGTAATCTTCACATTGTCCGTGATTCTGTGGCTTCATTATATATTACATGGCTTGACAAGTATGATACATACCTAATAGGTACTACCGTAGACTTATTAGAATCAATTGCTAAATCTATTGGATGCGAAATTGAAATGATTGAAGAGGTCAGAAAAGACATATACATGGTATTCAAAGGTAATGAATTGACTTATATCAATGAGATTAGTCCTAGAGGCTGGAATTATAATCAATCTAAATATTCCGAATCGAGCCTAGGCAAACTAATTGATTCATATAGTTCTCAGTCAACTAATAAGATTACTACTGTTGACCAGTGGAATGATACGGCTAAATGGAGTAGTCATCACAGAAATAATATTACTGATATAGACTTAGACGATGCTGAATACTACGCTGAAGAGAAATTTTTTGAGGCTATAGACCAAAGGCTTGACGATACTTGTACTATATGGGACAAGCACGGTAATGAAATTACTATGCATCAATTCGATAATCTCACAATAGAACAACAGAAAATGTGTCTAATTGAGACATCCGATGGCGAGTATATTCAATATTTCATTGGTAATGAAAAAGTGTCTTAATTAGAGAATTTATTTTACAATGGGGCCTCAAGTTATGGGGCCTCAATCCGATTAGTAGTTATAACAAGGAGAGAACAAATGAAGCATTGCTGTGAAATTAAATCATACCCCGAAACTATATTAGAGTCAATTCGAGACATTCAACGACAAGTAGAATTTTTGTCCGAAGTGTCTAATAATCTTGAGACATTGAAACGACAAGTATCATTAGAACACAATTTGTCTTACTATGATACACAAGACCTTATTCTAAAATTGAAACGTCTCGCAATGGAGCATATATGAGTATGACTCAGCAGATTCTAATTAGTCTTAGTATAGCCTTTTTTATTTTTGCTTTAGCTAATTTAATTACATTCATTATAGCAATCGAGCATATTAAGTTATGGCTAAATTAAGATACTTATTATTATTACTAATTACTTCTTGTGGGGCATTCAAGGCCCCTAATTTCATTCATTCTGAGTCAATTGAGTTTGATTCTCATATTGATACATACCTAGAATCTAAGCTTGAATATTTAGGTACTAATCAATCATATAGGCATATACTAATCAGATTCGCATCTCTTGAGTATCCCACACTAGGCCGATGCATTAGGCCCCACGATGACAGTCTAAGGACTATTGAGATTGATTCGGCTTCATGGGCTGCAATGAGTCACGCGCGGCGTGAAGCCTTAATAATGCATGAACTAGGTCATTGTGATTTAGACAAGGGGCATACCTATACGGCCCCTAATGTGATGACTCCTAATCTAATCGGCGGCGTATACTATTTTAATAATCGTTCTAGTCTATTATACAAGTTCTTTAATAATCTCTAATACTTATAATTTTTTCATTGACAATGTATCAATCATGGACTATACTAAAGTAATAAGTACGGGTATTAGTCGCACAATCAAGGCCCCTACTTAGTACACTGAGTGAATACCTAAGAGACAATCAAAGGTACAAGCAAAGGTATATGACCGCTAAAGACAAAGGCATATACACACTTGACTCAATCCTCGGAGCGCCTATATACTTGACCTATAGTGGTAGTATACGGCTAATTTAGTGTACTAGGAACTAAGTTCATTCATTAGTTCAAAGTGTTCATTTAGCATTTCTACGCCTAAATTAAGTCATATACACTAGTACATACGATTATTTAGCCTATAACATAGGTAATTATTTAGCGCCCGATATAGACAGCGGCGTATAACACTAATGTGTGTATTCAGGTACTTAGACAGTTTAAACTCCTAAATATAGGTATTATTATATACTTAGTAATATAAGTAGGTATATAGTAATCCTGTCTCATTCTGTATCATGTACCATATTAATACTGTCTCACTATGAGTCAATAAGTAATTCTAATAGGATTGTAGGCACAAATCTTGCAATATGCAATAAGCGTGCCGCACGAGGGTTATGAATCGGGATGAGATGGACCAAAATGATACCCTCTACATAGCACTCCAAAAAATAAAAAATTACTTTTGGTATCTCAGAGTACCTGTAGCGCAATACTGGGCTAAAATATAGAGCCTGGGTCTTGTCTAAAGCCCAAATATAAAGAGGGGCCACTACTTCACAAGGCTCCATATAAAAAAATATACAAATAAGTTAGGGTGGCCCGCCTGGATGCCACGGTTAGGTACCCTTAGCTGCTGGAATAGCGCAGCCACATAGTAGCTCCAGCAGCGCCTACGTTCAATCTTACGGCTTATAACGCGTTATACCGTATGTCTAAAAGTTCTACAGTGAAAAAACTACTGTATATACACTACATTCCTTAATAAAATCAATAACATAAGTCACTTAATGTAAAGTATTGTAAAAATACGTAAAATAGTAAATTTAATATAACGAGAAACCGTCAGTATTTCGATATATCGTGCATTATTAAATCGTAACTCATACTAGTCATTTTGATACAAATGTTCATAATGAGATACTTAGTTGACATATTCACAAAAGATTGACATACTTGTGATATGGAGGACATTATGAAAAAAATGATCTTAGTAGGTTTAATCTTATTGTTGGGGGCGTGTGCCGAAGATGGTAAAGATGGAGTGGATGGCAAACCGGGTAAGCCTGGTATGAACGGTACACCCGGAGTTCCTGGAGCGCCAGGCAACCCAGGGCGCGATGGATTAGACGGTATTCCTGGTACAGATGGTATCAATGGTATTGACGGTGTAAACGGAATTAACGGTATCCAGTTTAGTATTGTGGACCCGTGTGGTGATGGAGTAGGACCCGACGAAGTATTGTTGATTATGGACGATGGTAGGGTTTTAGCCTGGTATCTAAATGTTGGGTTAAGCTTGCTAAGCCCCAATACTACTTATAGAACCACAGACACACAAATGTGCTATTTTATGGTAGTGGATGGTGAAGTGGAGGAGCTATGAAAAATAGAGACGAAGATCACTTAATAAAAGTATTATGGATTTCTTTTGGTGCTATAGTAATTACTTATGTATTACTAATGGCTAGTATTAATATGATCGCGGAGGCGCTGAATGGACTTTAAAATAAATGATGAAATTGAACTTGTAGACAATACAGACCATTATTGTATTGGTCATAAATTTAAAATTAAACGTATCGACGATTTAGCTCCCGAGTATCAAATACTCGTTGGAGACAAGTTATACTATTGTGTTGATAGTAAAGAGCAAGATGCCGAACTATATAATAGAGATTTTAAGTTACTTGATGTTTCAGTAAATACAGACCCCAATTCGTTAAGAGGTAAGGATGTTATCATTATAGACAATACTCGTAGAGATAGACACAGATTAAACTTTGGCGATATTTGTCGAGTACAAAACGTATCTCCATATAGCGAATATGGCGGAGAAGGACAAAGTATATCAATATTAACATCGCGCGGTAGATCGTACTATGTAAATAGACAAGATATTATGTTACTGAGTGAATATAATGCAATGCATGGAACTAACTTTACATTTGAGCGCAGACCAACTGATCGACAAGTCAGAGACAGCGAAGTCGCGCGAAGTCTTGAAATTGACTTACGTAATTCAGAAGAGGCTATACGCAATATGAGCGACCCCAGGTATCTACGGCCAGAGCATAGAGATATTACCTACATTGTAGGTATTGCTGGTTCTATTGAAATAGAATTAGATGGAGCAGCTTTAGCAGCACTAACTGAAGTCACAATAATGAATACTGTTCCAGAACCAACGGCTGATATACCGAGTCACACTTATCCAATTGGCACAGAAGTGCAAATTTTAACTAACGCCGCAGCAAGCCGATGGGCACATAATTTCCCTGCGGGTAGTCGTGGTATTATTGTTGAACACTATCCAGAACCCGAAGTGTACCGAATTGATGGAATAATTCAAATAGTGCCATCATCATGTTTTCGTGTAGTTGAGTAGTTTTAAGAAAAAATAACTTGACAAGATTTAAAAATGTGGTTATAATATCTATATGGCCACATTCCAGCAAAGCGGACAATAAAGTCCGCGCTGTTGATGTAACGAGATTTAAGGATAGGTTTGTCTAATGATTGGTAAACTAGTAACTTGTACATTATTGTTACACCTGTATAGAAGTTATCCACCCACTGAAACACACTGGGCAACTGTTGAAGTGCCTTGTATAGTCGAGGATAGTAGAGGACCTCATGACATAGGCGACGGTAGGCTAAGTTTATATGTGAATTGCGCCGCTTTGTTGAAAGAGGCACGAATGACTCGTACCCCCGGAAATCAAACAAGCCGATGGGTTATCTATGAAGAGGATTGTTTCTAATGTTTAAAGTTGGAGATAAAGTAAAACTTAGAGGGTTTCAGTCAGGCGAGATTGGAGAAATTATTGAAATAAACCCGAATAATGTTTATGTCAATAAAGTAAAATGGAGTGCAAATGAAAGTAGATTTGCAGATAACGAACTTGAATTAGTATCTACACAAATTACACTAGGTCCTGGTGAAATATGGCTACCCGAAGGGTATAAGAAGGATAATTTTGTAGATTGTAAAGGCCCAGTATGTCAATGCGGAGTCGATACGTTAGGCTATGGCAAACATAGCGATTGGTGCGAAAAGCATGATTAGTGCATACGCCGCAGCCGCATTCGTATCAATTAATGTGCAACAAGGACAAGCTATGCCGGATGCAGATGCTCCTAGATATATAGCAAAGGCAATAGTTCAAGAATTAGAATTAAAAGATATCGCATCTCGTTTTGAGAAGAAATATCTAAAGCTTGACAAACACAAAGAACTTGTATATATTGGTATTATAGCTCGGGCAATAATAGAACAACGAGCAAGTTATACATGGCGATTTTAAGCTGGGTAGTTTAATGGTAAAACCCTGGTTTGTTATCAGGACGATGCGGGTTCGACTCCCGTCCCAGCCCTTTTATATGGAGGATTAAATGATTAATGTATTTATAGTTAAGAATAGTAAAAATCCATCGAATTTAGGATATAACCTTCAATTTCCATTTTATGGGTATATTGAAAGTCCTCCCGAAATAGGTAAGCCATTATTAATTTTATCAAGTATCGAATGGTTTAGAACATCTGTTATAACTCATGTTGAAAAAGATGCAAATAATCCGGGATGGGTTATTAAAACACTAAATAGTATTTATACCGTAACAATTAATGAAGATGGAGAACACAATGTTGCATGAAGTCTTAGAAACTATTAAGTTGTTGATCGTTGTATGTGGCGGAATGCTCAGTGTCTGGTTATTTCTAATCTGGATTTATTTCCTTGGGAGAATCGTATCATGAAGTTCACAATATTTGATGCCCTAGTTATTGGTTATTTGTTTGGAGTATTTATGAAAGTAGATATGCCGCTATTTATTCATATTGCAGTTGTGCCTATCAGTCTATTTAGTATGTACAATAATTTAAAAGAAATGAACAATATTGGGAAATTAAAATAATGGGACACCCTAGATATTGTCCACATTGTAATTTTGATATGCGCGGAAAAGAGATACCAGACGAACATAAACAGTATTATGCTGGAGATGGATTTTATAGTGAATGTATTGGTATTGAAGTTCGAGGATACTACGATGGAGTTGCCTATTGGCGTTGTCCCTATTGTGAATATACGTGGGCGAGATTTCCCTGGGTTCCCGCATTTGAAGAACTTATGAAAAAATGTGACGAAAATGGGATTTATAATGAAAACTAAAGGATTTTGGATACATTGTTATAGTATGGATGTCGTGTACGAAGTTCTTAAAGTTTACGACGTTCATGAAGATTATCTAAAGGTTAAATATCGTTGCTGGAACAAAGGACAAGGCACTATGAGTTGGCTTATAGATGGACTTTACTTTAATGGTAAGGTTATGAAAAAAGACCTAGATAAATGGAGACGCCATGAGCCTCTCTCTATTTAAACAAAAAACAAATAGAACATTACACTTACGTGGTCAACTACAAGCCGCTCGTAATTCTAATAATCTTAATGCCATCAAAGAATATAGTTTTAAACTTGCTGTGAATAATGCTGAGATAGTAGATTTACTAGTAGATTTTTTAGAACGTGTAGAGAAGTCCGACGCCGACGGTGCCGTCCGTTCTGCCATAGACTCCGCCATAAATATTCCACAGAATGCGGCGGTTTACGTCTACAGTCCAGACAGGCGTAGAGGTAAATAAGTCGTACTTAACACCTACGGCCCAATCGGGCTTAGGTGTACTTGATTTAATTGATGAACCTTCAGATTGTTCATTCTTTTCTGTTTCAATAACAGTAACTTTCTTACCGTCAGGAAACTCAGTTTTTATTTCTTTACTAATCGTATGTGTACGGTCTTTGTACACAATCTTTTCTTCAATACTGTGCATAGGATTAATATAAGCACCGATAAGAATACCAACAACAAGAATACCTCCACATATAAGAATTTTATTTAACATCTTTATTCCTTAAGTAGACTTCGTATATTTCAAGAAACTTATTCATTGGTAGTGATACCTGGATATCTTCATGATTTTTACAGAAGGCAATTAGTGGTGTATGTTCGGCACGACAGTTAGTTCTAGCTTGTTCAATAGCCGACCATATACTAAGTTTCTCAACATTTTTACATTCTATACTAAACGGAAATTGCTTACGAGCGGCAGGACTAAGAAGTATGTCCTCACCCGGAGCACCCATAGACGCTGACCTAATATCGTCAGATTCTAGTCCATTACTAATATTGAGTAAAGCCTTAGATACATCTTGTTGCAATCTTCGGCCTTTTTGTTTAGCAGATGCCGTGCGCATTAGTTCACTAACGGACAGGCAGATTCTTCAAATTCCACTGGTCCAAAAAAAGTCTCAATAGATACAGTGCGGCGCTCTTGTAAAAGAACATTACTACATTCAAAGTCTGACATTTTATCTGAAACTTTTTGTTTAACAGAATCTTTCCAGTATATCCACCATTCATTAATAACTTTATTTTTATATACAGCTAATGAAATACCAATTCTATCGGCATTCATTTGTTCCATTTTACGAACTACTTGTTTCCACATAGCAAGTTGTTGTTCAACTTCGCCATCTTCAAATTGACCGCGAAATGAACCCTTAGCTCTATGAAACATAAAGATTGCGTTCTCTGTTGCATGACGTTTACCTGGCAGAGCCTCAACAATACCTGCTGCCATAGATGCAGCAAAAATTGTAACAGTTTCAAGATTTTTTATAGTTTTTGCAAATTCAATAAATCGAAGTCCCGAGTAGATTTCTCCTCCTCCAGAATCAACAACTAAATATATTGGATATGTTTTTTTTCCTCTAGTTAAATCTTGATCAATTAGACAGAATTTTAGTTCTTGCATCGACTCGCTATTAACTTCGCCAGCTAATGTACAGTAATTTTTTGTTGTCAAAAGAGTTGGCTCTTGTGCCGCCAACAAAGAAAAAATAAGGGAAAGTAACATTATCGTACCTTTGGTTCGGGTTGTATAAAAATTAATTCGGCTCTAACTTTGTTCATATCCATATTAGGACAGGTCTTGGGAGTAGTGACAGCTTCGCAATGACCAAGAACTCGGTCAATAGGAATATTGTATTTACCTCGAAGCCAGTTTATAATACCAGTGAGGCTTTTTTGTTGTTCGGGACTAAAGTTCTTTTTTCCGACAACACAGATACCGATAGAATTAGAATTTACTCCGGCGGCGTGTGCGCCAGCAACTTCATCTTTTCTACCTTGTTCTATTTCACCATTACGACGAATGATGTAGTGATATCCGATATCGTTCCATCCATTACCTTTGGGCGGTTTATCGGTATGCCAAGATTTGATTTCTTTATATCCAATATCCATATAATCTGGAGAATCGGAACAATGAACAACGACAAGATCAATCTTTCTCATAATGCCTCCAAAAATAGTATAGTCATTCTGCGCGACTATACTATGTGTACATGGAGGGCATAGTATGTCCAGAAATAGAGCAGGCCGTGCCGAGCTAATTAAAAGACGCGAAGAAATTCAACAACTTATCTTATCTGGTCATAATACCGGAGAGATAGTTGATATGATGTCTGAGAAGTGGAAAACCACAAAAAGAGCTATTCAAGAGGACCTCCTAAGAATCAGCAAAGAGTGGCAAGAACGCGCCCCAGAAGAAACTCAGAAGATGCGAAATAAATACGCCGACAGGTTAGAGTTCATGTACAATGAAGCGATGACCAAAGGCAATCTAAAGATCGCACTTGAAATCCAAAAAGAAATACATAAATTAAATTCTGTATATCACGAAAAAGAAACCATTAACGAATCCGAAATGCCGAAGTTTATTAATATTAGTAAACGTGACCCATTGAAGGTAGTCGGTGGAGAGTAATATACAATTATCCGATAGCCAATATGAATTTATATTTGCGAAAGAACCGCACGTATTATTCTGTGGAGGAGTCGGCTCGGGAAAAACATTTAGTGGTGCATTATGGGCAATAATGATGGCCCAACAATATCCAGATTGTAGAGGATTAATTACAGCAAATACCCATTCGCAGTTACAAAAGGCGACACTAGCGGAACTCTTTGGATTATGCGATACATTAAAAATTCCTTATAGACATTTATTAAATCAAAATAAAATTTTTATTGGTAATTCTGAAATCCTTTGTTATACAATGAAAAAACCAGAAAACTTAGCTGGACCCACGGTAGGATGGTGGTGGCCAGACGAAGCATCTTTTTATAGTCAATTGGCGTTTGACAAAGGCGCTGCTCGCGTACGGGATAAAAAAGGCCCATGTCAAATACGTTTCACTACAACCCCGAACGGGTTTAATTGGCTATATGAATATTTCATTGAAAAGCCCGCCGACTATAAAAAAGTTATATATTCAGCAACATCGGATAACGCGGCAAACCTACCTGATACCTATGTGACACAACTTGAACAGCAATATGACAGTAAGATGGCCGCTCAAGAACTTAGTGGCCAGTTTATTAATTTGAACTCAGGTCAGGTATATTATGCCTTTGATCGTAAGAAACACGTTAAAAATATTGAACTTACTGATCGAGATATGCTTTTTGTTGGGCTAGATTTCAACGTACACCCATTATGTGGCGTTTTTGTGGCAAAGCGTGGCGAAATGTTATATATAGTAGATGAACTATATCTGGAAAACAGTAATACCTTCGCTGCGGCCAAAGAGATAATCAGACGCTATCCGGCTCGCTATGTACAAATCGTGGCAGACGAGACCGGGAATAGACGCAGAACCTCGTCAAATCAAACCGATCATGAAATCCTCCGCAGGGCAAATTTAGAAGTAGTTAAGTTTACCAATCCGCCTGTCAAGGATAGATACAATAACTTAAACCGACTTTTTGATCGAGGCTACATTAAAATTCATCCTAGATGCGTTAATCTTATTAAGGATTTAGAACAATTAACTTATGATAACGAAGACCCGATGCTAAGTCATATTTCTGACGCTACGGGTTATGTTGCGTGGAAAGTCAACCCTCTTCAAAAACCTAGACGCTCTGGTCGTATATACAACCCTTAAACGCACGATCAGACTATACTATAATCAAGGACCTCTATGAAAACAACTAAACCTTTAGTTCAATTAATACCTGATATCCTTGCACATTATCGCAATTATTGGGGTCAAATGCAATTTGAGCTAAAGATGTACAAATTACATGAAGGCCAAGTTCGTGAAGCGGTTGAGGCATCACTTAAAAATGAGATGTTATCTCCGTCTGCCTATAAACGCGCGGTTGAGCGCATCCCCAGTATTAACGTAGTTCAAAAGGTATCTGACAAATTATCTAAGGTTTACGCAGAGGCCCCTATTAGGTTCTCCGAAAAAGACCAAGAATTGATTACCGAATTTACTGATTCGTTATCGCTAAATGCATATATGGCTGAAGCCAATCGTTCGTTTAATTATAATAATCGTTGTGCATTAGAAATCTATCAAGAGGAGGGAGTACAGAAACTTAAATTGTTAAATGCTCACCAATTCTTACCGTTTTCTGATAGCATCACAAGTCCAAATCAAATGACCGTATTTATTAAACTCTTGGGACAAGAAACCCAAAGACAAGAGGCCGTTGCTGATAATATGGGCTACCGAGACCCGAAGCCCGATCAAGTTACAATGGTAGATTTATTCGCGTTGTATAGCGACGATGAATTTATGGTTATTGATTCTAGCGGCGCAGTTCGCTCTGATCTAATGGCTAAAATGGGAGCTACCTCAACGGTTAACCCATTTGGGGTAATACCTTTTGTTTATATTAATCGGTCTTTCACCGAACTAGTTCCTTTCCCAAATCAAACCGGATATGACCTAGGTATTCTTGTTCCTAAACTTTTAACTGATCTTAACTTCTCCGCCCAATTTATGAGTCACTCAGTTATATGGACGCGTAACGTACAACTTCAAAATCCAGATATTAACCCAGACGCTATTGTTGATCTCGGTGATACTACTCCAGATGGAGGCACACCTGATATCGGAGTTATTAAACCTGAGACTGATATATCCAATGTTCTAAGTCTTATTGAGTTTCAATTATCTGCGTACTTGTCAACTGTTGGAATAAAGTCAGGCGCAATCGGTCAACTTGAAGCATCAAATGCATCTAGTGGTATTTCTAAAATTATCGACGAAGGTGACACTACCGAAATTCGTAAAAAACAAACAGAACTATTTCGTATGATTGAAAAGGATTTTTGGAATAAACTTTCTACAATGCAAGCATACTGGTCTACAGGCGCGATTGTAATTAAGAAAGATAAATTTAATCCGGCATTTATTGAAAGCTTTTCTATCAAATTCGCCGATATTAAACCAATCGAATCTGAAAAAGATAAATACGATAAAATGAAAGTTGCTCGTGAACTTAAATTAATTACTAAGAGACAAGCACTTAAAGAAATCTACCCTAACTTACCTGAAGATCAACTTGATGTCAGACTTGAAGAGTTAGAAGAGGAACTTAAAAAAGAGAAAAAAGAAATGATGCAAATGGGACTGACTCCTGGAGCTACACAACTTGATCGTCAAAAGGCTGGAGTATCGGATGCTAACTTAATAAAGAAGGCCGCCAATGGAACCCTCCCAGAATAAGATAATACGCATCCCAGATAAATATAATGTATTACAGAGACAAAAAATTGGCGAAGATATAGTTAGGTTGATAAGACAAAGAACGCAGAATGGGCTGGACGTAAATGGAAACTTGTTTCGAGAATATGCGCCGTCTTATGAAAAATCTGGTCAACCTGTGGATTTGAGATTTAGCGGTAATATGATGGCCGACCTAGAGGTACTTTCTCACGGCGTAGGATTTATTACCATTGGATTTATAGACCCCGAGTCAAATGATAAGGCATCATGGATACAAAGACCAACTGGGCAGAAGTTAGGTAAACAGCCTATCAGGAACTTTGTTGGCATAAGCCAAACAGACCTTGACCTAATATTGAGTAGATATGACAATTAAAGATTTACAAAAAAAACTTAATCGTCTATTACCCGAAGCAATTAATCGTGACTTAATGACTGATATTGCTAAAGCTGTTCAGACTAATGTGAAGGCCAGAACTCGTAGAGGTTATGGAGTTGACAAAGAAGGCGCACCCGCCAAGAAATTAAAACCTCTTAGTGATACATATAAAAAAGAGCGTAAAAGATTAAAGGCCAAAGGCGAACTACATCCAGAGACGACACCAAATAAATCGAACCTCACTAAAACCGGGGCAATGATCGACTCGGTAGATTTTGAAGTTACTAGCAATAATGAAGCGCGTATCTTCGTAAGCGGTGAAGCCAATGAAAAAAAGGCCAGATACAATGCGGAAAAAGATCGTAAGTTTATGAATCTTAGCCGCAGAGAAATTAAAGATATAACAGATATAGTTGAAGAAAGATTAAATAAAGGTATAAAGAAAGGCTAGTAGCCGGGAGAAAATATGCCAGAAAATAAAGAAAATAACGGTAGTGCCGTGGACGATCAGAATGTTTCTGACGACAAAAAAGTAGTTCCTGTTAGAGCGTATGAAGAGGTTACTCGTGATATGCATAAAGAGAAAGCAAGACGCAAAGAGTTGGAGGCATCTTTAAATGAGTTGCAAGCCCAACTTAAGCTTCAAGAAGAGGCTGAAATGCAGAAGCAAGAACAATGGAAAGAACTCTATCAGAAAACTAAAGCTGAATCAGAACAGGAGAAACAAAGAGCCGAACAAGAAAAGAATCGCTATATGCGTTCTGTAAAAATGTCCGCGCTTAAAAGTGAACTCGGAGGAAAAATTAAGGATGAGTACCTCACGTTCGCAAATCTTGATGCTATTACGGTAAATGAACATGGAGCAATTGACGCTGATTCGGTACTTAGTGTAGCGAACCAGTTTAGAAAAGAGCACGGCCAATTGATACCAAAATCAGATAACGCTAATATTACAGGACATTCCCCGTCTAATTTAGACAACTTTAACCCAAAGCCGATCAATCAAATGACTCATGATGAGAAGGTTGCTCTGCTTAAGCAAATACACGCAAATAAACAATAGGAGTTTATAAATGGCTGCAATTACATCCGCCGCTAATGTCGGCGTAACTGAGATGGAACTCATTGCAAGTATTGTTGAGGAAAACCGTTTAGCTAATACGGTTCTAATGAACACTACCGAAGATCGTTCTAATCTTTTACAACCCGGTATCAAATCACTTGAATTACCACGTTTCCACGCTACTGATAGCGCAGGTTTCCGTCGTTTTGGTGACCCTGATACTCAAAATCCTGATGGTGAAACACCCGTTGCACTTAAAACTGTAACATTAGATGTTGACATTATCAACCTTAACCAATGGAAAAACTTGTCTTATCGTTTGCCCGATAGAGTTGTTGCTCAAAACAGAGTTAATCTTATCTCTGAATTTGCAGCACAAGCTGGTAAAGATATGGCTCGTTACATGGACGAATCTGTTCGTGTAGTCTATGCTACCCTTACTCAAGCGGTAACTTATGACGGTCCCGCAGATGCCGATATTCCTGCATTGACTGCAACAATCAGTCTTTCAAATATCGCTCAAGCGCGTTTGATCTTGGATAAACAATATGTTTCTTCAATGAATCGTTTTCTTATTATCTCTCCTGCACAAGAAAAAGCTATCATCAAAATGGATAACTTTGTTAATGCAGACCAATATGGTTCAAGAGAAGCACTTCTTAACGGAGAAGTTGGACGCATTTATGGATTTACCGTAATTAAATCTACTCTTCTTGCTGACGATGAGTCGTATGCTGTGCATAAACATTGCGTTAATACTGCAATGCAAAAAGCACTTGACTATGAAACTCAACGCGCAGACGTTACTATTCGTGCCACTGACTACTCTTTCGCAGTAGGCTGGGGATTAACACTTATGGATGGCGGCGCTTACGGCGTTAAATTCGAGCTATAATAGTTTAATTCACTGAGGGGCTTCGGCCCCTTGGTCTTCTTTAGGTAAACTATGAACGAGAGAAAATATATAACATTGTCACTACAGGCCGATACGCCCGAGGAACTATCTATCCTTACGATAGCTGCTCAGACGAATTGGGGTATGACGTTAGATTTTTTTGATTTCTCTCAATTAAAGAATGGTAAATTCATTTGCTGGTTTAAAGTTCCACTTGCTGAATGGAACGAGAGGGTAGCAAATGGCTAAGATTCCTTTAACGGGTCAAGGTACAACCCTTGATAATGAATATAAGAAGTTTCGTAGAGATGAAACCACAGATGAACGGTTTGTTGCTGTTACTGACCCAGGCGTCGAGGTTAAACTTGATGAAGTTATTGACGCGCTTGAGAATATAAATTTTGATGGCACTGTTACTGTTTCTAATGAAGTTGAAGTAAAGAATGATGTCGGAAACCCTATTCCAACTAGCGACGCCGATACACATACCAAGTTAGATGAAATTAACGATAACCTAACTAATGTTCAAGATTCTATTGATACATTCGCAGCACAAAATAATGCAGACCTTGGTGTTATATCAGATGAATTAAGTGACGCAAATGTTAGTTTAACCTCTATTGATAGCAAACTTACTGCGCCTTTAATTGTATCTGCACTTGATTTAGATATTAGAGATTTAGACTTTGCATCGGACTCGGTAGATGTAAGCGGTTCAATTGTTGCGCTAGACGCTCCCACATTAGCAGCACTTGAAGATATTACTGTAACTATTTCTGGCGGAGCCGTTGAGATAACAAATGATCTAGGTAATCCTATTCCGGTTTCGGCAACAGACTTAGATATCAGAAATTTAAACCATACACAAGACCAAGTAAAAATTGGCGATGGAACAGATACATTACTAGTTACAACGGCAGGTGAAGCGCATAGTAAGGTTAACGCAGCGCCGCTAAATGATTTAATATATAAAATAGTAAATTTACGATTAGACGGGACCGGAGTTAAAACTCTAAATGTTAATGGTGCCGTAACTCCACAAATTTTTTCCTTTGTGCCTGCCGCCAGTGAAACATGGTTTATTGAATCAGTAAGTCTGGCTATTGGAGACGGCGCAAGCCCGGATTTTAATGAATTTGGTTCATTGGGTGCGGCCTTAACCAACGGATTAGTTTTAGAAGTACAAAGTAAAGGCGTATTGTACGAAATAACCAATATTCAGGATAACCTAGATATTTCTTTATCTTTTATTAAATGTTTTTATCCTTCATCGGGCACAGGATGGTTAAACGATCAAGATAACTATATGGGAGAATTAACTTTTCAGAAGCCCATGTTAATTCAAAACTCTAGTGCAGATTTTATCAGATTTAGAGTTAGAGATAATCTAATTAATATAAATTGGCTACAGGCAAGAGTTAAAGCTTGGAGGATGCCATAATGGTATGGTCAGAGTTTAAAGCATTAGCCGAGAAATTAAAACTATATATTCAACTTGAAAAAAGTTATGACCATAAATATATTATTGCTATATATAATGGACCAAGAGTAATTCAGTGTGTTATAAATAAGACAGAACCTCGCAATGAAGAACAAATAGATTTTGAAAATAATTATTTACCTAGTATTAATGGTCCAATATCTAATAAAGATTTAGAAACTGGCGGACTTCAATACACACCAAAGTACGCTCCAACTGGATGGAAACAACAACGGTTTGAAACCGAGTTCCAAACATCACAACAAAATAGTATTCACGAAAAAAATTGGTTAAATGAAGATATTGGATGGTCTAGTTTAAAATTCTATAAATTAGTAGAAGGCCAAGAAATTGAATGTGAAGATCAAGCCGATATAGATATTAATTGTATTAGAACTGATCTTGAGTGGATGCCCGATATTGATTATATGGTAAAAGGTGGATGGGTCGCACAATTTGAAACCTTAGATGAAAATCTATATGTTTGGACCCAAGGCGTTGTATTACCGGATATTTACGGAGGTCCACAGTTTACATTTGCCGAGGGCGGCATGAATATGCGCTATATCGGAGCCAGGGATAAAACTGGCCTTGATGGAGTTGCCGGAACTATATTATATTATGAGCATCCGCTATTAGGACCAGGCGCAGGTACAAATAAAATTAGATTTATTGTTAGACACACCGCAGGAAAAAAACACAGGCTTCAAGCCTTATTAGATATATTTAGAGCGTAATATGAAATCGAACAAAGGCTTTATATTTAGAGTTATTGTAAATTCATTTCTAGCACTAGATCAATTATTAAATACTATTATGTTAGGTCATCCAGATGAAACAATATCTAGCCGACTTGGGAGAGCCTCTAGTAAAGAACGATATTTTTGGGTTAGATGGTTTAGACTTTTTGTAAATAAATTATTTTGGTTTGATAAAAGAATAAACTCCGATGGAACTGTTACAAGCCATTGTGAGGCCAGTATAATACCATTAGAACAAACAACATTTCGGACGTTGGACTACGAACTCTGGTCGTGGGTTAAAAAGGATTAATATGAAAGAACACATATATAAAGGGATACTCGTTATGTTCTCAGTTTTTGCTCCAATTCAATCTGTACTCTTTGCGTGTGGTGCTCTCATTGTGGCCGATATGGTTACAGGTATAATTGCCGCTAAAAAACGCGGAGAGAAGATTACATCTGCGCAGATGCGTAGGAGCGTTAGTAAACTTATTGTATATCAAATTGCTATAATTTCAGGCTTTATATTAGAAAAATATATGTTACAAGATTTAGTGCCTGTGTCAAAAATCGTTGCAGGTGTAATCGGTATGGTAGAGTTTACCTCGATTTTAGAAAACGGTAGTGCTATCGCTGGTAAAGATTTACTTGTGTTAGTATTAGAAAAACTCGGCTCAAAGAATGCGGAGAAAAAATAATGGACCAAAGAACAAAATTAACAGTCCTTCATGATAGTTCTGGATTTACAGACTTTTCCAACGAAGCACAAGATTTTAGACGGGATGCAGTTACAATTGATTTTGTAGATCAAGACCATCTTTATATTGGATATCATAAGCCGATTAACGCATTCTATGTTATGTTAAATGCGGTTAATGCAACTCCTGGCTTACTTGCATTTGAATATTATAACGGAACCGCTTGGGAGGAATTAGTAGTATCTGACGATACGAAAGTTTTAACTCGTTCTGGATTTGTAACCTGGGAAAGAGTTGAAGATTCTGCCGCGACGGAAATTAATAACTGTGAACTTCATTGGGTTCGTATCCGGTTTGATGGAGACGCACCTGATATCGTAATACAAGCAATTAATATAATCTTTGCTGACGATAATGATGTATATGCAGAAGAACCTGCCCTTATTGACCCAGCCTTTTATCCTAATGGTCAGACAAGCTATATTCTCCAACACGTTGCAGCTAAAAATAAAATCATGGCGGAACTTCGTAAATTAAAATATGTAAAGCAGACCGAAGATGGACAAGAGAACATTAACGAATGGGACATACTTGATATCTATGAAATGAGACAGGCGGCCTGTTATTATGCAATATGTCAAATATACTTTAATTTCTCTGACGACCCAGAAGATCAATACTGGGCTAAATATAAAACCTACGAATACAAGTTCGAGGAGACCTTTGGATTAGGCCGCCTACGAATTGATATAAACGACGACGGCAAAGTTGATGAAGCCGAAAAAAGGCCAATTAAGGCAATGACTTGGAGTAGATAATGGCAAATCCCAGTGCTGCTAGAGACTTACGAGACTCTATAAAAATGTGTCTGTCCGAAGAGGCTGGGCCGGACTATACTACATTGAAATACGTTGATAGTGCTAATTTAAGCAAGAATACATTTACTATGGGTCATGATAAAAGGTACGGTGTCCGTCCCGGTGAGACCCCAAGAAATGATGTTGCTGTAGCGAATCAGGCATTAACCTATACTCAGACTTTTCAGTTCGTGCTCACGAAAGGTTATAGTCAAACTGGTATGACTGACGAAGCTAAATTCGAGGCGTTCTTAGATTTACATGAGATAGCCTTAAAATTCAATAATAGGGTAATAAAAACTAAAGCAGGTTTACCGGGTACAGTGCTCAACGCGATAAACTTCTTTTTAGAAGAACCCGAATTTTTGGATGATAAAGTAGCCGTGCTCACAGGAAATATAGATATAATCTATAGGCTAACTTTATAAATAGGAGATTTTAAATGGCAATTGCTGTAAGAGATAATACCTCCTTTGCTGTAGAGATTGAAGTGACCGAAGGAACTTACGTACCGCCTGCATCCGCAGACAGTTATGTACAGGTTTTAAAAGACGGCACCGAGATGACTCGCAGTCAGGAGCTATTACAAAGAGAAATTTTTACTGGGTCTATTGGTAAGACTCAAAGCCGAGTTGGTATGCGTTCTGTTTCAGGCGCGATGCCAGTTGAGCTAAGAGCAGGTGACACAGAGGGCGCGGCCCCAGAAGCAGACAAACTATATACGTCTGCACTTGGCGGCAAGAAAGTACGCGCGGCTGTAACTACAGGTACAGGTAATACTGCAACAGTTCTTCAAATAGACGATGCAGATATTTCTGGATTTAGTAGATATGACCTTGTTGTTGTTAAAGAGGCTGGCGAGTTCCAATTTTCTTGGGTGAGCGCAGTCGATACAACTCCAAGTGCAGCTAATATTACTTTAGGTAAAGCATTGACTGGAGCACCTGCGGATAACGTAGAAATTTCTGCTACCACTCAATATTCTACTGCAAATAGCGGACACCCAAGTTTGTCAATTTCAAAATATATTGAAGCTGCTAAACTTGAACAAGCAGTTGGCTGTAAAGTCAACTCAATGAGTATTGACAATTTTACTACTGGACAAATTCCGTCCGTAAATTTTGGTTTTGAAGGATTGACTTTTGATAGTTCATTGACTGCAAGTCCTTTTACACCAAACTATGATGACAGCTTGCCCCCAATTGCATTGAGAGCGTGTTTACATCAAGATGGAGTTGATATAGCAGTTAATAACTTTACACTAGCACTTGAGAACACTCTTGGCTTTGTGACATCTACTTGTTCTGAGAATGGACGAATTAGTTCGCGCGTTACTGCACGCTCTATTACGGGCACTTTCAATCCATATAAAGATGATAACTCATTAACACAGTTTGAAAACTTTAAATGTAACGTACCTTATGACCTTTTCCTTTGGGCATTTAACCCAGATGGCGGTTGTGACTTTAACGGCGAATTTGTTAATGGCGTTGCGATCTTCTTAACTAACTGTATCACTACAGAATTAGGCGAGAGCGATCAAGATGGTCTATTAATCGAAGATGTAAGTTTTGAAGCTACACGCGGTCCACAAGGCACTGACGAAGAAATGAAGATTGCATTTTTCTAGTTAAAAATATCAGTGTGCGGTAAAAGCGTACACTCGCCCCGGAGGAGTTTAGCCGGGGTTACTTTACTTGTTTCTGGGAGGAAATATGAGTACAGTTTATCGTATAAGCGATAGAGTCGATATTAAAGTTGATGACATCGTTGTAACAATAAGCCCATTAAATTATAAAATTAAAGCTGATATGCAAGCCTGTGTTATGGCGGGTAAGCCGATGGATGCCGCTGTACTTGCACTTAAAAACAGTATTAAAGGTATTAAAGGTTTACAACTTCATGATGGTTCTGAATATGAACTAGAATTTGATGCCGATGGTTCTCTTAAAGAAGATTGTATTACAGATTTATTAAATATACCGGAATCTGATAAATTAAATGTTATCGCAATTAGTCTTATAAACGGAATGCCGCAAGGCGAGTTTTTAGACCCGCAAACAAAAAAGCCGATGGATGGCGTTAAATTTGTCGAGAAAGCGAAACAAAACAAAAAAAAGTAGATAACCAGGCATTAGCCTTAACCCCTCTTTGCTTATATCTATTCATCAAAACTACCGAAATTTCATCATTAAGTAATTTTGATAGAGCGTGTCTGGTAGCTAAATATAACTCACATTATAAGCGCGAAACGGTAAACCCAGAAATATTCAATAAAGGGTATTCAGAGGCTCAACTTAAGTACCTCAGAAAAAGTTTAGGAACAACTCTTAATATAAGCTGCAACATGGAGTTTACTCAAGAGTATAAAGATTATCCTGAATACTATCATTTTAATTTCGCAATGACTACATATCACGCTTTTAATAAATCAGGCACCCTACCCTTTCCTGGGTCTGTATCAGAACAACCCGGGCAGATTATGGATATCTTTGACACCATATTTGAATTAGATATGGAACGAGAAGAGGATAGCCGACGCAAGGCCGAGAAGGACCGTAAACGTAATGGATGATATTGATATAAAGATAAAGATAGAAGCCGCGAAAGCGGAGGCTACCCTAGCGAAACTTAATGCGACATTGAATATCACCGCAGAAAAAGAAAAGCAGGCATCTTTACAAACTGACATTCTTCAAAAAAGACTAGATCGAATGGACGAAGCCGCACAGCGTTCATCTAAAGGATTTAGTATTCTTAATATTGCCTTCGCGTCTTTTATTGGTAACATTACATCACGGGCAGTTACTACATCTATAAATTCAATAATTAATGGTATCGGCGGATTAATAAGTGCCGGACAAGATTTTGAAGCAGGTCTTATTCAAGTTGCTAAAACAACAGGATTAGGCGAATCTGCTGCCAAACAATTCGGCGATGAGATAACTCGCATAGCATTAAAGATACCTGTCGCGACTGATAAATTACTTGAGATTGCAACAGTTGCCGGACAGTTGGGTATTAAAGGCGTCGAGAATCTTACTGCATTTACTGAAACTCTTGCTAAATTACAATTAACAACTGACATAAGTGCAGAAGAGGGTTCTCAGGCTGTTGCTCGTATTCTTGGATTAACTAATGAATTACAAGAAAACGGTTCTGATAACATCAAAAAATTTGGTGCAGTATTAACAGAATTAGGAAACAATTTCGCGGCTACAGAGTCTCAAATCCTTAATGTGGCTAACGAAGTCGCTAAGGGTACTGCCGGATTTGACATTGCGTCAGAAGATGTTTTAGGATTAGCTGTAGCATTCAAAGCTTCTGGTTCCGAAGCGGAGATTTCTGGTTCTGTTATTCAAAAAGTATTTAAAGAAATTGGTGAGGCCACAGTTGAGGGTGGAGATAAATTAGCATTGTTTGCCAAAGGTGCAAACATGACTACAGAAGAATTTACTAAACTATTTCAACAAGACCCCACTACTGCATTTCTTAAACTCGCTGAAGGTTTGGATAAAACCAGCGAAAGCGGTACAGAACTTAATCGTAAACTTGTTGAACTCGGGTTTAATGATGCTCGTGTACTTAAAACATTAACTCCGTTAATTGCAAGATATGACACACTAAGTACCGCTATATCTACAGCAAGAAAAGAAGCACAAGAAAAAAATGCCTTAGATCAAGAGGCAGCTAAATCCGCGCAAAGTTTAACTGCTGATATCCAACAACTTAAAAATTCATTTGATGCACTAGGCAAAGTATTATTTACGGTAATTGGGCCTATCTTGAGAAGTATTGTTCAAGGTATGACCGACTTCATTAAGGTATTGCTTGAGGAAAAAAATCAACAATTAATTCAAACTCTAGCAGTTGGATTTACTGTGGCATCCGCTGGACTTGTAGTTTTAGCCGCTAAAGCTATTATAGCAACTGGGGCATTGGCGGGTCTTGCGACTGCCGCTGCGGCGGCATGGGTAGCTATTACTGGACCTATCGGATTAACTATTATAGGACTAGCCGCAGTAAGTGCCGCTGTCTATGATATTGTTACTACATTTCAGGATTTAAACGCTGAAGCCGATAAAGCACAAGGTAGAAAGAATGCTGACGACTTAGCTGAAGGTTATAAAAATGCCGGAACTGAGGCGCAAACTTTCCTGAGTCACTTAACCGCAGTAACTGGTGGACTTGAAGAGGTTAGCATACCACTTGATCGCCAGACTAAAGAATTAAATGACTATGCGGGTCAATTAAAAAATGCCGGAGTTGCATTTGGTGAATACGCTGCCGCTGGAGCTAAAGCCGCCGCTATCGTTACGGCATTTGAAGATGATAAAACCAGAGACCTTAAGAAATTTTTTAAAGATGAAGAGATTGCCAAGTTAAATTCTAACTTTGCTATTATACAATCAGAAAAGGAAAAAGAAGCATTCCTTGATTTTGTTGCTCAAGAGGGCCAACGTCGAAGAACAGAATCATTTAAAGCATCTATTGGATTAGATAAACTTAGCCTCGAAGCACAAAAAGATTTTCAAAAACAAATGCAAGAGCTTCGTAAAGCCGAAGATGATTTCTTAAAAGAACAGGCTGAGCAGAGACAAAAACTTGTAGATGACCAATTAAAATCAAAACAAGATGTTGCTATTGCAGAAGAGGCTATAAGACTATTTACTCAAACTGAAGAACAGATATTTTTAGATGAGCGTTTAGTTCAACTTCAAGATTACTTTACCCGTGAAGAGGAGGCCAGAGTTCAGGCCGCCCTTAACGCAGAACAAGATGAAGTTAAAAAACAGACTCTTCTTAATAAAGCAGTTCAAGAGGGACTAAATAAAAGACTACAACAAGAACAACGCGCGGCACAACAACAAAGACAAATAGATGCACTTAAAGCGCAGAGTCGAATCGCGATTGCTACAACAACTTCGGAACTAATTACGACTATACTAGGTAACGCTAGTAAAGAAGCCTTTATTATTAGTAAAGCGGTAGCCTTTGCTGAAAATATTGTTAACACCCAATCTGCTATGGCGTCGATTGATGCGGCATGGGCATGGAACCCTCCTGTAGCCGCAACATTAATGGCTAATGCCAAAATTCAAGGAGCATTGCGCGGTGCAACAATTCTCGCGTCAGCTATTAAAGGATTTGAAAACGGCGGGGTTGTAGGCGGTTCATCCTTCACTGGCGATAATGTAATGGCTCGTGTTAACTCTGGAGAGATGATTCTTAATCGTCAGCAACAAAGTGAATTATTCAAAATGGCACAAGGCGCAGGCGGCGGAAATAGAAGTCAAGAAATCGTAGTTCATACAACGGTTGAATTAGATGGTGAGGCAGTTGGTCACAGTGTATCTCGACAAGTTGCAAATGGATTAGTTTTAGGAGAAGTACAATAATGTCTTGCGGTGTAGTATTCTTATCAGATAACTATTTAGATGACGCAATCGTTGAGTTGGACACTGGCACAGAAAACGCACAGTTTCCTTTAAGTAATATTTTTAATGAAAGTCCGGCATATAAATTTCGCTCTATGGAAAACACTGTAGTAATTGTATTTGATTTACAAACTACTAGACAAATAGACGCCATTGCACTTCATGGGGATACTAATGGCACTCTGGGGATGACGAATGCGTCAGTGCGAACGTCATTAACTACAGATTTCACAAGTTCTGTTGTGACGAATGTACCACTTGATGCTGAAACCAGATTAGGTTATGTATTTATGGATGCAGTTGACCATAGATTTGTAGAACTTACATTAACGGGTACTGGGGTATATGTAGAGTTATCTAATATATTTATTGGTGAAAAAGTAGAACTAGAACAAAATAACCTATCAATTTCATCATTTAGATATAGCCTACGCGATAATGCTACCGTCTCTGCAAATAAATATGACCAGATGTTTATAGACAAACGAAATTCAACTAAATATGTTTCAGGCGCATTAGAGTTCTGCACAAAGACGGAACAAGAAATACTTAGAGAGATATTTGACCGTCATCAACGCAGCACCGCATTTTGGATGATCGTCGATCAGAACGGCGAAGGCATGAATGATGGCGAGTTTATATTAACCACTTATGGATATTTAGAAGAGGTTCCGGTTTGGAGTGCCTCTGGTGGACAACATTGGAACGCTAATATCCGCGTAAATCAGGCAGGATAATGACTTTAGTTGTAGACGAACTATTTGATGGAGTAGTATTTACTCAAAATTTTCGCATCAACAAAACGATGTCATTGGCACACTTTCGTCCTTGGATTATTAAATGGGGCAATCCTGATGGTCAACTTGTTTTACAGGTACTTCAAAACGATGAAATTTTAAAAGAAGTTCGCTTAGAATCTGAATTAATAAATACTATGATACCTGGAAC
>Ga0180088_1000024_pt1 | contig 43959 bp, 66 predicted proteins | sample EasRiv830_16_10D_FD_121784 | JGI IMG/M metagenome (GOLD analysis project Ga0180088, IMG submission 121784) | Soil microbial communities from meander-bound floodplain in the East River, Colorado, USA - East River metaG ERMLT830_16_10D | ecosystem: Environmental > Terrestrial > Soil > Floodplain ... | reverse complement strand
GGTGCAGCACATGCCCGCGCGCCTGATCTAACTCCCGTTCGGCCTGCTCCAGCGCCGCCAGCACCACGCGGGCGGCTTCGGCCTGATCGTCAGGATCGCGATCATCGCGCCGCGCCAACTTCGCCAAGACTTCGCGCGCCTTTTCCAGCGTCATGGGGCCTCGCTCGCCGGGGAGGGCACCGGCGGCAACAAATCACGGCGCAACGCTGCGAAGGCCGCGCGGATACCGTCCTCAATCGCCTCCGGGTGCAACGTCACGAAGCCGAGCAGCATCTCCTCGCTGGCGTCCAAGGCCAAACTGATCGGCGGCCACCTCCCCGGCTCCCGCGGCTCCGCGACGAGACGCTCGGCGGCTTCCGCGCGTGCCTGCCATTCCTCGAAGGCTTCTCGGTAGTCGTCCCGTTCCTGCTCCGCCTGGGCGGCTCGGGCCTCGGCCTGCTCCCTGAGATATCGCGCGTCAACGGCTGCGCGCACGACCTCGAAGTTCTCCATGAAGTCCGACACTGGCTGGCCGTCAAGCGCGGCTCGAATCGCCTCCAATTCCGCGAACGCATGCACCTTCGCGCGCTGCTCTCGTGCGAGTTCCTGTTGCAGCGCCGCATAGTCGGGGGCGAGGACGTTGACGAGCGCCGGCACGAGTTCATCGCGCAAGTCCTGGCCGTCGCACGGCCTGAGCCGCATGCCCGCGTCCTCAAACATCAGCGCCAGCGAGCGATCGGACAGCACATCCGTCAGCCGCCCCTCGATCACCTGTCGGGCGCGGGCCTCGAAATCGTCAGCCACGTTTGCCTCCCACGAACACTTTCAACGTGCGTCCGTCGTCCTGAACCATCGCGATCACGGCAATGTCGCGCCGTTCATAGACTCGCCCGCCGCGATCATCGTCCACGAGCGTTACCCGGCTGAGTCGCGTTGTGTTGAGCTTGCCGAGATCGGCCTGCTCCAGCGCCGCCAGCACGAGGCGGGCAGCTTCGGCAAAGTCAGCCGCCGCGCCTCCGTTTCGGACGATCGCCTTGGCGTCTGACAGTGTCATCACTCCTCCGCTTCGTGGTGGTGCTTTGCGTCTGAACTCCAGCGTCATATCAGCCATGCTTCTTCGCTCCTGTCCTCGATCGCGGCCCGCTCGCACGGGAGAGCCGAGTCATTTCGTCAAGCGCATGATCAAGCGCGTATGTCGCCTGCACGCACGCCGCGCGAGCATAGCTGTCTGGCTTGTGACTGTTCGCCACCGCCACATACGACGCCGCTTCTTTCCGCAGCCACCGTCTGAGCGCCGTCCACCGGGCGTCCGCTGCTGTTTTCATCGCTGAAACCACGCTTCCATGACACTGAGCGCCCGCCCGTTGTCGATGTGCTCAGGCAAACAGCGAATGACCGTCCAGCCTAATTCCGCCGCGGCCAGATACTTCTCGATGTCCTCGCGAAGTCCGCGAATACTGGCGTGTCGTCCGCCCGCCCGATACTCGCGCTCGCCTTGCTTCGGATACACGATGCCTTCCACTTCCAACGCCACGCGGTTCCGCGGCCCCTGATCGATCCACGCGAAGTCAAACCGCCAGCGCCGCAACGGGTGAAAGCGAAGCTCCAGCACGGGCAACGGAAGGCCTGCCGCTTTGCACTGCAACGCGAAGTCGATCCCGCTTGTGGCCTTCATGCCCACTGGCTCGCGGAGGCGCGGGAGAGACGCCACGTCATGCCGTACGCGCCTGTTCTGCCTGCGCGCGCCGCGCCTTCATGATCGCGGAGCGTTCCTCGCGCGTCAGCCTGATCGGCCGTGCGCCCGTCAGCGCAAAGATCGCGTTCCCGATCGGGACGTCCAGGTGCTTCGCCAAATGGAACAAGCCCAGCCGCAGAAAGTCGGACGGCGCCGCGATCCCCGTGAGCTGCATCATGTGCTCCGCGAAGTCCTGCTCGTCAGGCGTCAGCGTGACGCTGTACACCACGTCGTCGGGGTGCCTCATGCCGCCTCGCTCCGTCGCTGCTGCGCGCGTCGATCCTCGGGTGAATAACCGTCGTCGTCGTAGAGGCCGAGCAGCCGATCCACCGCGAACTGACGCGCGAGTTCCGCGGCTTCTTTGACACACCCACGACATGGCCCGCAGCCTCGAGCCGTCCACCGGGAGCCGTTCGCACAGGTCAGCCTCATGCCACACGCTCCTGACGCAGTGCCGCGATCAACTGCGCGCCGATGAAGCTAGCCGTAGCGCGCGAGAATCGATCTTGCAAACGCGACCAAATCGTGAACACGGCACCCACTGGGGTGCGACCTGACCCAAAGTTCCAAGTTCTCCGGCCTGTTGTCATCCTTGATTCCGTTGATGTGGTGAACGCTCTCGCCTGGCAATAGCGCTCGCCCCAACAGCTTCTGCATGACCAAACGATGAACAAGTTGCCCTTGCCTGTGCCCGTCCACGTATTGCCGAACATAGGGGAACTATATACATGACTCCCGTGCAGTTCTGTAAGCACGTTACGCCTTCGGTTTCCTCTGTTTTTGCAGGATGGTCCGGCGTCGTTTCCGCTGGACGGCTGGCTTACTACGGGCCTTCGGCTTGTAGGCCAGCACCACATCAGCGAAGGCTTGCAACGCCCGTGGAGGCTCTTTCCAACCGCACGACTGGCACTTCTGCCGGTCCCACAGTTCTCCGCACATGGGACAGTTCATGGCCGCTCCTTGTCCTTCGTGCCGACGTGGACCGCTGCGGTCGCCAACGTCGTTGGCGTGAAGGCTGCTGCACATTTCGGACAGTCGAAATAGATCAGCACGTCCTCGCCGTGCTTCGTCTCAATTCGCTGCAACCACTTAATCGCTTCAGCAACCGTCGCTTCTCGCGCAGCGCGCAGTTCACGGCAGGACTCCCGAACTTCGCAGAGCATGCAGACCGACTTAGGCCCTATCCGCCCATCGTCACAGCCGCATGGACAGTAGCAAGGGTGCATATCGGCGTTGATACCGCGCTTGACACCATCCCGACGCTGACAATCCGGCGCGTGCGGATGGGGGTAAAACTGATCACAGCTCGGGCATTGCCAGAGCAAGAGCGTGTAGCCTTGTTCGCTCGGTTGGTCGTCGTGGGACAGCCCAGCTTGGAGTGTCGCTAGTGCTTCGTCGTGGGAACAGCGCCAGCAGGATTCGAGCGGGTAGTTACAGGTGTGCTCGCGTACTTGCGGCGGAAGATGCAGTCGCTGCCAAAGGGGATTCATTATTTCTCCTTGAAATACCGATCTGCCAGGCGCTTCCAGTGATCGCGGGCGCGCGTCAGAATCGCGACCTTCGCGCGCAATCGCTGGAGTTCTTTCTTCTGTTCAGATACTTCTGCTCTGTCCGATTTGGGCGCGGACACCCGTTTGCGCGGATCGTGAACCGGGCACTCGAAGGCATCTGAAAATGGTCCGGTGCATTGCGGGTCAGTCGGCATCTGTAACTCCTCTAGGCGATCAGTCTCGCGTAGGTCAGGCGTTTCCGGGCCGAGCCACGGATGAAACTGTCGAGCCTGTCGAGCGTGTGAACGGCGCAGTTGCCTTCGTTCAGCCGGAACGCGAACTCGTCAACGTAGCGGCCGGTGTGCTTCCGGCTGATGTGGTGGAACGTGCCGAGGATGCCGCGCTTCAGAACCGCGAACACGCTCTCGATGCTGTTCGTGGTCACGCCATCGCGCGAGTATTCCTTCGCCGTGTGGTTGACCGTCGCGTGGTTGAAGAACAGGCCACCGATGCCGTCGTAGACCGGCGCGTCGTCGGTGTGCAGCGTCGAGCCCTGTTCGACGTGCTGGTAGATGGCGGTGTGGACTGTGGGCAGGTCCACATCCGCCGCGACGAACGCGAGCGTCCTTCCACCCTTGCCCCGCTCGCGCATGCCGACGACTGGCGTCTTGCCAACCGGCCCACGACCGGCTTTGAGCTTGTCTCGTTCGTGCTTGTTCCGTTCCTTCCCGCCGACGTAGGTCTCATCGATCTCGATGATGCCCTTCAACTTCTTGAAGTTCCCGCCACACGCCTCACGGAGCCTGTGGAGCATGAACCACGCCGATTTCTGGGTGACGCTGATTTCCTTCGACAGTTGCATCGAGGAGATGCCCTTGCGGGCCGTCACGACCAGATACATGGCGTAGACCCACTTGTGGAGCGGGATGTGCGACCGCTCGAAGATCGTGCCAGTGCGGACCGTGAAATCCTCCTGGCACTGGTTGCAGCGGTAGTAGCCGCCCTTGCGGACAGTGATGCGCTCACCAAGGCCAGCGGATCTCGCACGAAGGACACATCTTCCGGCCGCTCATTCCCCCGCCGCCCTGGCCTTGGCGTCGAAGTCCCGCGGCCGAAACTCCCGCACCTCGGCCCCGCCCACCACGTCTCGCGCTCGCTTCCGCACCCACGCCAAGACCTCGGCCTTGTTCTCCGGCGTGATCCTCCCGAAGTGCTTCAGCGCCTCAGACATGACCGCCACGATGACCGGACCAGCCAGCCGCGTCATGCCGTGACCGCCTGCGCGTCCTTGGCGACCCTGATGCCGTGCTCGAGATGCCCTGGACAGCGCGGCTCGTGGCCCAGCCGCTCGCACTGCTCATACCAGCGTTCGCCGCGATTAGGCGGTTCTGGCGCATGTTGCGCCTCGTCTTCCCAGCGGCGCCCGTTCAGGTAGGTTTGACCCAACGGCACAAACTGACCGAGATCCTTCGTCCACGACTGACTGCGGACCTGCCAGTCCAGGGCCTCGTGAATCGCCACAATCGTCGCCGGGCTAGGCTTGATCCGGTTCCATGCCTTCAACGCGCCGGCCTTGGCCTTGCGGTTGGGATACCGTTTCCAGAATCCGTCGAACCCGGTGGGCTCTGTCTCTGACTTTGCCTTTGACTCTGGCTTTGACTCTGACTCTGACTTCGCGCCCCCGCGCTCCGCGCGTGCGTTAGCCGAGTCACTTGGAATCCGTTCGGATTCCGCATGGAATCCATTCGACTCCGGCTCGTGGATTCCGTGCTTGCCATGCTTGCGCTCACGGTCACGGCGCCGGTATTCCGTCATCGCGGCCTTGCTAGGATTCCAGTCCAAGTAGTCGTGAATCTGATAGCCGCCCACGGCGTCGTGCCACAGCCGAGCCTCTACCAACTTCGCGGCGCTCCTGAAGGCGGCATTGGTAGAGATGGCCGGCACGAGCGTCGGCACCTTGGACTTCGGGACGAAGCCGTCCGTCAGAGCCCGCCGACAGTAGAGGACGCCACAGAACCACATCCACGAGGCCACAGGGCCGGCGACGTCGAACTTCGGGCAATCGATCGTGCCGTCGTCGAAGCGCGCGGTGCCCATCAGTTCTTGCCCTCAGACTTCGACTTCTGCCATCTGTCGTATGAGATGCGCTCATGGGCTGAGCTCGCAGCGGCGTGAACTTCCTCGACGCAGGCGATCGGGTTTTTGACGAGCTCGCTGTAGGAGAAGTGGAGAACTTGATAGCCTGCGACTTGCAGGTCACGGTCGCGCTTATTCCGGTAAGACACCTGATCGCGCGTCTTCTCATGGAAGGCATGTCCGTCGATTTCAACAGCCACCGGAAGTTGTTCGCCCTCCACGCCGAATACCTCTTCGACGGTGACAACAAAGTCGAAGCGATAGCTTTTCTCGCCGGCCTTGACCTCGACTTGCTTCTTGAGCCGATACGGGTCTGAGGGTTCGCTGTACTGGTGAGCAAGCCACCAGATTAGGAAGACTGCCTCGGCGGGGCTCTCTACTTTTGTCTCGAGCGGAGAATGCGGGGCGAGCTCAAAGTTGAACGTCCAAAACATCAACCTCGTGATGTTCACAGCGACGTATTCATGGGCCTCTTTTATTGCCGCCTTGACAATATCAACGTCTAACAACCGACCGCCGCCTAACTAACTCCGTCGTGCTACCGAGGCTCCCATTGCGCGGCTCGTGGGGAGTCTGTTCGCGTGCCGCGCCCTCGGATCGTGCTGTGATTACGCTGTCTGCATTCGCTCCACTGCGGCGCGTGGCACGACTGGCCGGTATCCGTGCGCCGTGCCTTCAAACTTCGCGCGACTCGGCCGCGCCGCCGTCTTCTCGATCCAACCCTTTTTCTCCAGGCCGTTCAGTCGTGGGCGCGTGGACGTTTCCCGCGTGCCCATGACGATCGCGAGTTCCCCGCCTGTGGCGTTCTCGTACCGTTCGCAGAGATCGCAGAGCGCGAGGAAGACGGCGATCTCGCTGCGCGTGAGCGTCGGCAGGATCTTCCGATACGCCTCCAAGGACGTGTCCGCGATCTGCCGCTCGGCCAGGTCGAACAGGTTCACTTGATGATCCTCAACGGCTTCACGGCGCCGACGTCATACGCCCGTCGATGCTCCGAGGGCACGCGGCGCAGGGTGGGGCTTGCATGGCCGCAACTCCAGCAAACCCGGTGCATGACGGGCACGCCATGCAGATCCCGACGCTCCGAGTAGGTGTAGTCGTGGCGGCAGCCGAACAGGGCGCGCAGGAGACGGCGGATCACGGGCGGCCTCGTTTGGGCGCAGGGTCGTGCTCAAGAATGCGGGCCTTGTCTAGAAGTCGCTCGCCCGCTGATACCGCCACGCGGACGGTCGTGCGATTGACGGCCAGAACCGGGCTTACGCACCTGAAGCCATTCCAATCGAACCACACGAGATCGTCGGGCTGGATTCGCTGCGTATGCTTTGCCATTGCGCTACCGTCCCCTCCTGACGCTGACGCCCCGGATCATCGGAGCACCGCGTTATGCTGAATCGTCAATTCGCCGTTGGCATCGCCGCTGATGTGCAGCGTCCGCTTGACGTGCCGTTCGTCGTGGCACTGGAGGCACAGGATGCAGACGTTCGCCGTCGTGTCCGGGCCGCCCTTCGACTTCGGGATGACGTGGTGGTGCTCTAGTCGGTCATCCTGCACGGTCAACGTCTGGACGCATCGCCGCCCGCACGAGCGACAGGTGTAGTTATCGCGGACGTTCACGGCGCGGCAGACGTCGAGCCACGTCCGGGCCTCCGCTCGGGCCTTCGCGCGCTTCGCGTCCAGCCGCGTCTGTTGAATGCGGGCCGTCGTCGCCATCAGCGAGCCCACCCCTGTTCCGCCGCTTCGCTCATCAGGACGTCGTAGCGCGCGTCTCGCAGCCGATCGAGATCGTCCTCGGAGCTATGGCAGAACCGGCAACAGGGCTCCGAGTAGGACGGCTGATCCCGGTCGCCGCGTTCGTAGCGTTCGCGCTCGTCTCCGGGCTGGAGGACGCGGCCGCAGGCTTCGCATTTCATATCCACTCCTGATCGACGGTGTTGTCCATCTCGACTTCCTCTGGCCGGCGCACGCGGCAGCCGGGGATCGTCGTCTCGGCAAACGTGATCACCTGATCGAGAAAGCGCGTCATCTCGTCCAGGGTGAGATCCGACTTGGACGTGGAGCGGCGCCGCGGCTCCCCAAACGGCCCATCGGGCAACCGCAGGAACTTCCAGGCCATCGCCTCATGCACGGACTGGTAATCGTCTGGGTCTGAGTAGCCGCAGGCTTCCGCGATGTCAGGCACAACGACGCCGCGGTAGTACCGAAGCTGCTGCGTCCCTTGGCCGCGGGGCTTCCTCTTGACGGACACCACGACTTCATCGGCCGCGAACTTCTTGATGTACTCGCGGTAGACGTCGGGCTTGTCCAAGACGAGCTTGGCGCCGTCCTCGGTGACGAGCCCTAGGAAGTTCATGCCGTGGCCTCGGCCGCCGCTCGCCACTGCATTCCCGCCAGCGTCCGCAAGGCTTGTTCCTCGACGGTTACTTCGGCCAGGAAGTTGTGGACGTTCACCTCGTAGGCGCCGATCTGATCGCGCGTCCTCGTGCATCGCACCACGAACAGCCGCAAGCCGTCCGGCATCCTCGGGTCGAACGAGACGAAATCGATCCACTTCCGGTCGGTCAGCCAGAGCTCGTGCGTGTTCTGCGCGGCGTGCTCACGCGGTTCGACGCCGCCGCGGAGATAGCCGGCGTGATTCGCAGAACGTGGGCACTTCACGGACAAGATCCCGTCGTCGCCCACGAAGCCGTCCGGCGACGTGCCGGCCATCCACTCGTCGTGTTCACAGAAGCCGATCGGCTCCACCAGGGCACCGGACAGCGCCTCGTAGGCGGCGATGGCCTCGGCCTCGTGGTCAATGCCCCACTGCATGTCCGCGTTGACGTAGCCGTTCTCGGTGGGAATGCCGGTCAGCCGCTCGATGCACAACTGCATCCGCAGATCCCGGCGCGCGGCGGCCTCGCCCGACTTGATGGTGGCGAGCGCGTCCTTCGCCCGCGATCCAGTCAGCCGGCCCAACCGAAGCAACCGCCATTCCTCGGATCGCTGGGCGACGTCGTGAATCCTCATCAGCGCCCAGCCTTTCGGGCAGCCGCCTGGATTTCGGCTTTGCGCGCCGCGTCGTGCTTCGTCAGGAAGTCGCGATACTCCGGCTTCCCGCCCTGGAAGAACAGCGTCAACGCCGCGAGCCCGTTGGGCGCCGTCAGCTTGAACTCGGTAAACCACTTCTCATATCCGGCCGGCGGGTCCGCCGTCTCTCTCGGCATGTTGCCGTCGCGGTCTTCCTCCCCGATCGCGACGTTGAAAATCATCTTGAGCAGGTAGCGCATCCCGTAGGCCGTCGCCGCCCCGAAGGCATGCGTGAGCGTCATCACGTCGCCGCCCTTGGCCCCCTTGCCGTCCGCCGGAATGTCCGCCTTGTAGGTCCGCGCGTGGCCCTGGTTATGGGTCACGTAACAGAGGACGCGGACATGCTGAGGGAGCGGGCTTTCCGCCGTGTCGAATGACAGGCCGAAGCCGTGGCGCGTGTAGAGCGGACGAAGGGCCGAGTCCAGCTTCGCGTAGGTGGCGTACTTGCTTTTCGTCTGCGGGTTGTAGGCGTCCGTAGCGATCTGGCGCATCTCGGTCTGCGCTGACGTCATCGCCCCGTTGAACTGTTCCTCCGCGAACCGCGCCGTTGCCCGCTCGTGCATCTGCATCAGGCGTTCCAGCTTGTCCACGTCCACCGAGGGATCGCGGGCCATGCGCTCGAAGATCGTCAGACCGCTCTCCACGGTCGCCTGCAAGGCTTCGCCCTTCGGCCGGACTTCCAAGTCCACCACGGGCGAGAGTTCCGGTTGGGTGACAGGGCTCATCGGCCGGCCTCCCGCAACAGTTCCCGCGTGAGCAAGTGCAGGGCCTCAGACGCGATCTGTTCCACGCGCTGGCGTTCGGCCTCGGTGAAGTCCTCGCCGCGCTCTTCGTGCGCCGCTTCCTCCCGGTTGAGAATGCGCTGCACGACGCGGGACTCAGCGTTGGCCCGGAGCCGCGGATTGCGCGACGTGTAGATCACCGTGGCGTCGTTGACGAGCTTCAGCCGGTAGTCCTCGGGCATCGTCTCCAGCGCCACGCCCTCCAAGCCATATGGCGCGTTGTCGAGCGCGCTCAGGTGGTCGGCCAGCTTGTTCACGGCCCGCTCCACCATCGCCTCGGCGATCACGTTCGGCGCTTTCGGCGGCAAGGGCGCTGGCATGATTTCCTCCAGCGCACCGCGCTGCGCCTCGTTCATCGTGGCGGCGACTTCCCACGCCTGCCGTGCTAGACTGCTTCGCATCACCTGATCTCTCCTGACTGGCCCGGTTGCACCCGGGCCTTTCCGTTTCAGTGCGATTCGCCTTCCCAGGGCGTCCGGTCCTCTGTGGGGAGATCCGGGTAGTAATCGAACGGCGAGCGATCGCCTCCGAACAGCCAGCGCAGCAGCATCAACGCGGCCAGACTGCCGAGCACGACGGCCAGCGCGGTCCACATCAGGAGCGTCGTCACGCGGCCCGCCGCATCCAGCGCAGAAGCACGAGCAAGTCGGCCTCGCTCACTGCCCAGGTCATGCCGTTGTGTGTGACGTTCATTCGGCTCATGCGGTCCTCGCTTCCCTCTCGGCCAACCGATCCGCGATCCACCCGTTGATCTCGTTTGCACTCCACCGGGCCGACGATCCGATCAACGTCGGCTGTGGGAACCGCTTCGCGCGGCAGAGTTCATAGATCCGCGTCCGGCCAAGCCCGACGCGCTTACAGACGTCCTTCACCGGGAGCAAGGCGTCGTCGTTCATGCCGTGTGCTCCATGCGCGCGACGATCTCGACGCGGCCCCCCGACAACTTGAACAGCGCCAGCGAGAAATGCCCGTTGAGTGGCGACACAGCCATGACCTTGTCGATCTGCACCGGCCTTTCGCCTGAACACCAGCGCGTCAGATCGGAGGCGTGAATATCGAGCTTGTCCGCGGTCGTCTTGTCGATATCCCAATCGCAGAGGCGGATCGCGGTCTTGAACGCCGCGGCCACCAGCCGCCGCACGTCAACGGCATTGACGTCGCTCAGGCCCACTTTCGCCATTTCCGGCCGGACGTCACGAAGCATGACGTGGCGGTCGGCGGCGCGGCGGTTGAGACTCTCAGCCATGCCGAGCCTCACCCTCGACACCGCAACGAAACGCCCCCACCAGCGCGCAGAGCCCGTGCCCGATTCGGTCGCTGTGACCCGGGCCCTGCGAAAGGTCATTGCCGCGCGCCGGCGCCTGCGTCACGCCTGCCGCCAACTTGAGCGCGCGCTGGCGGGCCGATGACGGACTGTCTGATCGCGCTCGCATCGCTCTGCCTGATCGGTCTCGCCGCGTGGCTGTCCTGGTCATGACGCCACCGCTTCGCCGAAGACCTCGTCGGCCGTCGCGCCGAGCACGCCAGCGATCCGCGCCTTCTCTGAATCGTCCGGCTCGCGATAGCCGTTTTCGATTTCCCAGTACCGCAGGAGCGGCATGTTGGCTTTGCGCGCCACGTCCCGCTGCGTAATGTCCTTGTCAGCCCGGAGCACCTTGAGTCGTCGCGAGACCGCTTTCATCGTGTGCAGATATTCCTATAACGCCGATATCCCTGTCAAGCGAATAATTGCATTATCTAACTCTTTGACAGATAGGGGCTTGTGGGCTTAGCCTCTGCGCTCATGCGGACCTTCGGGGACGCGCTCATCGCCGCCCGCAAGAAAGCGAAGCTCACCCAGGAGCAGCTCGCCGAGCGGCTGGGCCACAAAGGCCAGTCCACCGTCTCGAGCCTGGAGCAGCGGCGTTTCCCGCCTCGCCCGGAGACCGTGGAGGCGCTGGCGACCGCGCTGGGTTGCCCGTGGCGGGACTTACTCCATGACGTCGAGACTGAGTTCGACGCCTACTTCAGTACCCGGGGGTCACCGGGACGGCGATCCGTCAGGTGACGACGCCCCGGCCGCGTCCAGCGCGGTCGCACTTGACGGAGGCTCGTGGCGTGCTCCCCTTCCATGACCCTAGGAACCGGGCTGCACGCAGCCGATATGACTCGGTGGACAGGACAGACAGCGCGTCGTTACAGGGTCGTGACGATCGGGGGGAGGCGCGGGCTAAAGTCACCTCACTCGATGACCAGAGGCGTCGGAAACGCTGACTGATGAAGCTGTGATGAAGACCCACACCTGGCTCGTCCTCATCGGCGGATTGGCGGTCCTGTTCGGCGTGCTGCGCGCCGGCACGGCGACGGACGGAGTCGCGCTCGTCGGCGCGGGCTGCTACCTCGCGATCGTGGCCCGCATGGCGCAAGCCAGCCGGCATCGGGCGCCGCCGGCGTGACGGCGAAGATCCTGCGATTCCGGCGCCTCGCGCGCGTCACGCTCGACCGCGTGATCCAGCGAGCGATCGACAGGTGGCAAGCCAAGCGCCAGCCGGGTCATGGCATCCGGCATGGTATCGACGCGCCACCAGACGAAAAGCCGCCAGAAGATCGCGGTTGATCGATCCCGATGGGGACGCCAGACCCTATGTTCGCCACCGTGCGCCAGCGTCCGCCCTTGTTCGCCAGCCAGCATCAGACGGCTAATTCTAAGCTACACTCTGCGTCCGTAATGGTGCGCCACGGTCCGCCCGTATCCGCCTCAAGCCGCCCTCACGGCATGGCATCCGCTGTGGTATTTCGGCCAGATCCGGCCCGCGTCCGGAAATACCATGCTGACTGACCTCGCTGTCAGAGCCGCGAAGCCGAAGGCCAAGCCCTACAAGCTGGGCGACGGCTGCGGGCTCTACCTCTATGTCAGTCTGAAGGGCGCGAAGTCATGGCGCTACAATTACGCGATCGGCGGCCGGCAGAAGACGCTGACACTCGGCCTGTACGACGACGTGACGCTTCTGCAAGCCCGTGAGCGGCTCCAGGAGGCGCGCAGACTCGTCGCGGCAGGCGAGGACCCCGCTGAGCGCCGGCGCCACGCCAAAGGCCGCCATAACGCCGATACCACGTTTGCCGCGGTGGGACGGACGTGGCTGACCGGCCGCGCGCGCTCACTCGCCCCGCGCACGGAGACGCGCTCCCGGTGGCTGCTCGAGCGCGTGTTGATCCCGTCGCTGGGCCATCGGCCCGTGGGGAGCCTGACGCCGGCGGACGTCCTCGCCGCGCTCGCTACGGCCAGCGAGACGCCGGTGACCGCCAGACGGGCGAAGTCCGTCTGCTCGCAAGTCCTGAGGTACGCCGTGGCGCACGGGTGGGCGGCTCGAGACGTGACGGCCGACCTGAAAGGGGCCCTCGCGACGGCGCCGGCGGTGCGCCACCATGCGGCGGTCACCGACCCGCGTGAGGTCGGGGCCCTGCTCCGGGCGATCGATAGCCTGGAGGGTACGCCGCTGGTCAGGGCTGCTCTGCAGTTCGCTGCGCTCGTGTTCGTCCGCCCTGGGGAGTTGCGGCTGGCCGAGTGGAAGGACGTCGACACGGCGGGGAAGCTGTGGCGGATTCCCGCGGCTCGGATGAAACAGAAGGCGGCCCACTTGGTGCCCCTGTCCAGTCAGGCGATCGCCGTCCTCGAGACCGCGGCCGCGCTCACCGGCAAGGGGCGGTACATCTTCCCCGCCGTGCGGACGTCTGCCCGTCCGATGTCAAATAACACCCTGAACGCCGCCTTACGACGGCTGGGCTATGACAAGCACGCGATGACGGCCCACGGATTCAGGGCGACGGCGCGGACGCTCCTGGCCGAGCAGTTGCACGCGGACCCATTCGTGATCGAAGTCCAGCTCGCGCACGCGGCGCCTGGGCCACTCGGGGCCGCGTATAATCGCGCCCGCTACCTGCCCCAACGGACCGTGTTGATGCAGACGTGGGCGGACTACTTGGACACGCTCAGGGAGACTCCATGAACGCGCTACGCCTCTTCGGGACTCGCCTCATCGCCTACGGCCCAGCCATCTTGATCCTGCTCGGGGCCCTGATCGCCACATTCTGCGACTTCAGCCAGCCCTACGACCCAGGCTATCCGCGGTGAGCTACTGACTGAGCCGCGCCACCACCCGCAATTCCCGCTCCTGCTGATCCTTCGTGACCAGGCTGGAACTCCACTTCTGGGCGCTGCTGAACTCCAGATAGCCCTCGATCGTGATCTTCCCCGGCTCCTGGTGAAAGCCACCGGCCACCACGTCGGCGGCGAGCACGGTATACGTGAGGCACCAGATCGACGCCCCGCCAATCGTCACCTGAGCGGCCGTCGCCGTCCGTGTGAGCAACCCTGACGCCCCGGGCATGCGGAAGATGAGTTGCTTCGTCGTCGCCGCTGACGGGTCGAAGTTCGACTCCGCGAGGTCGTTGTCGTACGTCGGCAGGCGGTACACCGTCCCGATATCGCCGACTTTCACATCCGAGGTCGTTGCCATAAGTCACCGCTCCGCGTTGCCTGTCGTCACGTCCCGCCGATACACCGCGATCTCACTGGCCCGGGTGCGCGCGAAGCCCACGCGCTCGCTCGTGGCCGTGCGCCGGAAGTAGGCATTCGACGTCGTGACGTCGTCGCCCGCCGCGGCGACCGTGTTGGCCCCGACCTTCGGCCAGTACCGCCCCGCCCAATACCGCGGGTTGAAATACTCCAGCGGCCACATGGCGCTACGTCAAGTCCACGGTAATCGCGCTGCGATTGCCCGAGGCGTCTACCGTGGCCGTGATTCGGTCCTTCGAGTCGGCGATGGCGTTGCGGATCACGATCGTCGTCGTGGCGGCGCCGCTCAACTTGCCGGCTTCCGCCGCGGCGATCAGCCGCATGGCCTGGCGGAACGTTAGGCCGGTTTCGACGCCGGCCGCGAGATCGAGCAAGCCGGTTGCGTTGTCGGCGGCCGTGGGGATCGCCGTGGTGTCCGAATACACCTTCACCAGCGCCGATTCCGTGTCCGAGACCCCAACTTCCACCGCGGCGACGTCCGATTCGATCTTCGTCGTGTCACTGTAGACCTTGACCAGCGCGCTTTCCGTATCGGACGTGTTGACCTCAATCACAGCTGCGTCCGACTCCACTTTCGTCGTATCGCTGTAGACCTTCACGAGAGCCGAGATGACATCGGACGTGTCCGACTTCACGACGAGCACCTGTGATTCCACCTTCGTGGTGTCCGAATAGACCTTGACGAGCGCGCTTTCGGTGTCGCTGACGCCCACCTCAATCGCCGCCGCGTCGGATTCGATCTTGGTCGTATCCGAGTAGACCTTGACCAAGGCGCTCTCGGTGTCGCTCGTGTTCACTTCAATGACGGCCGCGTCGCTTTCGATCTTGGTGGTGTCGGAGTACACCTTGACCAAGGCCGACTCGATATCCGAGATGTTGCCTTCGGCCAGGATCGAATCGCTCTGCACGCGCGCCAACTGGCTCGCCTGCGTCGCCGTCAGGGCGCCGCCGCCCGCCTCGATCGCTGTCGTGTCCGAGTACACCTTGACGAGGGCACTTCGGATATCCGATGTGTCCGACTTCACAATGAGCACATCGGAGCCGACAATCACGACATCAGACGTGACCTTGGTCAGTTTGGAGTCTTGCGCGGCCGTGAGCGCTCCGCCTCCGGCCTCGATGGCCGTCGTGTCGGAGTAGACTTTCACCAGGGCCGACTCGGTATCCGACACCCCGATCTCAATCGCCGCGGTGTCGCTTTCGACCTTCGTGGTATCCGAGTAGACCTTCACCAGAGCGCTCTTGATGTCCGAGGTGTCCGACTTCACGATCAGCACGTCAGAGCCAATAATCACGACGTCCGACGTCACCTTCGTGAGCTTGGAATCCTGAGCCGCCGTCAGGGCACCGCCAGCCGCTTCGATCGCCGTGGTGTCTGAGTAGACCTTCACCAAAGCCGACTCGGTATCGCTGACGCCCACCTCGATCGCGGCGGCGTCCGACTCAATGTGGGCTGTGTCCGACTCGATCTTGGTGGTATCGGAGTAGACCTTGACCAGCGCCGAGATGACATCAGACGTGTCCGACTTCACCACGAGGACCTGAGATTCGACTTTCGTGGTGTCGGAATACACCTTCACCAAGGCCGATTCCGTGTCGGACGTGTTCACTTCGATGACGGCCGTGTCGGACTCGATCTTGGTGGTGTCGGAATACACCTTCACGAGCGCGCTTTCGGTGTCTGAGGTATTCACCTCGATCGCCGTCGTATCGGAGTACACCTTGACGAGCGCCGACTCCGTGTCGGACGTGTTGACGACGATGATCGTGGTGTCGGAGTAGGTCTTCGTCAGTTCCGACTTGATGTCGCTGACAGCGGACATCGGGCTGTGGGAGACCAGGACGAACTCAACGGACGTTGGGTCGAGACCTGATCCAGTGACGGTGAGCACGACCGTCCACGCGCCAGTGGCGAACATTGCGTCAGCGCAGTCAAGCCGGTAGAGTCCGGGTGCGTCTGTCGCGTGGACTTCCTCGAAGCCCCAATCAGAGTGGGCGTCGGTCAGCGCGGACAGAGCTGCCGGCGTGACGTCGGTGATCACGACGTCGTTGTCGGTCTCAAACCGCGTGTACGCGAAATCCACGCTGGCTTCGGTCAGCCCGGTCTTTGGAGCACCAGCGGTGTCGCGGATCAAGATCGGGATCGTGTAGTCGGTTTGGCCGATCAGGATTTCTTGCTTCAAGGGAGCCTCCGGTCGGCCGTGGCCGCGCGTAAGACGTCATGGAACTGTTGGGCCGTCACGGCTGGGTCGAAACGTCGCTCAGCCTCTCGACGTACGCTGGCGCGATCCGTGTCGAGCGCCCGCGCGAAGTCGGTCCGGTAGCCGTTAAGGACCGGCCCAGCGAGCGGCACCACGGGACACCCGCACGCCATCGCCTCGCGCATCGTGCGTGTCGCGATCAGATTCGAGGACAGGGCGAAGGACGCCGCACGGTAGACATGCTCGAGCCCATCCACCCAGGCGCAGACCTCGCCCAGATTGCCGTCGTCCTGCACGCGCTTGAGCAGCACGGCCCATCCCTTTTCCTTCACGTGCGCGCCGTACAGGTGCAGCTTCGCGCCGTTCATCTCTCGCGCCCACAAGGCGAAGGCATTGACCACGACGAACGGGTCGACGTCATCGCGCCACGGGTCCGCACAGACGACATTGATCCGGCCCTTCTTGCCGTGGAAGCCGTAGCCCTTTGGCCCGTCAGGCGTCCACGCGGCGAGGTCGACCGACGCCGGCACGCACGCCACTTTCTTGTCAGGGAACATCACCTGCAGATACGGGACGTGCTCCGGCCAGAACGTCACGATCGCCTTGAACCGCGCGTCTCGGTTCTTGTGGTAGTGATACGAGTAGATCGGCGTGTGCCCTGACTTCTCCGTCAGGAACGACGAGCGCGGACGCCCGTGCGCGACGTGGACGATCGGTTGCTTGGAGTCCTCGAGTTCTTTGCCGAGCCCGGAATGGTTCACGATGACGTCGGCGGTGAGTGCCCACGCCAGATCCGCGAAGGGTGCGCCTCGGTCCCCTGCGCCTTCCGGGTGCAGCTTGTTCTCCGCGCGCGTCGGGTCCACCAGCCGCGCATCCACGCCACGTGCGCGGAGTCCCGACACGAGTTCGCGCGTGGTTTCATACAGACCACAGCGCCCAGGCGTCACGACGGCGATATGGGCTGACGTCATCCGCGCATGTCCTGCATGTCCACCGGAGACGCCATGTCTTTCGAGACGAACAGCAAGATCGAGCCACCAGCCGCCGCTTGCACGATGTTGAAGGCGATGTGATGCCACGGCGATGCCGTGCCGCCGGTCCATGAATAGTCCATCGCGACAGATGCCGCGCCCGGTTGCGTGCTCACCGCGAGATTGGTTTCCTGGTTTCCACCGTATCCTTCGCCGCGCTCGGTCTGGTCTGCGCCCTCATTCATCACGAGATCGGTCAGCGCCAACTCAGCGCACGCAAAGTTGACGACAAGATCGTCGGTCTGACTCGTGATGGTCAACGTATCGACCGCCGTCGCGCTCGTGCCGGTGTCAGTCTGCACATCCGTGAAGCACGAGGCCGTCGTCAGATGCGTGCCGGTGAACGTGAGCGAGAAGGAGTTGGGCCGGAACTGCGTGCTACTCCCGTTCACTTGTACGGTCTGGGCGCCGGCCGCTGGATTGGCGAGGCCATAGGCGACGACGTCGGTAGCGGCAGTCGCGAGCAGCGACATGGCCGCGCCGCCGTAGGTGACAGACACGATGGTCCCTGGCCGCGTCTCCCAAATAAACACGACCGCCGCCGTTGGGGTGCCGACAGGGGTGTGCGTCCACGACGGATTCTGGTTATTGTTCGTGGACTGCAGCGCCGAGATCGCGTCGAAGGCAACCGCCATTTACTGACAGCCGTCCTTGCGGCCCATGTCCACCGGAGGTAGGGTCACCGTGGCGCTCGACCAGACCGCACGGAAGAACCAGGTACGGTTCGCCAGCGAAGCCGAGCGCGTGAACGGCGCGGCCGTGTCGCGGCTACCGTGGCTCACCCACGCGAGCCCGTCCTGGCTGCGCTGGAACTGCACGCCGATCCCGGTGCCAGTCAGCGAAGCCGGCGCTTTGTCAACCGACGTGGTGAAGCTGCAGGACGTCGGCGGGGCCACGGTCACGACGTAGATCGGATCGGGCGTCTGCGGTGGTGGCGGCGGCGCGGTCGTGACGGTCACTGTCGCCGTGACGGTGGCCTGATTCCTCGCCGCGGAGTTGTCGCGGGTCGTCACCACGAGCGGATACGTGCCAGCCGCTGTTGGCGTCCAGGTCCGTGTTTCCACCAGCGGCAACGTCGCGGAGAAGCACGTAAAGCCAGACGGCGCGAGCACGATATCGGCGCCGTTCAGCGTGACCGCGATACACCGCAGCCCGGAGGCGTCATTGGCCGTCACCGTGAGCCCGACCGACTGGCCGAGCGTGACCGTGCTCGATGACAGCGCGACACTCAGCGTAGGGGGCGTCGTGTCCGCGGTCGGCGGCGGCTGCGTCACCGGACAGCCTGTCGGCGCTGGACCTGAGACGGTCGGGCAGGCGTCGGACGAGTCCGGCACGCCGTCCCCATCGGTATCAGTCGGCGTCGGTGGCGGCGTCGTCGGTGCGCCGCTAATCGTGAAGACGTGAATCCGCGGCTTCACACCGTCGCCGTAGTTTTCGGCCACATAGATTCGCCCGGTGGCTGGGTCCAGCGTCACGCCACCGATGCTCGCTTCCTGCAAGCCTGGCAGGCGCGCGGTGCGATACGGGCGCGGCTCGTACCACTGCTTCGTCCCCGCCTTCACCGCCGCGAGGTCGTTGGCGTTGTAGAACCATAGGTGCGGCTCATAGGGTGAGGCCGTCGTGCCGCCCTGATAGATGAACTGCCCCATGCCGTGATACCCGAAGAAGATCACGCTGGCCGAGTTCTCAGGCAGGAGCACGCCGCGCATATTCGTCGTGCCGTTGAACAGCGGCCCCGTCGAATCCCACGCCGACAGGACGGTCGGTTCCGGGTAGCCCACGAGATGCTGCGCTGGCACTGGATCGAGCCCCGACGCGAGATTGGCCTTGAGCACCGCCGACACGCTCGGCCCGTAGGACGTCCGCGACACGATGCCAAGGCAGCACTGACCCGCGAAGAAATCGCCACCGAGTGCGGCCTGCCACACGGTCGGAATCGGCCCCATGTAGCCGGCGAAGAACGCTGGCCCAGGCGGAATGTTGCCGATCCGAAATGGCCCCTGCACCGTGCCCGGTGCGCTGACACTCAGCCCACGCACAAAGTGCGACTTGATGGCGCGGAAGTCGGGATCGGCATCGTAGTAGACGAACGCGGTAATGACGAGCTTGCCGTTGATGACGGCGAGCCCGCCGATCTGCTTCGAGCCTCCAGGCCCGCCAGGTGGCTGCAGCGTGTTGTTCAGACGGCCTTCGGTGACATCACGCGGCGCCTGCAACTGTGTGGCTTGTCCGCCGAGCGCCGGGATCGAAATCTCGGCCACCGTTTGCGTGTGGACGTGGCAGACCAGGAACAGCGAGTTGTTCGCCGTGTTGTAGGCGATGACGCCTTGCGTATAGGCGCAGTACTGCGGTGCTCCCCCGTTCGCCCACGGGACACCGAGATCCACCATGTCTGGCACCGTGAACGAGCCCTGATGGATCAGATCGGCTTCCGTCAGTAGCCGCGTCGGGAGTGACTGCGCCTGGAGGCGCGTGCAATACGCCCCGCCCTCAAGGCAGAGCACGACAAGCCCGACGAGCGCGAACAGGGATCGGATGGCCGTGTGCATGGGGAGCCTCACAGACAGGAACCAGCGGACTGCCAGACGAAATGACCGGCAAGGACGCCGAAGAGAAACGGCACGAGCGGTTTCTTGGACGCCTTCCAGAAGATTTCAGAGATCGTGTCGCCAGGCTCCTTGCGTCGAATGGCCCAGACTTCATACGTCACGATGAGCACGAGCCCGAGAATCAGAAGCCAGATCATTTCCGTCCCTCCCACCACGCGCCGAGAATCGCTTCGATCACCTTCCGCCACCACGGGATCTTGATCGGTTGTTCCGGTTGCGGCGGCTCCGGTTGCGGCGTCGGCGGAATCACAATCGGAGGCTCCACCACAGGCGGTGGCTCAGGCTCAATGACTGGCGGCTCCACCGGTGGCGGCTCAATGACCGGCGGGGGCGTCGGCCGCACGAGCGGCGCGCGCGGCGTCGTCACGTCGATATCCTGCGTTCGTCCCGCTTCAGGCCCTTCGCCTTGCGTGTGACTCCAGCCCACGACGATCCAGAGGTCGTCGAGCGCCACGAGATCGGGCGAGAAGAAATGCTCGCCGTCGCCATCGACCTGCCAGCCGTCGAGCGAGTCGATCGGCCGGACCATGAGCCAGTTCGACCCACGCTCCACGATGTAGACCCGGCCAGCCGGCGTCTCGGCCAGGCGCAGGCTGTTGACGTGTTCACCGCGCGCGACGAAGTTGGGCAGCCCGTGCGTCTGCACGGAGCCAGCGAGCCACGCGAGGCGAAGCCCGCGTAGCGCCGACACCTGCGGGCCACCCGTGGCGTCGTACAGGATCGGCGCGGTCGACAACGTCAGGACCGGCCGGACGCCGCCTGGCTGGTTATGGGCGTCCGGGTGGTAGGCCCGGATGTCCTCGCCCGTCTGGTAGTTCGTGACGTAGACGATCCCGTCCGGCCCGACGTCGAGGATGCCGTCGTTGGGCAAGTCCGGACGGTTCACGGCATCGCCAGGCTGAGGCGGACGACCGAGCCGGCCGCGGACGTGCACGCCACCTGGCCCGAGCACCGCCCAAACACCGCCGCCGCCACGGAGCCAGATCGCCCCGTGGCCGGCTTCCGTGACCGGATTCGATCCGTCGAACTCGGCCGTTTCGATCCGCCACGCCGTCGCGTCCGCGCCCGTCTGATACGCCTTGCGCGTGCCGTTGATCGGGCAGACCTTCGACGCCACGCCGAGCAGCGGATCGCCGTGGGGAGTCAGTCTCACGTCATCGCTCCGAGACTCGCGCTGGCCGGCTGCCCGTATTCATCGAGATGCACGTAGAGCAGGGCCCCGCGCCATGCCGTGATGACTTCCCCATCAGGCAGCACGCGCTCGGCCCCGCGAAAGCGCACGGGCAGCGCGTACGACCAGGTGTGACTTCCGGGGCGCGTATACATCGCGGCCCGTGTCAACGGTTGGGGAGGCCCTGGAACCTTGTTCACCACGTCGCCGTCGCTTTCACGCCCGCCTCGAAGCCGCCGCCCCACAACTTCTCCGCGTAGCCGCCGAGGTTGAGCCACGGCTTGGCCTTGTAGCCGACCTCGAACTGCGCGCCTCGCAACGTCGCCGCCGCGGTCGCCTGCCCACGTTTCCCCGACGGAACCGCCCTCACTGCCGCGTCAATCGAGGCCCGCAGACTGGCGCTCATCGGCGACGGCATCGGCACCAACGCTGGGCTCATGGCGCTGGTGCCGGCTGAGGGTTTGCGGGAGCCATCAACACGACCGGCTTCGCCGCCGCCACAGCGATCGGCCCCGACGCGCCGATGCCGAGCTCCGGCAGTGCCGCCGTGACCGCGCTGGCGGCCTTCGCGGCATCGACGCGCGGCAGATTCTCCATGACGGCTTCCACCGCGCCAGCCATCTGCTCGGCCGGCGTCATGCGCTCGCCCGTGGATTTCAGTTTCGCCGCCGCGATCTCCTCCATCTTTTTGGCGGCCTGCTGGGCGAACCATTGCAGTTGCGCCTGCTGCTCCGCGCTCACGGACAGGCCGAGTTTTCTCGCCATCTGGGTCGCAATCCAGATCAGCAACATGCCGAGCGCCGACGCGATGATGCCGCCAACGACTTTGATGACTTCCTGATAGACCGGGTCCACAGTGACGCTCCTCTCGTGTTACTCCACGAACTCGAAATGCCCGTAGTCCTTCTGAGCCCAGCGCCCACCCCACCGGAGCCCGAGTCCTTCCCCGATCGTCCCGAGCCGCAGCCACACCGGATCGCCCGCGTCCCACCGGACCTTGTCAGGGCCGTGCAGGGAGTACTGCTCGAATGGCGCGATGTCGATCGCCAGCCCGTCGAGATGCTTCGAGCGCGTCGTCCAACTCACGCCGCGCCGCAAGTTCTCCGCGTGTTCGGCGGGCGTGCGGAGCGTGTCCACGACAAGCACCATGAGGCCAGCTTCGACGCAGCGCGCGAGCAGTTCGATCGCCTTCGGCTTGAACCGCGGATCGAGATCGTCGAGTCGTCGGCTCATTTCCCCTGCCTCACAATCGCCAGCAGCTTCTCCCGCACAACCGCCTGGGGTTCGCCCCACTCTTCGGCGACCGTGGTCACCATGCGATCCAACTTGCGAATAACCTTGACCATCTCCATTTCGTGATCGCGGCGCAGGCGGGCTTCGGTGCGCTGTTTCAAGAGGCCCAGCCACACGCCGATCGGAATCGCGAGAAACCACGTCCAACCAATCAGCCGGCGCACGGAGACGTCCTGCAGTAGCGCCAAGGCTACGAGCACCACGAGGCCAACGCCGGACGCGATGAGCACGACCCGTGCGCTGGTCACGGTCCGTCGTCTCCGGACCCGTGCCCGTTGCGGCGCCGGAGCAGGTTCATGAAGCCCATGACCATGTAGGCCAGAAACCCCCCGGCCACCGTCCGAGACAGCCACTTGATTTCCGTCATGGACGCCTCAAGCAGGGCGACGCGCGTGCCCAAGCCTGCCGCGGCCTCGGTGGCGTTGGCGACCTCGAGCGAGTTCAAACGGCGGGCGTGGTCGTCGGCCCGGAGCGTGAGCACATAGACGCGCTCGGAGATCGACTGCGCCGACTGCGCGACGAGGCCCGTGCCCACGGCCGCCAGCACACTGACGCTCACGACCACGCACACCCACCCGCGTATCACCATGTCGACCGGCCACCGCGTCCGGACCTGTTGCATAGGGTTATGCCGGCTTCGACGGCCATCCCGACACGACGTAGAACAACGCGATCCCGCACACGCAAATCTGAATCAACGTGATCAGGTGCGGATTCACGCCGATCCCGCTGAGACCGACGATCGCCGGAATCGCCGCAAAGACGAGCACCAACACGACGAGAGCAATCAACCCGCGCACGAAGTACCCCATGTCGTCCCCTTCAGTCGTGCCTCACCCGTGCGAGGCCAATACCTTCCAGCCGGCGCCGGTGCCGGTCAGTGAACAGATCGCGATGCTTTGTCCAGGCGTCAGCGTGTACGTCGTCGTGCCGTCGATCGTCTCGGACGAGTCTGGGTCGACCGTGACATTATTCGAGGCCCCATCGTTGCGAATGCACAGCACGCGGTATCCGCTGGTAATCGGATTCGACGACGCGGCGGCCAGCGCCGGCAGGTTGACCGTGATGGCGCCGCCGTCCGCGACACACAGCAGCACGGTCAACGGTGTGCCGGCCGTCGTGTCGATCGTGTACGTCGTCGCCGTGGTGCGGAGGACTTGAACGGCCAGCCCTTGACAGGCGACCAGTCCCTCGAGCTTGATGGCATCGGAGAATTGATTGCCGACTCGGACGATGAACTCTCTGGCGGCGTCGTGCAAAATGTCTCGCGATGAGAGGACCGAGTAATCGCGTCCGCCGTTCCAGATGATGTCCCCGTTGTTGTAGACCTGGCCGACCCAGAACGTCGCATCGGGCCCGACCAACGCGATGTTGTAGCGCGACTCGTCCTCGACCTCCACGCGGAGATTCGCCGGGAAGCCGCTGTACGTCGCCGTGCCCTTCCATAGGAACATCGACGAACCGCCGAAAGCTCCCGAGTTGTTGAACTGCACCGACCGATCCGGCGAGGCGGGAATCGCCCCGTACGCGCCGGGGCTACTCAGCGCCGGCCCTGCCGTGGACGTGCCTCCCCCGCCGGTATCCGTGAGCCAGTCGATGTAGAGATTGCGGAATGAGCCGCGGAACGTGTCCCCACCGATCGCCTTCACCGTGCGGATCGTCTTCAGGTTCGCATCAGCGAGCACGTTGACTTCCGAGACCATGAACGTCCCGGAGATCCCGCGGTCGGCGACCGTGATATCGAGGCTTTGTCCCGGCTTGACGCCGATCTCCCGCGTCTCGAACGTGACGAGTTCCACCGTGGAGACGAGATAGCGGGCGAGCAGCGCATCCGCAATCGCCTGGGCTTGCAGCCGGTTAAAGACGGTCGGCTCGGCCACGACCAACTCGCTCGGGTCAGTGGCGTAACTCGCATCTTCGGCCGAGACGACTGCCGGGAATTGCCCGGTATAGATGATGCTGATCGGGTTGGTATTCGCCGGGGCGCTCGTGCGCTCGATCGTCGGATACGGGAGCGCCGTGGGGTCATACTCCCAGGTGCCCCCACCGCCGACGAGGCTGATCGTTTCGTTGACGGCGTTGTTTGTGACGTAGCCGCGCCACGAGACAATCGGGACGCTCAACTCGAACGTGGTCGTTGACCCGTCACCAGTGAATGTATCGGTGACTTCCACGAGGCCCGTACCAAACCTGACGACGACCCGGTTGTAGTACTTGTCTCGGCTCCGCTCGACCGTGATGTCTTCCCGCTCAATGCCCGCGGCCACCGTCAGATCGAACGGCGCGGCCACGGAGCCGGGGTCGTACATCCGGAGTTCTTTCGAGGCGTCGATTTCCCAGACGTAGCCGGTCAAGCCCGTGAGCTGGTTCAGGACTTCGCTGACCTGGACGCCGTCAAAGACGAGGTCCGCGGAGAGGTTCGGCCCGTTGACCTGGCTCGCGTCGAGGCTCACCCCGAAGACCGTCAGGTAGGTCTCGATGACTTCGAGCGCCGACTTGAGCGTTGTGCCAGCCGCGAAGGTCTCCGTCAGGCGCACCCGGTGGGCGTACTGCGCGAAGCCCTTCGCCGTGATTTCCGAGACGACGTGATCGACAGGCTTGTTCTTGTGGCCGCGTTCGTGGATCTGATCGATCAACCCGCCGAAGATCGGTGTCCCGTCTTCCGTGATGATGATCGCGTGGCCGAGCGTGGGGACGTAGGCGCGATTGAGGGAGAGGACATCGGCCGTCAACACGTCGAGGCCGTTGATGACATGGGCGATGCTCCAACCCGTTTGCAGTTGGCGCGTGACCGCATTGATGGTGACGGCATAGGTCGCCATCTACGCCAATCCGTACCGGCGCACGACGCCGGGGAGTTCCGGCATGATGATTTCCGCGAGCTTCCTGGGCCCGATGAAGACCTGCACCGTCCCGCCGCCCACCTTGCCGCCCAATGCCCCCGCAATCGCCTCGGCGAGCCCCTGGCTGTCCTGACGGCGCACGACGGCTTCCTCGCCGTGGAGCATCGCCATGCGGCCCTGTCCGAAGTCGAGGAACTGCCCGTCTGTCCCGCCGGCGAAGCCCAGCGCGGCCCGGACGTCCGTCATCCAGTCGCCCAGGAGCTTCGTGCCCATCTTCGAGTTGTCGACCTCGAAGAACCGATTGATGAGATCCATCCGGTTCGCATCGAGCAACGCCTTGAACAACGCATCGCGATTCTCGAAGCCCAACTGCTCGGTAAAGCCGGTTTTGACTTCCTCGACCGTCGTGCTACTGAAAAAGTCCTTAATCGCCGAGCCGATCTTCTTGAGGCCCGACCAGACGAGTTGCACGGCCATGTTGACGAGCGAGGTAATGCCGCCCGTGAGCAGGCTCCCGAGGCCGGAGATCACCTGACCGACAATCGAGCCCAAGGCCCCGCCAATCGGGCCGGCGACCATGCTTTGCAGCCAGCCACTGACGGACGCGCCGAAACTGGAGAAGAGCCCCTGAATGTTCTGCAGCATCGACCGGAACGTGTCGACGACCTGGTCCGTCGCGATCTTCGTGGGCTTGACCATGATCCCGCCCAACTTCTGAAACTCCAGGTCGATCCCGCGGACCATGTCGGGGACGTAGGACTGGCCGACCACCTTGTCGTACATGTCGCGGAAGAATCCCGTGACCGCGTCGATCTTCGTTTTCACGCCGGAGACGATGTCCGAGAAGCGATCCACGACCCACGTTTTGACGCCGGTATACAACTCGCGCGCGTAGCCGATGACGGCGTCCTTCGCGGTCTTCACGTAGCCGGCGAGCGTCTGCCAGTTGGCGCGGAAACCGTCGCGCACGGCGACCCACTTGTCGACGAGCCAGGCTTTACTGTCTTCGTAGAACGTCTTGACCGAGACCGTGGCCTCGCCCACGGCCACCCTGAACTTGTCGAAGCCTTCCTTCGCCTGCGTCTTCATCGACTCCGTGAGAAAGGGGTTGATGTCGATCAGGAGCTTCACGGCGCCTTCCCATGAGCCGAACGCCCCGACGACGTTGCCGATCGACGCCGTGGCGATCTGCTTGATGCGGGCCCAACTGTCGTCCCATTGGTCGAGGCCGGCGACCGTCTTCGCATTCATGACCTCGACGCCGTTGCCGATGCCCTCGATGTCCGCCAGGAGCAACGGGAGCAACTGCTGCCCGGACCGGCCGAGCACTTCGACCGCCGTCGCCGTGCGCTCGGCGGGGTCGGGAATCTTCGCGATCTCGCGCGCAATCGCAATGAACGCCTCATCTGGCTTCATCTTGAGCAGCGCGTCGACTTCGAGGCCGAGTCCAGCGACCGCCTTTTGTGCGCCTTCGTCGCCGACCAGATTCCGCTGCATCATGTTGACGCCGCGCGCCGCCTGCTCGAGCCCGACACCGACCGTCTGGCCGACCGCGTCGAGACGCTGCAACGCTTCAACACCGATGCCGGTCTGCGCCGCGAGGTCCGTCAGCCGTCCGCCGAACTCCACGACGCGACTCACGGCGGCACCGAGCCCAAGACCGACGGCGACATTGCGGAACGCCTTCATCGAGCCGACGAGCGTCGGACTGGAATCGGTCGACGACGTGTTGCCGAGCTTCGCCGCAGTCTTCCCGCCGGCTTCCTCGACTTGCTTCAGCCCGGTCTCGACGGTCTCCAGCGCCGCGCGCGCCGCGGCACTGTCCTGCACCTCGATCCGGATCTGGAGTTCACGCGCCACGGTTAGCCACCTTCACCGGGTAGTAGGCGTCGTACAGAATGGCGAACCGCTGCAGGAGTTCGGCGCAGTCCTCGGCGTCGAGAGACTCGGTGATCCGTGCCAGCGCGACCGGCGTAGATTTGGTCTCGAAGAGAAAGCGGGTGCAGAGGCGTCGGAAGTGTCCCCACGCCTCGGCGTTCACGGAATCGAGCGCCTCGATGGCGGACCGGACCGCGCACGTCTCGCAGTTGAAGACGCTCGGGTCGGTCCTGACGATCTCCTCGTCGGAGGTTTGACAGCACGGGGTAATCCGTCCCTCACTCACCCACCACTCGGCGAATTGCTGCAGGCGCGCGAAAAGTTTCTGGCCGCGCCACCTCGGCCGCGATGACCTGGGACAGCCCCGCCTTTTCGAGCAGCGCCACCGAGCGCGTCGGATCGAGCTTCAGCTTGTAGTCGCGCTCGCACGGCGCCGGCTGCCCGTCCCACAAGATCCCGTCCCAGGAGACGAGGCTGTAGTCGAGCAGATCCCAGCCGACTCCTTCGCCGTCGATCTGCTCGTCCATTTGATGCGTCCGCCGGTTCGGAACACGGGACGTATTCTTCGCGAGGATCTCTTTCCGGATCTCGCGCGTGAGCGGACGCAGCGAGTACGACGTGTCCGGATCGCCCCCGGCGACCAACTCGGAATCCTTGACGACGATCAGGTCGCCGTCTTTCATCAGGGAAACGGGCACAAAATCCTCCGTTAGAACGCCGCGGCGGCGTGCGTGTTGATCAGCGTGAGCCGGAACGGATTGACGAAGGGCATGTTGGCGGGGCTCGACGTCGCCAGCTTGGCCGTGAAGGTCGCCTCGGGCTTGACCTGTTCGGCGCCGGACACGTCGGCCCCGTTCCATCCGTCTAATTCCACATGCGGGAACTCGTACACCCGCTTGTACTGGTCGGTTGAGTTGATGAAGGCCCCGCTGAACGTCAGATCCGCCTTGAAGATCGGGTTCGTCCGCAAGGCCGCGTAGAGCGAACTCGCCGAGATTGTCGTCATCCGCGGATACGTCACCTTGAACTGCACCACCGGGAAGCCGTTGTCGGCCGGCTCGAAGATGTAGTCCTGCGAGAAGACGTGCGGCCCATCCTGGGGCCGCTCGAAGGTGAACTCGAACTGTTCGATCTTGATGGCGTCGGCCGCGACGAGCGAGTTCCCGCCCTGGACGTTGAGACGGAACGTGCCCTGATTCCGGAACACGCGATTCCCCAACGGCACGAACGACGCGCCATGCACGGTCGACCGCGTGTTGATCGACGAGATGTTGGTGGGCTTGGAGCCGAGCAGCCGGTAGCTGCGATCCATGACCCCGCCGTCGCCCACCGTCTCGCCGAAGCCGAAGACCTTGGCCGAGGTCAACTCGTCAACGTAGAGGACTTTGTCGGCCGCGGCCGTGAGCCCCAGCCCATCGGTCGACGCGGCGAGGTCGATGATGTGTTGATACGACGCGACTTGGCCGGCGGCCGAGTTCGACAGCGTGGCCGCCACGGGCGAGCCCATCGCGAGCGCATCGAGGACGAAGCCGTGGTCGTCGTACCGGCTGCGCCCGACCCACGTCAGGTCCGGCGGGGTGACGTCGCCCAGATCCCCGCGGCCGAGAAACGCCTGGCCGAAGGCTTCGTCGTTGACGCGCATCGGCTGCAGACGCAGCCCGCCGGTCGTCTGAAAGTAGGCCCCGCGGGTGACCGAGGCGGCCACGCCCCACGAGTTCGTCGCGAACTTGGCGAACGCGATTTTGACTTCCCGGCCGGTGACTCCTGCCATGATTCGTCTCCTACGTCAACGCGGCTTCAAAATTGATCGGCACGCGCATCCGACATTCCAGAAAGGCCGCCCCAGGCGGCGCCACGATTTCCACCGACCGCCCCGCGTCCTCGACCGCGTACTCCCCGCTCGTCACCGCGCCGTCTTCCACGAGGGCCGCCAAGACTGCTCGACTCCCCACCCACAGCGCCCGACGCGCCGGCTGGTGGTCTTCATTCGTCGCCGCGGTCAGGCTGATCAGGAGCGCCCCGCGCGCCTCTTCCTGGAGCCCGATCTGGCCGAGCGGCGTCTGGCCGAGATACCCCACCGTGAACCGCCGGTCGTGCGTGCCGGCCGCGAGCCGGGTCAAGTCGAGCCCTTGCGCTTCGTCGTACTCCAACGCCGCGAGCACCGCGCGCGCCCGGTCAACGATGGCGTCTTCGGTCGTCGCCATCAGCACCGCTCAAACATCCAGCCGCCACCCGTCACTGACTCGGCGGTCTGGTTCGCTTCGTCGGGGTCGATGATGTCGCTGTCGTCGGTATCGAACTCGCCGCCGATCTGGTCAATCACTCGCGCCAAGGCCGTCGCGGCTTCCGCTTCGTACCAAGCCGCTTTCTCCTGCCACGGGCCGTCCTGGGCGATGGGCGCTTCCCGAAAGATCAGCGCCAAGGTTCGCAACGTCACCGGGGCACAGAGGCGGGAGCGACGGATCACGCTCACGGCCCCGATCGCCGTTCCGGCCGTGGGCGCCACGGAGAGCTGCAGCCGTGACCAGTAGGCCGGCCCCTGGCTGTTGATCGTCCGCCGTACGAGGCCAGAGGGCACGGTCCAGGTCAGCGAGCCGCCACGGCTGAACGGAATGCCAGCGGCCACGACGGCCGCCGATAGTTCGCTCACCGGCTGCCAGCGGTCCGTCCAGGCGGCGACAGACAGCGCCCCGGCGATGGCATTGACGGTCGTCGTCATACGCACGGACAGGCCCCGGAACGCCTCGCCGTGGCCGATGTAGAGCGAGTCAGACGAGGCCGCCAGAATCGTTGACAAGACGAGCCCGTTTTCGGTGGCCGCCGCGCTGGTCACGTCGGAGTCCACGCTGGACGTGCTCCCTACGACCTCGCTCGGCGCATACCGCGTCCGGAAGCGTTCAATCGGGTAGCCGCGCGCTTCGAGTTGCGGCCACAGCCAATCCTCGAGCGCCTTGCGGAGTCGTGGCTGCCAATCGTTCTGATTGAACGTCGTCAGGATCGTCCGCTCGTAATCGAGCAAGTCCTGATCGCTGACGAGGTCCGAGGGCGCCCAGCTCATCGCTTCTTGCCGCCCTTCTTGACCGCCGCCGTCGTGCGCCGTTTGTACGGGTCACGGGTGACCTTCGGCTTGCGCTCCTTACGGACCACGACCTTGCCGAGCGGCGGCGCGTAGGCAGGCGCCTGGGGAGACTCCACCGGCGTCTCGGCGCAATGGCTGCAGTGCCCGAGGCTGTCGACCGCGTCGATGCCGCACACGTCGCAGATCACGCGGACACCGCCTCTCGTTCCGGAACCACCGCCACCGCCGGCGGCCACGGCTCAACGTCAATGTCTGGCGCGGTCGACTCGAGCGGCTTCAACATGGCTTCCACGCGGCCGGCCAACAGCGTCCGAAGGTGTTCCGGCTTGCGGACCCAGATCCGTTCGGGGACGCCTTTTGTCCCGTTCAGGCCGTCAGGCGCCAGTCCACCCGTGATCGCGACTTCGACTTGCAGTGCGCCCGCGACGTCCTTCAGGGCCGCTTCGTAGAACGGGCGCGCGATGCCGTGGTACTTGTTCATCGGGTCGAAAAAGTTCTCCTCGAACAGGCCGATCACCTTGCCCTGGTAGGTCTTGATTTCGTCGGTTAGTTTCCCACCCGACCGCTCACGCGCCCACAGGGCGAGATTCGCGTAGTCCCGCAAGACGAGCACCTTGCCCAACTCGCGCTCGGGGAAGACCTGCTGATCGCGGATGAGCAACGGCAGATTCCGGGTCAGGCACTTCTCGCGGCGGATGCCTTCGTAGAGGTAGCCGGTGTGCGCGATCTGGACGTCGGCCACTTGCAGTGCCGGCTGGATCTCGCCGTTCGCGTCCTTCCACTGCGGCTGTTCGTGAACGCACCCGTAGAACTTGATCTCCGGCCGCTTCCGGAACAGCCGGACGGGCGTGTCCCGCGTCATGCTGGCGTCCAGGTGGAGATGGTTCTGGGTGATGACGTAGCCCTGGAACGTGGGCCCGTCGAGGTACTTGCCCAGATCCCTCGCCCCACACAGGACTTCGTCAGAGTCGATCCACAGGAACCACTCGCCCGACGCCTCGGCGAGCACCCGATTCCGAGCTTCGGAGAATCCGCCGTGCAGGTCCGGCACGGGCCCGACGTGGATCACGCGCGTCTTGCGGGGGAACTCGGCCACGATGGCGGCCAGGTCATCAGCACGCGCCCCACAGTCGCCAATCACAATCTCGTCCACTACCGGCCAGATCGCGTCGAGGCAGCGCCGCAGATCCAGGGCGTCGTTCGTGATGATCCCGGCCGTCAGTCGGGCGTAGGGGCGCAACAGGCGCCGGCGGTCAAGCGGCCGCATCCCGGTATCGTCCGTCGTCCCGCGGCGGTAGCTCAGAATCCAGTTGCCGAGGGCTTCGCCACGCGCCCCACCTTGCAGCCACGGCATGACCACGGCGCGGTACTCGGCTTTTTGCCCGAAGATCGCCGCCAAGTCCGCCGGCCGGAAGTGGTGGACGTGCGACCGATGGGTCTCCATGTGCCGTGTCGCGATGCTGTGGAGCGGGCCCTGGGGCACGCTGTAGGCCACTCGTCCTCCGGGCGTGACCAGACGATCGAGCGTCCGGACCAGCCCCGAGCAGTCCACAACGTGCTCCAGGAACTCGCCACACCACAGCCCGTCGAACGTGCCCGCGTCGGTCTGCAGCGCCCCAGCCAGCCACTCGGACGGCCGCTGGTTCGCCATGTCCCACGCCGAGCCTTCGGCCCAGGTGATTCGATCCGCAACGCCTTTGACTTCGGCGGCATGCCGCCCCGAGGCGATGTTCCCCGCGGCGTAGTCGACCGCCACAACGTGCCTGGTAGGGTCGGCCAAGGCCAAGGCGACGGGATACGCCCCCGAGCCACAGGCCACGTCGAGCACCCGCTGGCAACCCTCGAACATCTTCACGACGGTATTCAGGCGGGTATCGCCCAACTCGAGCAGCGGATCGAGCGCATGGCGCGCGTAATCCTCGGGGGCGACTTCCCCGGTCAAAACGGAGTCGCAGTCGGCCAGCTCGGCGACGTCGCCCAACTCCTCGGCGACGATCCGGGCGGTCACGTAGTCGTCTTCGTGCTTCAGCCGGCGCAAGATGCCGGCCTTCTCGCGGGCGTAGCGAGCCTCGAAGCTCTGCAGGATGAACGCTTCCCACTCGGCCGCCACGGCTTCGTAGCTGTAGCCCTGGACGTGCCGGAGGCCGTCGTTGACCCGCTGGCGATAGGCGAATTGCTGTTTGGCGCAGCCGTCCAGCATGTCGATCACGGCCGCGATCGCCGCTGACTGATACGCCTCGTCGGACTCCGCAATGCCAGGGATCAGGATGCCGCTCGGCACGGTTTCCGGGAGCGCCCCTTTGTAGGAGCCGACGAACGGTGTCCCGCACGCTTGCGCTTCGATCGCGGCGATGCACGACGTCTCGCCGAACGTCGACACGCCCGGGTACCACATGACGGCCGATTCCGCGATGGCTTTGTAGAGCGCCGGCTTGCCGAGCTCGCCGAGCCAGGAGATCCCGCCGACTTCCTGGTTCATCTGCCCGACGGCCTTGTCGAACTCCGCGCAGATCGCGCCCCAGCCCGCCGTGTCATACATGGACGAGTAGCGGCAAAGGGCGAGCGTGGCCTTGGGATACTTCGCCTTGAGCATCGGCCACATGGTCAGGAGCGGCGCCAGCCCGCGCTCCGGACGGGAGACGTGGATGATCTGGTGCGGCTTCTTGACCGCGGCCGCGCGCGCCTCGGCGGCGAGCCTCGCATCGTGGCCGTTCTTCGTCACCCACCCGAGCGGGGCGAGTTCCGGGGAGATTGCCTCCCACTGATGCCGGTGGAAGTCGGACACGTAGGCGACCGCGTCATAGGTCCAGGCCAGGCTCATCTGGTAGAGATGCATGGCCTGGTTCGCCATCAAGTCCTGCCCCCAAAGGACGCGCAGTTTTGCCGGGGCGTGCTGCAGAAATTGCGGCTGACGCAGCGCGATTGCCACGTCCCAATCCATGAGCGTCGACCAGCCCGCGAGTTGGCCGATCGCGTGCCAGCCGACGCCGTACTGATCGACTCCGGGCGCATCCGTCGTGAGCTGGCTCACGAAGATATGCACGTCGTGCCCGCGCGCCTGCAGCGCCCGAGCGAGGCCGAGACACGCCGACTCCGACCCGCCGAGCGAGGTCATCCCCGCGATCACGGAGGCCGTGAAGGGGACCGAATCGATCGTGAAACAGATCCGGAGACGCATCAGAGGCCCGACCCCAAGGACGAGACCGTTTCGGACAAGGCGTCGGCGATCCGCTGCGCTTCGTGGACCTCGCAGTTGCCGCCGCGCTCGAGGTTCTGGATCAACTGGTCGGACACGTTGGCCTTCCGCGCCAGATCCCGCACGGTCATGACGTCCGAGCCGCCGGCGAGGGCTTGCGAGGCTACCGGCGCGACGATGCCGGCCCCGGTGCCACTGGTGGTACACGTCACATTCGCCAAGGCGTCAATCGCCGCGGCGACGAGCGTGCCCGTGTTCTTCGTGTCGTCCAGGACGCCAGCGCCATCCGTCCCGAGCGTCACGGTGATCGCCGTGCCCGAGAGGACCGCGGCCATCGTGACGTCAATCGTCGGGGCCCCGGTGACCAGGGCCACGGTGATCAGGTTGCCGTCGAAGCCTGACGCGGCCGCCGTCACGGTCAGCGTGGCATTGCTCACGGCATTGAGCGCCTTCGAGGCCGTCTTCGCCGTCGTGCGCTTGCTGAACAGGTTGTCGCAGCGCCAGCCCCTCATGCCGAAACCTCACGCTTCTTTCGTGATTCGGTGGACAGAAGCGCCGGCATGATCGCCTCGGCAACCTTCCGCGAGTCCACGTGGAACTCCACTTCAATCGGTTCTGAGAGCTTGGCGAACTGCGGGCCGATCTCCGAACGGATGGCCCGTTGCCACCGAAGGAGGACGTCCGGCCGGACCGGCAGTTTCGCCCGCAGAATCTCCTCGAAAATCGGATGCATCGGGGCGCTCCCCCTGGACGAATCGAACCGGGAGCGTGGGCCCAGGGTCTCCCACGCTCCCGTCAGGCGGTCAGCGATTAGGCGTGGCCGCGTCCCATCGCCGACTGGTGGTAGAGCTCCAGCGTGTACTCGCCCACGATGTGCCCCTTCTGGTTGTCGCCCGACTTCGCCATGTCCTCGTAGGTGAAGGACCGATTGACGAGATTCGGGACGATCAGCCGCTCACGCGGTACCAGGAGGAACTCCGTCGCCGGCAACACGCGGGACAGGAACAGCTCGGCCTCGCCGAACGGACCCGCATACGTGCGAATCCGACGCTGGAACAACTCGCTGGCGTTCGTGTCCTGGACCTTCGTGTCGTTCAGGTCGGACAGCGCCTTGAACCAGGTCGAGCCGGCGATGATGCCCCACGTCTCGGTCGTCGCCGCGCCGTTGCCATACACCGACTCCCAGACGTTGCCGATGTAGAGATGCGGGTTGGCGATGAAGGACGCCGACACGATGGTCGAGTTGATCGACGTCAATTGCGCCTGAATGCCCTGCATGGTGCGAGTCGCCGTGGTCGTGCCCAGCGAGTTCGTCCCGTTCAGCACGCCCTTGACGACTTCGTTCTCCAGTTGGCGCATCGTCTCGATGAGCCCCTTGGCCTTGCGCCCTTCCCACTTGTCGTTGCCGACCTGACCCATCGAGGCGGTCGTGGACGACTGCGCGAGTTCCATACGGAAGAGCCCGACCGTGTTGGCGCGCGCCGTGCCCAGCCGTCGCACGTCCGAGCCGCTGTGGTCCGCGCCCTCGAGCGAGGCCATCCCGCCCACGTAGAGCGTCCCGCCCGCGGCCAGTGAGCCCGCCACGGTCGTCCCGTTGTAGTCGCGCGAGATGACGATCGAGTTGCCACCGGCCACGATCGACGTGATCTGGTAGACCTCGGGCGCCGCCGATTCGTTGCGGAGCAACTGGCCCACGGAGAGGGCATTGCCGATGCCCGCCGGGGCCACCTGAATCGCGATCGGGGTGGCGACGGCCGCCGAACTGATGGCGACGGACGCGATGATCGTGTTGGGCGGCATCAGATCTTCGATGAACTCGTGCTTGATGCTGGTCGCCGAGACCGGCGCATCGCCGAGCCAATCGAGGATCGGGGTTTCTTTCGGAGACAGCGTGCGGATCAGGTCCGCGATGTCACGCTGAATGAGCGAGGCGGTGTTGAGTTCGTTCGACGCGAGACCTGCGAAGGCCATGCCGGCACTCCATTACGCGCTCCTGCCCACTTGGCCGAAAGCGCGCGCCACGTTGGCGACTGAGGGTTGCTTGGCGACCTCTTCGAGTGCTGCAGCTTTGTCCGCTGCGACACCCGACAACGGCTGGCCCGCCAAGGACCGACCGCCGCCCCCGCCCATGCCGCGCCCGCCTGGGGCCGCTTTGTGGTGGGGGTGATCCGCCAAGTACTGTCCGACGAAACCCTCGATGGAGACCGACTTGCCGTCTTTGTCGAGTAGGGGCTTGCCCGCGTCTTGCGCGTTCCGTACGAACGCCTGGAGCGCGTCATCCAGTCCAATCCGCCCGCCCAGCAGCACCTCGAGTTCGTCGAGGGATTCCGGTCGAGCCCCGGCCGCCATCGCGGCGGCGCGGATTTCCTTGCCCGTCAATTCTCGAAGGCGCGTGGTGCGCCGGTCGATGTCTTTCGCGGCGGCGTCGAGCTTCGCCTGCCAGTCCGCCCGTTCCTGTGCTTCCCGCTGATTCCGAATCTTCTCGGCTTCGACCGCGTCACCCTTGGCGCGGGCCTCGGCTTCCTTGAGCCGGGAGTTTTCGGCTTCGAGCAGCTTCAGCCGCTCGCGCTCGACGGGATCGCCCATCTGCGACTTCGCTTCCTCGGCGGCCTTGGCCTTGCCCTTGCCGAAGGCTTCGTTGAACTTCGCGTCAAAGAGCTTCTGTAACGCTTCGGGCAGCGTGCCCACGTTGCCGTCGTCGCTGACTTCTACCTGCACGGTGGGCATGCGCTAGATTCCCTGTTGGCGTCGAAGGTTCGTATCCAGACGGCGCTCGACTTCGGTCATGAGCACGGCTTCATCCGATGGCGACACGCCGAAGAACGGCCGCAACACGCGCGACTGGCCGGCGCCGGTCACCTGGTGATAGGCCGCCTTTTCGGACGGCCGCTTGGCCCGACTGCGCTGGATCAAGGTCTGGGCCATGTCAACTCGAGAAGCTCAACGTGACGCCCTTGGCATCGGGCTCCACCGTGATCGCGTTCAACATCTGGCCGGACAGTTGGAGATTGACGCCCGCGGACGTCCCGAGTGCGGCTTTCTGCGCGGCGTATTCCGGGGTGTACGGGACGAAGGAACGGTCGTGCTCGTCGCGGCCCTGTTGCGTGCGGCGGACGATCCGTTCACGGGCCAGACGGCCAATCGCGGCGAAGTCCTCGCGCGTCAGGAGTTCGACCGCGGTCAGCGGGCCAAAGTTGCGCGAGACGGCAATAGTCACCATCTGGGGGCAATCGCAGTATAGCCGATATGTCAATACCGACGTTCCATGTGGAACACTCACGCTACCCGTAGGGGTCAGGCGGCAGGCTTCCGGCGTCGTTCCCGTTGCCGTGTGACGAGCGGCCGCACTTCAGGCGCCCGCTCGTCCGTGCCAGACAGGGCCCGTAATTCCTCGGATTCCACCGCCAGCCAGGCATGCCGGCAGTTGAAACCACCGCCGGTCAGAAACGAGTTGGGAAGCTGGCCGTTGTCGAGGTCTTCGATCTCAGCCCTTGGCAGCACTTGCCCGAGATACTCCAGGCAGAAGTCGCGCGTCCGGTCGTCCGCCGGCCCCACGTAGAGATACGGCTGGTCAGGCCCGAGATCCTGAGTCGCCACGGCTTCGACCTGCCGGCTGTAGATCGACATCTGCGTATCGAACAGGGTTTGCACCGAGGCGAGTTCATGGTCGAGCGCGTCCGCCAAGTCGTCCACGATCTCTCGCGCGGGCCGTGTCGTAAACACCTGCTGCACCAGCGAGCGCCACAGCGACGTCGCGACTTCGTCCCCCTGCTGAAAGAGATCCGTGGCGGCAACGCGTCGGAGGGCTTCGAGCGTGCCCTGTGAGGCCTGGGTCAGGGCCGCGATTTCCGTGACGTCGGCGGCGCCCAGGTGGGCCAGGATGAGCGTTTCCGCGCTGGCTTGGGTGGCGGCCGCGACGAGCGTATCGTAGCCGGCTGAGGCCAAGGCTTGCCGGACTTGATCGCGGAGCACGACAGCCCGTGTCGCCGTGATCGCCGCCGTCAGGCTGTCAGGGCGGGCTTCAGCGAGTAGCCGCCGCAGTTGCCGTTCGGCATCGCGCCACACGCGGGCGAGTTCACGGGCGAACTGTGCCGAGACGAGTTCCCCAGCCTCGGCCATGCGATTCGCGCGCGCGATCAGGCGCTGAAGCTCGCCCACTACTGCACCGTCGCCGGCGGCTTCGGCTCACCGGGCTTCATGGGCGGCCTCGCCCCCATGCGCGCCGCACTCGCCTCCAGCATCTCGGCCCGCTTCTCGTCAGCCGTCAGCACCTTCATCGCGTCGATCTCGTCGTGGATCTGTGTCTTCGTGTCCTCGTTCACCTGGGGCAACAACTGCGCCACCGTCTGTTTCTTGAGTTCCTTCGTGGCCGTCTCGCCCAGGTCCAACGTGATCGCCTTCGAGCACCGCTCCACCACGGCATCAAGGTCGGGCAACTCGAAGTCCTGCGAGTACGACGTCGATGGCTCGTCCTTGTCGCGGGCTTTCTCCCAGCCGTCCTCCCCGAACAGCGCGCGGTAGGCCAGCTCGAGCAGCGTATCGTCGGCCCGTTGAATCTCGCCGGTATAGCTCACGAGGGCCGAGTGAAGGTCCGCCCGCTTCAACTTGCGAGAATCCGCACTTTCCGAGTCACGGCTGTCTGACTCCCACGGGACAGCCACAAGCCGATAGATCATGCGGCCGAGGCGGTCGATGTGCTCGTGGTACGCGGCGACGTTCGTCTCCGGCGGCGCGATGAAGCTGGCCGGCTCGGTCGAAAACATGACATTTGACGTCCCAGACTGGCGCCCGAGTTTCGCCGTCTCCTGCTCGACGGTCGAATCCTTCCCGGTGGGCACGTTCAGGATCGCGAAGGTCTGATTCCGGAGCAGCTCCCGGACTTCGGACTGCAGGTTGTAGAGGTCGATGTACAGCATGGGGTCGCCCATGATGGGCTTGCCAAGGAGCGGGATCAGCTTGCGGCGCCGGCCGTAGAGAATAACAATCGGCAACCGCCCGAAGCCGTGGGCCGCCTGGTCGATCTGTTTCCCGCCCTTGTCGTACAGTGTCCACTTCTCTTCGTCGACCACGCGCACCTGATGGTCGGTGACCTTCGCGCTGACGTCGAAGCCCGTCCGCGTGACGCCTTCGATGAGCTTGACCGCGATGAGCTGCCCCTTGTCGTCCTCCAGCCAGTCGATCATGTCGAGCGGCGTGTAGCGGGAGAGCATCGGGCCCTGGGTATCGGCCGCGGTCCCCGGTTCCACCTTGGACTTGTCGGCCAGCATGATCGCGTGCCCGAACGCGGCCGCCACGTTCCACGAGTCGTGGAGGAATAGATCCAGGCTTGAGCCCAGCCCGTCGACGTTCGCCAGCCACGCGTCGAGCCGTGCATCCGGCGTCTCGGACGCGAAGCTCCGCGTCGGGGGCGTGCGGAACAGCGGGCCTTCCACCGTCTCGACCAGGATGCCGGCGACGTTTTCGTACCGCGCTAGCTTCCGGCGCATGTTCAGTTTCGGGCTCGGGGACGTCGGGTTGGGATTCGGCTTCATCCCGCCCGTGGTCGTGTCGGTGACGGAATGGTCGAGCCACTCGCGCGGGTGTGGCACAAGGTACGGCCGGTCCGGGTCGAGAAAGCCGCCGGCGCCTTCGTAAACGTCATAGGCCATGCGCCACGTCGGCGACCAGGTGGCATAGAGCGGGTGGACGTGCTTCGACGATCCGGGATTCGGCATGGGGAGTCTCTACAGTCCGGGCATGGTGACAAAGCCCAAAGCGGTTCTGGGGGCGCACAGTCGGCGCAAGGCTTGCGAGAGCTGGTCGACCTGGTCATCGTGCGCGCCCATCGGGAACGCGGCGCACTCTTCCACGAAGGGATCGACCCACCCGGGGAGGTTCATCATGTTGCGGTCGAGGCGGCCGTCAGATAGAGCTCGCCCGGGCAGCCACACGTTCCCGGCCTCGATGGCAGGCAGCACGGCATGCACCCGGGAGACCTTGTCGCCCTTCGGATGCTCGCCAATGACCCCGGGAATCCGGCGTTTCAACTCGGCCACGACTTCCGGGCCCGCGCTCGCATCTTCCACGACCACGGTTGGGAGCACCATCGGCCACCGGACTTTGACGTCCGCATGCACGGCGAGCAGTTGCCGGATGAGTTCGGGGTACTCCCAATGGCCCCTGAGCATGCGAAGCCCGTAGACGTCAGGCCCGCCGTTCTTGCCCCAGACGCCAATCGCGGAATAGTCGTTCGTTTCCTTCGCCTTCGTGGCCGTGTCGACGGAGATCACGATCTCGCGCAACGCGCCCAACAGGTGCGGATCTTCGGGCGGGTACCACTTCCACCACGACCGCTTGATGAGCCCGCCTTCGGGGGGCGTCGGATGCTGCTGGAGCTGCCCAGCCGCTTCGTAACTCCCCATGTCGCGCTCGAGGCGGGACACGCGGGCCTCGGTGAACAGCGCCGGCCACAGCAGCTCCCCGCGTTCGGTCCTGGGGTCCAAGGGGTCCGGCCGGTCCGGCTCGTACCGCATGGGCCAGCGGATGTGCGTCCACCCGCCCTTGGCGAGCAGGTAGCCCGACAAGTCTTGCTCATGCAACCGCTGCATGATGACGACGACGGCCACGCCTCGGACGATGCCGCGGCTGCTCACCGTGCCATCCACCCACATGGACACGGCCATACGCTCGGCCTCCGAGTGCGCCTGCATCGCGGAGTGCGGGTCGTCGATGATGATCCGGTCGGGGTGCATGCCAGTCCCGCGGCCACCCACCGATGAGGCTTGCCGCCAGCCTGACGCCGTCGTGTCGAATTGCAGCTTGGCGTTCTGGTCCGCCCGCAGGGCCGTGCCAGGGAAGTGCCGTTGATACCAGGACGATTGCAGGATGTCTCGGACTCGGAGGTTGTCGCGAATCGTCAACTGCTCGGAATAGCTGAAGGTCAGATACCGGAGGGCGGGATTCGACGCCCACTCCCACGCCGGCCACAGCACGGAGACGATCAGCGACTTCATCGTGCCCGGGGGGACGTTGATTAACAGCCGGTCAATCTCGCCACGGCTCACCCGCTCGAGTTGGGCACAGAGGGCGTCGATGTGCCAGTTGCTACAGAAGGGGACGTCGGGCTCGACGAACGGCCAGGCCGTCTCCACGAACTGCCGCAAGGAGCGGCGCGCGAGTTCAGCTTCGATGGCGTCGACTTCGCGTTCGATGGCCTCGTACTCGGCGACCGTCATCGACGGCGACTCAGGGCGTCCGTCAACTTCTGCAGCCGCGCCATCAGCTCGTCGGTGCCCGAGTGCTCAAGCCGCAACGTCCCGGGCGTCTCGATGCTAACCGTTTCCTTCGCGCGTCCCCAGCCGCGGTCGAGCAGCATGCCCAATGCCTGGACGCGGACTTTGTCGGTCTTGCTCTTGAAGGCGAGCGTGTGAAGTTCCGCGATGAGCTTCTGCCCGTCACGTCCGTATTTCTTCTGCAGGTGGGCTGCGATACTCGGCGGGCGCCCTTTCAGATTGCCGCTACGCCCGGGGAGAAAGCCGCGGCCCGTGACCCCGCCCGTTGATCCGGCGTTGTTTGGCACGGTGGCGTTGGCCGGTATTCTAGCACTTGCCGATATAGGCGATGTGCCGATAGCCCATCGGGTCAGCCAGGCCAGAGCAGCCAGACGCAGGCGCCGAGCAGGCCAATACCCACCGCGATCAGGAGTGGGAGCGTCTCGGAATCGGGCAGCATGGATCCCTCACAGCGTCACCGCCTGATCGAAGGCGGCCAGGGCCTCAGCAGCCGCCTGTTCTGAGGCTCGTACAACTGCGACCTGCATCTGTATTTCTGGCGTGTCGTAATGCGGCATATGGATCTCTTTCCGCCCGGAGCGTGTGACTAGTTCTTGCCGATACCGGACGAGCGCCGCGTGCAGGGCGAGCAGTCGAGTGGGCAACACCGTGTCGAGGTAATCCGCCTCGCGTTCGCCCAACTCACAGCCAGCCACGTCAGCGATAAATGCACCGTCAGCCTGCGCCGCGTTGGCTTTCACCTTGGCGAGATCGAAGGGCTCACTCATCGGGCGGGCTCCTCTCCCTCTCGCACCGCAATTGGCGTCATCGCGTAATTGCCCACATGAGCACGGCAAAAGCCATCGCGCCGGCGATCATACCCAGCGCGTGCATCAGGTTCGGGCCGATTTCGATCACTGTCCCTCTCCCTCTCGCACGGAGGTGAGCCGCGAGAGTTCCGACGCCAACACTGACAGGAACATGCCGAGCGCGGCCCGGTCAGTCAGCCGATCCCAATCGCTCGGTGTCTGGGCGAGCTTGTCTTTCAACTCCGCGACTCTAGCCGAGAGATGCGCCCGGATGGCTTCGCGCTCCACGTCGGCCTGCGCGTCCAGTGGCGCTATGCCCAACCGTTCAAGTCCCGCGTCGATCTTGTCCATGAGGTCCAAGGCGAACGCGACGTCGGGCTCATCCTTCGGCGGCTCCACCGGGCTCGGCGGGGCATCCCAGCGGGCTTCCTGCGCCGCGATGATGTCCGCCTCTGGGGACACCGGGCTCGGCGGTGGAAGCGGTGGATTGAGGCTCATCACAACGTAATCTGGCGACAGCCCAGCCCAATCGCGCAGCACGTAGCTCACGGTTCGTGTAGTCTCTCGGCCGCTGTAGCCGCTTGCCTCGCTCCACTCGCGCAGCCGCAATATATCGCCTACCTGGAAGTTGCGATCGTCCTTGCGGACCTCAAAGCCTTTCGCGCCTGAGTCCAGCGCGGCGAAGAACTGCGGCCAGACTTTCAACGTGTGCTGAAGCGGGGCGGCGGGCGGCGTCGTCTCCGCGGGCGTCTCCGCGGGGGCGGGCGCGGGCTCCCCGAACACGATGGCGCGGGCTTCGTCGGCCAATCGCAAGGGAGACTCTAGGAGATCCGCATAGCGCCGCAGCGCATCGTGGGCGGCTTTCAACGTGGCCCGGTTGCTGTCGCTCTGCTGTCCGAGTGCGCCGATGCCGACGATGGCGGCTAGTTCGCGGATTGACGCGGGCGTATCGGGCGTCTCTCCCCTCGGGGCGGGCGGGGCTGAGACAGGGGAGGGCTCCGTGGTGGCCTTTGGTTCGACGCCGTATCGACACCCGCAGCGGTAATAGTTGGCGTGCTCATCAGGGCCAACTTGGCCGACGCACCGGCTGGGCTGGTGCTTCCAGTGTGAGCACGCCAGACACCTCGGGGTGCGATCCTCATCGACCGGCGCATTCAATCCTGGCCGTCCAGCGCGCATGGCCGTCAGCAGCGCATCGGCTACTGGACGTAGATCACTGCGTCCTTGCCGGGCGAGTTCGGCACCGAGCGGATCGCTCCGCTCCTGGGCGGGCTGGGACCGGAGCGCGGCCAACACCGCATCGACGACGCGAATCTTTACCGCGAAGTCGCGGTCGAGAAACCCCAGCGCATCGTCCAATTCTTCTCGCGTCAGGCTCATGGCAAATCTCCACCGTGGCGAGCTCCACTCGTCCACACGAGCACACCGTCTCGTGTGGCAAAGCCTCGCGCCCACTCCGGCGCCGGAATATCTAACGACCGCACGCGAAAGCCGGCTGCGTTCGCTGTGATCGTCGGGTCCAATTCCATCGGCCCGAGGTTGCCCCACTGTTCGATATGCAGCCGTAGCGGCGTTTGCGCGGACTCGGCCAGCCACGACTCACGCCCGAGCAGATACCGAATCCCGCGTGGCGGCTGAGGGTCCATCGGCTCAACCCGCAGCTCCGCCGTCGTCGGGGGCGTCATCATCGGCTCCTCTTCCGAGCATTTACGCAGCGGTCGCACTCGCAGCGTTCCGGCCACGTCTCAGGAATCTCCCACGGTGGGGCCGCCTTCTCATCGCATTGCGGACAGTCGGACGATTCAAACGCGAACCGATGCCCGCACGACGCACACCGCTCCGTCATCCAGCAGATGTCGTTCAGCGCGTCCGCGAACGCATCGGCCTCCTCGCGGGTGAGTCCCTTGCTCATGGTGCCAAACGGCAAGCCGCCGAGCCCGAACATCCGGCCGTCCTTCCGCGGCGGGTCCGGCTGATACACGTAAACGCCTTTCGGTGCTGTCTCACTCATCCTCTCCCCCGTTCCCGCGGAGTGCTCGAAGCGCCGCGACTACACAACCACCAGCCAACGGCATAGAACAACAACGTCGGCACCACAAGCACGGCCACGGCTATGAGTTTCACAGTGTCGTCGCTCATCACGGCTCCCTCGACGGGGACGGCGGCGCTGGGAGCGCATTCTCCAGCCTTATCAGCAACGGCAACGTCCGGGCGTTCTCCCCATAGGTCGCCCACAATTCGCCCAACGCGGCTGAACACGCACGTCGCAGCGCGGCGATCTCCCCCTCCAGGGCGGCGAGGCGGGATTCGGCCTGATCGGCACGGGCCTTCTCCATGTCCAGATCCGCGTAGTGTTCCTGATCGCGCTTCGTGAGGCGTAGCAGCCATTCGCGCGAGTGCGTCAACGCGGCCGTGATCGTGCCCGCGCCTTCGCAGACGCAGCCGGTGGTCTCATCGACGCGCCCCTTGCCGTTGCACACGTCGCAGATCAGCATGGCCCGCGCCTCGTCTCGCTCCTGCCTGAGCGCCACGAACGCCGGGAGCAGTGCCGTGGACACCTCCAACCGCAACGAGGCGAGATAGGTATCGGCGCGTTTCTCAAGCGCACGGTTCAGCACTTCATCCGTCAGCGCCGCCTCTAGCGCCTGACGGGCCGAGAGAGTGGGATCGTGATCAGCCATTGGCAGGTTCCTCTCGTCTCGGGCCAGCATCCGGCCTTGGATCGCGCACGACTTTAAGGATTGACGACACGACTTCATCGGCATTCTGGCCGCAGATGTGGCCGAACAGCATCTTGCCTCCCTGGATGAACCAATGACCGATCACATCGTCCATTCCGGCCCGCTCAAGGTGCAG
>Ga0180088_1000020_pt1 | contig 47771 bp, 64 predicted proteins | sample EasRiv830_16_10D_FD_121784 | JGI IMG/M metagenome (GOLD analysis project Ga0180088, IMG submission 121784) | Soil microbial communities from meander-bound floodplain in the East River, Colorado, USA - East River metaG ERMLT830_16_10D | ecosystem: Environmental > Terrestrial > Soil > Floodplain ... | reverse complement strand
CCCGATCTGCCGATGAACCACGACGAGGACTGCGGCGCGGGCGCGCTGTGCCTGAACCCGCGCTGCCCGCACGGCCGCCGCTTTCTGCGCTGGGCTCACTGACATTCCAGCGAACAGATGCCTTGAAAAAAGGCTTCTCCAACTGCCACGCAACAAGCGAAAGGGCCCGACATGCCGACCTGCGACATCAGATGCGAGAAGTGCAAAGAATGGTTCGCTTCGCCAATTCAGTTTGGCAGCGAGCAAGCGTTCTTTACGTCCACGTTGATTGGAAACGTCGTGCGATGCCCACGCTGCCGCGATATTTCCGGCTGCAACAAGGAGAACATGCGTTTCCGCGCCGACAACGAGGGCTTCGTTGGCGATAGGACGTAGAGCCGAGCACCACATGAAACGCATTAGCTGAATAGGCCCATGACGCACAAGGACGTTAAGTTCAACAACGAGCGTATTCAGATAGACGGCCAATCGTTCGACCACTGCGACTTTCAAAAATGCGAACTGGTCTTCAACGGAGGACCACCACCGAATATGACCCACTGCTCCTTTTCGAACGACTGCACTTGGGGTTTCGATGGGAACGCCCAGAACACTCTCCAGTTCCTTACCGCGCTGTACCACGGCGGCATGAAATCCCTCGTGGAGAACACCTTCAACAACATTCGCAACAACAAGACACCCACCAAGGCGTAGCAGTTTCACGCAGCCGGGTGAGATGACCGAGCACCCGCGCACCGTGTTCCAAGTCGTGTCCGTCCATTCGATCGAGCTGTTTGCGCTCATCAGAGGTACTCGAACTGGATGCGCGTGACTTCGGTGTCCGGCGTGCAATCGTTGTGTTGACAGAACATCGCGATGAACGCCTCGTTGGTGAGCTGCGGGAATCCCTCACGAACGGCTTCGATGCTGTAGCGGGTCGCCATGAGATGCAGCGGTTCGCGCCGGACGTTCAGCACGCGAATCGGGGCGCCGATCTTCTCGACGGTCTCGCCCTTCTTCAGCCCTTGCCCCTTGACGACCGGCTGCACGATGTCGCCCTGCTTCGCGAACTTCCACCCGAGCCGCCGCGTGACGGTTTTCGTCCGGTTCCTCACCTGCTCGGTGGTCAGCGCGAAACTCATATTCCTCATGGTGTCAACGCTTTCCGATTGCGCTTGATCTTGTGCGGGTCCCTCGATGGCCTCGGCTTCCCGCCGGCCAGGGCCCGCGCGTCGTCGCGCAGCTCGTTCGGCTCGAGGATGGGCGCCGGCGGCGCGGTCTTCTGCTGGCACCCGCCGACCATCGGGCACTCGGTGGCGTCGGCGCACGGGACGGTGACACACGACGCCATCAGGAGAACCGCCCTGCGATAAAGCCGCACCCGAACACGAACACGATGAGGAAGAGCGCTCCGACCAGATAGCCGACGCCGACGATGACGTCTTTGGCTTCCTGAGAGACCTTCGGCATTTTCCGCATCGGAGCGCTCTCCCTTTTACGAGAATGCCGCCGGCGCCTGACCGCGCAGAATGACGCTGCCAGTCGCCACACCCACCGTCTCGAGCACCTTGCCGAAGGCGTCCTCGACAATGCGCTGCGGACGCAGGAGGTCGAACCACATCTGCAGCTTGCCGTCCTGAATGCGGTAGCGCAGTCGGGCCGTGACCTTGTAAGGCTCCGCGCCCTCGAACGGCGCGAGCGCCAGAATAAACTCCGGTGGAATCGGCACGCGCCGCTCGTTGATGCGCGCCGCGCCGTCCACGGTTTCGTGATAGGCGAACTGCACCTGCCCGTTGTCGAGCCGCGTATCCGACGAGAACTTCAACCCCTTCGTGGCTTCCATCGACCGCGACACCGCCAGCACTACCGAGCCGTCCGGTGACGCGACATCCACGAGGTTGTCTTCAATGAACGCCGCGAACGCGGCTTGCGTCATCGGCTTCCCGTTCTGATCGCTCCATGTCGCCCAGGGCACCGTGGCGCGTAGCGTCAACGTCGCGCGATGCGAGCCCCACCGGGCTTTTCCCGCGGCGCCGCCTTCGTGGTAGTCAACGATCGCGAGGATGGTGCGCTGCTGGATGTCCGCGAACAGCCGGGTCTCCGGCACCTTGAACGCATTGACGTAGCCGGCGAAGCTGTCAGGGTCGTAGAGCGTGACTGATGCGGTCCGGCGCTTCGGGACATCGCGCTGCAGCAGATGCTCGAGGCTCTTCAGGTCGCAGTCCTTCGGCACGATGACGAACGGCATCGCATCGACGCCGTCCTCTTCGTTGCGATCGTAGGCACCTGTCCGTGGTTCGGCGCCGCCGATGATCTTGCCGGCGTTGATAGCCGCCAGGATGCTGGCGACGTTAGGAATCGTGGTGTCTTGGTTCATGACTGCTGCGCTGCCTCCGATTGGAACTCCATCACCCGCGCCGGCGCTGCGCTGACATCACGCAGACCGCTCAGTTCCGGCTGCCGGGCATCGCGCCGCGACAGCTCGTTATCCTCAGTGGCGAAAAGAACCGTGCTGCCACGCTGCGGCATCGGCTTCTTCACCGTCACCTTGTCCTCGACGATGAGCTGTGTGCCGTCGCCGGCCGTGACCGGCTTCAACGACAAGGTCACCGTGATCGAGCCCGCCCGCCCGGTCTCGCGAATCGCCTGCACCAGATCGGCCAGGTCGCGGCTGATGTCTGACTCCGCTGAGCCCTGACGCAAATCCCGCACTGTCTCTGTGAACGTCCGCATCACCCTCCCCTTTCAACTCGCCTTCACCCTAAGCGCCTTCTTGATCGCCGGCAGCACCGCCGTCACGTTCCGCCGCGGTCGCTGCTCGAACAGCATCGGCACCTTGTCGCGGAGCGCGCGGAGGTCGGTCATCAACTGCATGACCTCGTCCCGCTCGACGTCGAGCGCATGGAGCCAGCGGTCGCACTGCTCGAGCCCCTCGTCGATGGGGTTAGGCATCGAGCACGCTCCGTAACTGCCCACACAACGATTCCGCCCACGCTCTCGAGACGATGCCCCGCACCCGCTGCACCCCGATCCCGCGGCGCCTCGAGAACGTCACGTCCACGAACACGCCTCGAGGTGCCTTCGAGACCGTGAGCGCCTTGACGTGGCCGTACAGATGGAAGTCCGGCAGCGCCGACCGCAGCTTCGTCTCGATGGCCGCAAGGGCAGCATCAGCCTCGAGCTCGTCGCCGGGCTTCTCGTGGGCGAGGTTCATCGGTCTCCGTACTTCGCGATGAGCCGATCCCGCTCGGCTAGCGTCACCACGTCATGCGGCTTCACCACGTTCGGGATCGAGGACCAGATGTGCCAGGCCGTCGTTGTTGAGTCTCCACTGCCGTTCTTCCGGTAGCTGTAGCGCGGCATCACGACCCGCCCGGCTAACGGATTCGCGGCCAGCCACTCGTTGCGGTCTTCGGTGGGTTCGTCGAACGTGACACGGAGGATCGTGCAGACGACCCGGCAAAACCGGATCGCCCAGAACAGAATCGGCGCCGCCTCGTTGAACGGCAGGTTGGTGATCACCACGGCATCGCTGAAGCCCTGATTCATCGCCGTGGCCCAAAACGCCGAGTGCTTGGCATCCATGACCGAGTCGAGCGGCTCGTCTCGCTTCACAAGGTCGTTGGCCCAGACTTCGATCCCTGACTTCCGGAGCGGCGTGACGATGGCGAGATTGCCAGCAGCAGGTTCGATGACGCGCGCGGGTCGAAACGACAGCCGTGACAGCAACATTTCGAGCTGGAATCGCGGAGTCGCATAGAAGTCACCCTCGTGCCGAGCGGTCGGGTCGAGACCTTCGAAGAGCAGGGACTGATCCGTCACGCGCCACCCCTGACCGTCTCAATGAGCTCGCGCAATTCCTTTAACGCCGCCGGACGTTGATGCTCGAGGAACACCCACCGATTCACGAGCTGTTGCGCCGTGAGGTCGATGGGATCACCGGCGTCACCGAGATCGACCGTCTGACGCGGTGCGTCGCTGATGTCCGGCCCGAACAGGTCGCCTTCGTTCACGAAACGATCTCCGAGATGCGGTCCAGAATCAGCGCCTGCTCTCGACTGAACATCTCGAAAATGTGTAGTTCCCGCTCGGTGGCGACGAGGAACCACCGCGGGCGCTTCGGTGCGGCTGGCACCTTGTCGAGCGCGTTGAGGTCCACGTAGAACTCGCACCGACCGCGCGTGCCGAGCTTTGTCAGCGGTCGCACCTTCATGCTGCCGGCGTCGAGGCTGATACGGCTCTCGCGATGCCGGGCGGGACACAGACAGATGAGGAGTCGATCGTCGGAGCGATCACCGGCCGGGTTCCCACCCATGCCCTTGTGATCGAGGTGCGCCACCGCGGGCGCAATCTTTTGTCGATGGCAGAAGCACCGCGGGAATCGACAGGCGTAGTCGTCGCCCTTCCGAGCGGCCGTCTTGTTCTTCGCCTCGTGAGACTTCACGCCGTCGCGCCGGTCCTCGCGCTCACGCTTGGCCGTGCCGCGCATCGGCTTCCACAGCGGTTTGGTCTTCGCGCGTTCGGTGTCCGAGATGGGTGATGTCGCCATCGGTCTACCGTCTACCGTCAAGTTGTTGAGAAAAATAAATGCGTTGCCGGTCTCTCCCGGCTGTCCCCCATTTGCTACCCGTCAGGTTTCAAGGGCTGACGGCTCACCGATGTCACAGTGCGCTGTGAAGCGCCATCGGCTGCAACTCAACATCTGGTTGCGGGGGCCGGATTCGAACCGGCGAAATGCAGCTTATGAGGCTGCCGGGATAGACCTCTCCCCCACCCCGCGTCGAACTACGCGCCGACCGATGCCGGCTCGTGCACCTCGAACAGCAACGCCCGCGCGACCGCGCCGAAGAGTGCGTCCTTCACGCGCTGCGGCGCGCCGGCAGTTCCGCGTACGGCCGGAAACACGGATGCGTCTTCGCCGCCGCGTCCTTGACTTCGCCGTACGTCCAGCCGTCCGCGCGCTTGTGCGCCAGCCAGCCCTCATGACTCTGCTCCGGTGTCGTCGCCGGGTTCTTGACGATCGCCATGACGCCAGCGACCGCGCTATCGCGCTGCCACTGCGGCGCCTGCATCCAATCCGGCTGGCTCGTGTCGCCCTGCGTCAGACACAGCATCTGGTTCGCCGCGTGGCACACGGCCGCAATCTCCAACGCGGTCAACTGACTCGGCCCGAATCTCTCTGGGTCCATTCACCTGCTCCCTTCAGTACAAACCGGCTTCTGACGTGGGCTCCTGATAGTCCGGTCGATAGCGCCGGCGGCCGGCCCGCACGCGCATCACCAAGAGCACGACTCCGACACTGACGACAATGCACAGACCGATGATGCTCATTCGGCTGACCTCGCGCGGCCGGCGCCGCGATGAAACAGCGGGATGTTCTGCCGGCCGTGCTTGAAGTTGTAGTACCCGAGCTCGCCAGGCCCGTGCGCGAGACGGGTCGATGTTGCGAGGCTGCGCGTCGTCGTCGCCTCGCGCGCACCGCGGGCACTGCTCGTCACGATCGGTTTTCATCGTGAACTTGGTTCGGCAGTCGGAACAGCGACGTGTGTTGAACATCACGCCACCGCCTTCGACTGGTCGTCGCAGGTGGCGTGTGCGACCTTCGCGACCGGCCCGCCGCGCGCATCGGAGTGATCGATGTCGATGACGACCACCGCCTGCTCGAGCCAAATCTCTTCGTCGCAGTGCTCGCAGAGGTAGCCGAGCATCCACGGTTCCGGTTTGGCGTAGCGGTCCATCAGAGGACCGCGTTCCTTTCGGCTTCCTCGGCCGCGGCAGCCACCAACCGCGCATCCTCGGTGAGCTTGTCCTGACAAATCTTCAGGACGCCCACCGTCTCCGTCGCGTCGGTCAGCGCATTCGGATGCTCGTGCGTCGCCTCGTGCTCGAAGAGCCGCAGGACCGCATAGCCGGCCTCGAGGCTCTCCAACGACTTCGACTCGACGGCCTTCCAACTCCGCGTGTGAAACACGGTCTCGACGACGAGATTGCGCAGCGCCTTCTCTTTCGCCGTCTCGCCAGGCCACAGCTTCCGCAGCGTGCCGTCGAACTCCTCGAGCACGATGCCGAGACGCTTGATCCGATGGGCATACGCCGGGTCACCGCGCTCGCTGAGCAGCGCCTCGCTGGTGTGCCCTCGATCGCTCGGCGCGTGGACCCCGCTCGCGATGTTGATCTTTTCGAAGTGCGGCTTGAGCGCGTTGAAGACCGTCTTCCAGTCACCGGCCTTGTAGTCGTTGATGTCCTTAAACGTGAACTCTTTGCCGTTGAGCACACGGGCGCGGTCCTTCAGGACGTGTAGCTTGTGGATGAAGTGCCCACCCGCCTTCCGATCGACGCGCGTGCGCTTCTTCCGGCCGCCGGCGCCCTTGGTCTCGCGCTCCTCGGTCATCACCCGCTCGGCCTGCATCTCGAACAGCAGGTGCGGCTCGTAGCCGGCATCCTTCTCGGACCGCAGCTTCGTGCCGGCCTTGTGGAATCCCATCTTGCCGGTGTCGACATCGACCTCGTTCTCCCACTCGTAGGCGAGGCGCCCGGCGAAGAGGCAATGGATTGGGCTGTACAGGAAGTCGTCGACCCACTCGCTCCAGAGATCCTGCAGCTCCTGCATGTGATGGAACTCGAGCTTCTGCACCTTGAGCCGCTTTTTCAGCGTCGATTGAAGCTCGGCCCACGGGTGCGAGTAGCTGTCGGCCAGGAACGCACAGCAGCCGGCCGCGATGGCTTCCTTGTGGGCATCCTTCATATGCACGAAGGACTTGCTCTTGACCCGCAGCAGGTCGACTTTCTCGGTGGCGTAGATATCCACCAGCCAGTCCGACGCCTTCTCGGTGTCGAGCAACGCGATCGGTGCGCCACCGTGATAGGTCTTCGAGAGCGCGATCGCGATGAGCGTCAGCGTGAGGCTCTTCCCAGAACCGCCAGGGCCGAAGCCGGCGATCTTCGCGTGCGACTGCTCAACCACAGCTTTTGTCAGCAGGCCCATCACCGCACCGCCGTTCCTGCGGCGTCGTCGCAGCCGCAATTCGTGAGGTAGGAAACGCCGCAGCATCCGCACTGCTTGATACCGTCGTCCTCGGACTCCGGACACGTCGGCTTGTGGTCTTCACCCGGTAACGATCCGCACCACTCGCAGGCTTCGTCATGTCGTGATAACTTCTTCGCCATCGGTGCAGCGCCTCCGTTGCGCTGTGCTGGTAAGGGCCGCTCGCTGAGTCACCAGCGATGCGGCCCGAGTTACATCTGCTTCGCCGCCGGCGTCGGCAACACGAGCGTCACGAGCGTGCCGACCAGTTCCTGTTTCGCGCCGTGCTTCCGCTCGAGCACGACACCGCACTTCGCCGCCGCGATGCGATCCGTCATCGACGCGGGTATCCACATCACCGGCTCATGACCGGGCTGCAACTGGTCGAGGATGATGCTCGCGACGATCGCGCCCACGTGCGCGAGGTCGATCTTCGTGGCCTCGAACAAGTCGAGCAGGGCCGTCACGTGCTGATGCGACGCGAGAATGCGACAGTCACCACCCGTGCGCGCGATCTCTTGCGCTTCAGCCAGAAAGTCGCGGGTATCGGTCTCTACGGCCATGACGCCCTCGGCTTAATTGCGAGATTCAATCGAGACACCTGTATCGACGTAGCCGCGGGCCTCGAGCAGTTGCCTCCGAGCACAGCAGCCGGGACAGCGACAGGGTTGAAACCACGACTGGTGACGCCGCATCGGCACGAGACGCGGAGACGCCACGTCGAGATCGTCAGGGTCCAGTCGTGGCCCTGCGGGCGGAGTCCGCACCACAGCTGTCGGAGCCGTCGTCGAAGTCCCGACACGTCGAAGCCGGCCACGGACGCGCGGACGCGGCGGATAGTCTCTCCAAATGTCATAGAGGTGCTTCGCAGTCACGATCACGACGACGACGATGGCGGACCACACGCCCCACATCAGCGCCGCTCCGAAATCCTTCGCTCAACCTCGAAGAGACCGCTCTTCTCAAGGAGGTCGAGCAACCACTCACGGCGCGTGTCCGGACGGGCCCAGACTCGCGCGAGCACGCTCGGAATCTCACCGTCACAAACCCGCTTGACTTGCGACGCATCCCCGAAGTCCTTGAGGACCGAATCGGTCCGTCGCAGCGCGCTACCGACGGCGCCGCCGAGAGTCGCCTTCGCCATCTCGAGGCTGATGTCCGGCAACGTGCGGTCCAATTTTTGGACCCCCTTTGATGGCCCATCCAAACGTTGGACTGGTGGGGCGTCATCGCCGGGCTCCACACTGCCGCTCATGAACGACTCACCCCGCCCGGCGCGCTCAGTGCCGTCCCCGCCGACGTCAGATCATTCGAGTCCTGACCGCGCGCCGCACTCCCCGCCTTACCTGCAAGTGAAGGCTGATCGTCGCCAACCGATCTGGTCTCGGAGACGAACCGATCCACCAGTGCCGGCACCACGACGCGATCGAGGAACCCCTTGAGCGCGGGCGTCATCGACTCACCTGCGGATCTGCTCCGGGGCATCCGTGGGTAACCCGGCGCGACAGAAAGTGAGCGCGGTTGAGGTCGAACGACGCAATCACCCCCCGACAATCGGAGACGTGACGACCCACCGCTACATGCTCAAACGCATCGATAAAGGGCTCTGGAAACGCGCCACCGACCGCGCGCTGGCTGAAGGCCGCTCGATTCGGTTCGTGTTGATTACGTGCTTGGAGGTCTACGCGGAGTACGGCTTCGCCGCCTTCGAGACGTTCAACGGAGGGAGGACCAAGAAGCGCTGAGGTCATACGGACGCTCTGACCTCGGCATCGTCAGGTACCGGAAAAATGTCTTCGGCCACCAGCCCTGCGAGCCCGCCGCGCTGCAACGCGGCCACGATACGCATCACGCTGGTGTATCCAGGGTTCTTCGTGCGACCGGTCTCGATGTCCGAAATCGCCGTCGTCTTCAGCCCGGCCTCTTCAGCCAGACGCGCTTGCGACCAGTTCAGGAGCCCGCGCGCATCAAGCAGGGTTAACTTCGCCACGCCAGACAATGTAGGAAATATCAGACACCGTGTCAAGCGCGAAATGCGCCTTTTTCACACTCTGCCTGAAATAACCTACAAGTCCTTAGTAGTCAGGGATTTGCGCTTGTGTCGGATACTTCCGACGCTTAGGATGGGGCGGAATGGCGAAGCCGTACGGGGATGTGCTACGCAAGGAGCGCGAGCGACAAAAGCTCTCGCAAGCAGAAGTCGCGGAGCGGGCCAAGGTGGGACGGGAGTTAGTGTTACGCGCGGAGCAAAGCGGGAACGTCGGCATCCTGCTGCTCTACCGAATCGCCCACGTGCTCAACATCGACATCAGGATCGTCGGTGGGGGGGCCGACGCCCACGAGAAGCCGCCTTCGGTATGGGCCCGGCTGCAGCGCGAGCAGCGCGCCGAGGTCTTGCGGTACGCGCACCGACTACTGGGAGAGCGGGCGCCTTCAGGAGAGACGCCATGAACCCGAGTGTATGTCTCTGATCTTCCAGCGTTAACCGGTTGAATCGTTGCAGCGCGAGTACGCGACGACGCGACGCCGACGACATGGGCACCACCTGGGGGAAGGGATAGGGTTATCCGTAAACGGCCGAGGTGCGAACGTTACACTTGAGACGGCAGTCTGGCAACGCCCAAAATTACACGGATGAGTGACAGCGGAGGTCAGGATTCGATGAGCGCGGCACGTCACGGCTGGTTCAGCAGTCTCCTCATCGCTCTCTGGTGGGACGCCGCAGCGTTGCTATGCCTCGCGGTCCATATAGTTAACGGTCCACCAAGCCGCGGCGCATCACCGAACCTATACCTGCTGTGCGCCGGGATCTTCGTGCTGCTCGGCGCGTTCTACCATTGTTTCTTCTATCGCGCGTTGACGCATCCGGAACTGCTCGACACCTGAAGCCGCTCTTGACGCGAGCGCTACAATCATCGCTCGATGCGCACCGCGTCCTACGCGAGATTCAGTTCTGACCTCCAGCGCGACACCTCGATCGACGACCAACTCCGCAACTGCCAGGACTACGCGGAACGTCACGACTGGACGTGGCAACCCGATCAGGTCTACACCGATGCCGCAGTCAGCGGGGCGTCACTCGACGGACGCCCACGACTCCAAGCGCTGTTGACGGCCGCCGCGAGCTCGCCGCGGCCCTTCGACGTCCTACTCGTTGACGACAGCAGCCGCGTGTCGCGCGATCTCTCCGATGCGCTCCGCATTGTGCAGCGCCTCACGTTCGCCGGCGTGCGCGTGGTCTACATCAGCCAGGGCATCGACTCTGAGTCCGAGCAGCACGAGACACTGATCGCCGTGCACGGTCTCGTGGACGGGCTGTACCTTCGCGAGATGGCCGCGAAGATTAAGCGCGGACTGAAGGGCCAGGTCTCGCGCGGGTTCAGCGCCGGTAGCCGCACGTTCGGCTATCAGAGCATCGCCGTACACGACCCGCAGCGGCCGGGCACCATCATCGGGCACCGGCTCGAGGTGGACCCGCTCGAGGCGAATGTCGTGCGGCAGATTTTCGAGTGGTACGCATCAGGACACACCATCCCATCGATCCTGTCGCGCGTAGCGACCGAGTATCCGCGAGGTCCACGCGGCCACGGCTGGCGCGTCGGCGCCGTGAAGCGCGTCCTTCGAAACCCGAAGTACACCGGGCAACTGGTCTGGGGACGGACGCAGCGGACCAGGCGCCCGGGCGCGCGGTTCAAAGCCTCACGACTCGTCGCGCAAGACCAGTGGCACACGCTCCCCGCGCCCGCGCTCCGCATCATCACCGACGATCTATGGACTCGCGCTGAGGCTCGACGCATCGAGACGGACGCGCGACTCGACGCGCATCGGCAGCCGGGCTCGAACTTGCTCCGCGGACGACACTCCGGGGTCCACTCGAAAACACTCTTCGGCGGGTTCCTCTCGTGCGGGGAGTGCGGATCCACCATCGGTATCGTGACAAATCGGGCGTATCGCGGGCGCCGCTATCGGTACTACGGCTGCCAGCGGGCCCATCGTGGCGAGAACAGCTGCACCAACACCCGGAACGTCCGCGTCGAGCCGGCCGAACGGGCGCTCTTGGCTGGATTACAGGCGGAACTCCTGAAGCCTGAGACGCTGGACTACCTCACGACACAGCTCGCGGCGGCGCTCAACGCGCTCCACGACCAACGCCCGGCACAGCGCGAGGCGCTCGACCAGGCGCACCAGACAACGGTTGAGAAACTCCGCCACCTCGTCGCGGCCGTCGAGAATGGCGCAGGAAGCACGACGATCTTTCAGGCCATCGAGACCCGCGAAGCCGAGATTCGCGCGCTGGCGACCCAGAGAGCGGCACTCACCGAGCCGGTACACCAACGGCTCGCCGTGATGCCCGCGTGGGTCAGGCAGCAACTCTCGGACGCCGCCGGCCTCGTCGCCAGCACACCCGAACGCGCGAGATTGGAATTCCACCGGCTCGGCATCCGCTTTGCTCTACACCAGACACGCGGAGACGATGGCACCATGTATCTGAGAGCAGTCGGTTCGGGCGCGTTCGAAGACCTCGCATTCGCGAAAGACAGCCCATTTCCGCGTACCGATCGCTCTCTCCATCAACCGGCCGGTAGTCGGACATTCGTCGTCGACCTACCGGCCGGCCAGAAACGGCAGGCGAGAAGTGCGTAACCACACTGACGAACGTCTCCGCGGCGCCGACTTTCCGGAGTCAAGCCGATGAGACACCACCCTGAACACCCGCGCCCCGATCCGCCCGCAGACGATCAGTGCCCCACGCTGGAGACCATGACGCCAGACCAGCGCGCGTCCTTCCTCGAGCACTGCACGCGCATGAACATCGAGCCGACCGCTGATGTCGTCCCGATCTGGTGGAGCTTTGGCCGTGAAGCCAAGCCGTAGACCGGAGCCGTCGTCCTGCCTGGAGACGCTGGCCTATGTTGTCGTGGCAAGTGTTGCGTTGATCGTGATGGCGTGGTGGCTCAATCGCTGAACGCGCCGGTCGTCGGCCACCTCGACGCCCCCGCTGACTGGTGCAGCCTACCGCACGCTGATCAGACGCAACCGAACCGGTGGCCCGACCCCGCACGCGAAGTTGCCAGCCGTATCCTGACCCTGCGCCCGCCACTCAACCGCGGTCAGGTCCTCGCCCTCCCAGGAGAAGAAGAGCGGGCCAGCCCCCAGGCAATAGGTATTGTTCGCCCATCGGTTGTTTGCCATCGGCTGAAAGGCTGGCCCGGTCGGGGTGTTGTCCTCGAAATCCATCAGCCCGTTGTACCCGCTGGTCCCTGGGATGTTGCGCTGGTCGATCAGGTTGTTGTGGATGTAGACGTTCACCGAATTGAACTCGCCCATCGCGCCGTTCCGGTCGTCGTCCATGACCATGATCCCGTTGTAGTTGTCGTACAGCAGGTTTCCGTAGACCTCGACGTTCGCGGCGGCCGTGACCTCGATCCCGCCGTTCGTCGGGTAGAACCCATAAATGGTGTCGAGCCCGTTCTGGGTCAGCGTGTTGTTGCGGATGACGGCCGCGAAACTGAGTTCCCAGAAAATGCCAGACCGTCGGCAGAACGAGACGACGTTGTCTTCAATGAGTCCGTCTTCGTTGTCGATGTCGGCCCAGATGCCAGGACCGTAGCAGTCGTGGACGTAGTTGCCTCGAACAATCAGATCCTGCGTGGATACCCACTTGGAGCACCCAGCGCCCCAGAGGACGTCGTAGCCGCACGTCTGGGCGCTCCCGGCCATCACGTTGCCGTAGCTGATCTCGTTCTGGAAGACGAGGATGCCGCTGCCGGCGCCCATCATGGACATGCCGCAGTTGTAGGTCACGACGTTCTGCGTCGCCGTGCTGAGCGTGACCTGATAGATGCCGCCGCCGTGGTTCCACCGGATCGTGTTCTGGAAGGCGAGCCAGCCGGACCAGAGCCCGAGCGCCCCGTCGCCCGTGGGCGCCGCGAACTTCTCGATGGTCAGGTAGCGAATCGTGACGCCCGTGGCGCCGCCATGGAGAAACGGCCGCGGCGTGACGCTCGTCTCGACGGTGGCGCTCGTCGGGTCGTCTCCGACGTAGATGCGATCGGCGGCGTAGTCGAAGAAGTACTCTCCGGGCCCGACGTCGGCCAGGGCGTCCTCGTGGTACTTCTGGATGTTGTCGAAGAACAGGTCTTCTGGGTTGTTACACCGCGGGTAGGCCGGTAGGCAGGACCCGGCCGGGATGTCGGCCGTGCCCTGCTGCGTCTGGCCGGTCACATACCAGCGGCCATCCAGGGCGGTCCAGCCCGTGAGGACTCGAGCGCCCGAGACGATAGTCCCCATCACGCCCTCGACGATGTCGTCATTCTTGAGCGTGACGCCCGTCGTGATGCGGTGATAGCCCGTGCCGAGGATGTAGGTGGTCCCGGCCGGGTTGAGGTTTACCGCGTCCTGGATCGAATCCCCAGCGGGGATGGTGACTTGCGCGGAGACGGAGACTGGCGCGGCGACGACGAACATGAGTAGCAGCGCAAGATGTTTCATGGTGCCTACTTCAGCCGCCAAAGAAGAGTCTCACCACGAGACCCCTCGCGTCAGGGGCGACAGGTGCCGGCGCCGGCCGCACGAGGTCGGCACGCTGGCACGTGTCGCAGAGCGCGACGTTCGCCGGCGCCAATCGCGCCGGCTGACCGAGTCGCTTCGTCAACCAGTACAGGTGAAGTGGCGGCTCGGAGAGATCCACCTCGACGCGCAGCTCCGTCATCCCGGCGCCGCACGTCGCACACGTCATCGGGCCTGCCGCTCCGGCAGCGCGGACTTCCCAAGAGCCCGGCGGGCAATGCTGACCATCTGCGCCCGCACGGCATCGAGCTGCTCGCGCTTTTGTTCCGGCGTTACCTCGCTCGCCGGCGCCGCGTAAATCTGTCGAATCCGTGGCGCGAGATCCTTCAGACTCTGCCGGGCTGCCGTGATGCGTCCGCGCTCGCCCCAGGCGATCGGTAACCTGGCCTCAGCGCGTTCAGTGCGCTCGACAGCGCTCGCCCGGTTGCCCTGTTTCAGATCCTCAGCCACGCTCCGTTCGACCTTCTCGAGCGCGTCAGCGAGGTCGTAGAGGTCCTGCAGGCTCTGTGCGCCGGATCCGAACGATCCATCCGACAGGAACGTCCCGGCGATCGGCAGCTGCTGCACGTGTCCGGCCGGCATGTCCCTGCGCGGCACGATCCCGAGCAACCCTTGCGCCGTGTCGATGCCGGAGACGACACCACGCCCGAACCCCGCAGTGAATCCGAATATCAGGTGATCGATGTGTGCCGGCGCCACGGGAATCACCTGACCGAGCTGCTTCGCGACCGTGCTCGTCCACTCCGAGTACTGCAAGTCGGTCTCGAGGTCGAGATCCCACGGCTGCACAATGTGCGTGTCGCGGAAGGCGGAGTAGTTCGCCCACACCTCGACGAGCGGCAGGATGCCAGTCGGCAGGAGCGCGGGAATCAGTTGCGCCGGGTTCGTGCCCACGAGCTGTTCTTTCATCTCGCGGAACCGCGTCGCGTCGCCCTGGCGCATGTAGTCGAGCGCCGCCTCGGTGATGTCGGCCGCGTATCCCCAATCGAACGGTTTCGGGATCTTCAGCCACTTCACTTCGTAGCCGTTGATGGTGACCCCGCCACCAGGGAACGGCACGAACCAATACGACGACTTCTCCCACGCCTCTTTTTCCTGATACTCCTCGTCGTCCTCGTTCAGCGCCCAGACGGCCGCGGAGAACAGCGCGATCGTGGCGGCCTTCAGTGCCGTGCCGCCGGGGTCACGCGCGATCGTCTCGATCATGCGGACTTTCCCCTGCACGGCCGCGTTGAAGAACGCCTTGAACTCGTTCACTTCACGCGCGAGATCGCCGGCCCTCGAGAAGTCGGTCGTCACGTCGCGCGCCGCCATCGTCGCTTTGGTGATGGACTCTTCCGACACCGGCGCCCGCTGGCCTGTGCTGAGCAGCCGGCGCCAGACACCACGTTCGACACCGCCGGCGTCGAGCGCGAGTTTGAATTCTCCGAGCCGTGTCGCTGTCTCGGTCCACTGCGAGAACGCGCGGAGGAGCTCGATCGGATTGAGCGGCACGCCGCGGAGCCCGCCGGCCTTCGTCACCTGCTTCACGGCGGTCTGTCGCTGGTCGCGATGCTGTGCCGCCATCGCCGCTTGTGCGATGCCGGACGTGTAGAACAGCTTCGCATCCTCGTCGCCACGCACCTGGCTGATGAGCCCCTTGAGCGTGTCGTACACCGGGATGAACCCATAGCGCGACTGCATGTACGCGACCAACGTGTCACGCCCGGGATTCCGCAGAATGAAACCCGGCGTCAACGTGGCTGCCGCGCGCAGGAGCTTCGTCGGCTTGTTGAACAACTGCATCAACCGCGAGGTCGTGCGCGGGCCCATCATGGTCAGCGCCTGATAGAGCGCGTCGTCGTTCACCTGCCAGAACTGCCGGACACCGTTCCGGAGCACCGTCACGATCTGCTCGTTCCCCTTCGCGAACGTCGCCGGCGTCCACACGGTCACGAGCGCGTCGAGCGCCTCGTCGAGATTGAACGGCAGCGCGTCGGGATCGACGGCGCCATTGTTCACGAGCGCGGCGCGGACATCCTTCGTGAGCTCGGACAGGTTGAAGCGCGTCGCGACCTTCGGTGTCGGAATCGCCTCGATCCACCGCGCCGAGCCGGCGGAGCTCTCCGCCTGGCGGACGAGCGCCTGCATCGCGCGGTTCTTCTCGACCATGTCGACGATCGCGAAGGCGTTCTTCACCATCGACTCGAGCGGATTGATGATGTCGCGGCCGGACCCACGAATACGCTTGACGGGGAGCTCGCGGTTCGCGATGCGCTTCGCGACGCCGCGGAGCGACTCCTCGGTCGCGTCGAGCACACGCTGCATCGGGACGTACGCGCGATTCAACTGCTTGATGGCCTTCAGTTGCCCCTTACTCATCGCGCCGTACAGCCGGGCGTACTCGAGGATCGCGTCCTGATGGCTATAGACGGCGTCACGGGCCTGCTCGAACGCTTGGAAGTCGCTCCGTGCCTCGGTCTCCGTGATGATGCCCTGCGCCTCGTCCTTCGCCATGCCGGGCTCGATGCCGCGGTTGTGGAGCTCCGCGGCCCGCAGCGCCACGAGGTAGTCACCGAAGACGTCGAGATGGTCGCGGACCGGCTCGAGCGCGTCCGCGAGAGACGGCCCGATGAACTTCCCGTTCCGACCGCGGACACCGTGCTCGAGGAACGCTTCCGCTTTGCCGGCGGAGCCTCGAGCCACGCGCGCCAGGACGTAGGCGTTCATGCGGTACTCGAGGTCTCGCCCGTCGCGCATCTGCTCGACGGCCGCGCGCAACGGGTGGAGGTCATCGATCGTGACGGACGCGACCTTGCGGATCACCGCGTGTGGATCTCGAGCGGCCTCGCGCAGAGCCTCTCGCTTGCGTTCTCGAGCTGTGCGTCGATCGATACGCAGTCGGCCGCGCGTCGCCGGGTCTTGGCTGATGAGTCCCTGAATGTCCTCGCGCACCTCGAGCAATCCGTCTCGGAGCTCGGGATGGTCGTTGAGTCGGCGCTCGAACTCGGCCGTGTAGTTCGGCGCGCGGCTCTTCACGGTCGCCGGCTCGGTGAGCCATAACCGTAGGAACTCGGCCGCACCTTCCTGCCGCTGCTCGGTCTTCGTGTACGACGGCCGCGACGTCGCTTGGCCCAGATCGATCAGTTCCTGTTGCCACCGCGCATCCTTGCGGTCGATCCCGAGTATCGCGAAATCGACGTGGTGCCCTTCCTCGTGGAAGAACGTCTGCAGGTTGTTCGCGACCTTCAATCGAATCGCGCGGACGTCGGTCTTGTAGATGCCGTACGCCTGCTGATTGAAGTGCCCGGTGCGCGTCGGGACATTGCCGAGCACCCGCTGCAGGTTCTTTAGGATCTCGGTGTGTCGCATCCGGCCCGTGAGTGGAATCGTCGGCTGACCGGGCTTCCTCGCCGGCAACGACTTCGTCAGGCCCGTCGACACCTCCTTCGCCTTCGAGTCGAAGAGCGTCGTCTGCTTCCCCTTCTTCGAGCGATCGGTTTCTGGCGTCAGCGAGAACGGCGCGTCGAATTCTGGTGTCTCGACGTCCTGCTCACGCACCTTGCCGACGACGGGAAGCCGCGGCTGGTGCTCGCCGGTATCGAGCGTGTCGGTATCAGACTCGCCGGCTGCGAAGAGGTCCGTGCCCTGCGACCGCTTGTTGCGGGGCAACGCCATCGACTTTGGCCCGCGACCCTCGATCTCATCGACGTCGAACGTGATCGGCTCATCACCGATCCCTTCATCCGACGCTTCACTTTGCGCCGCTCTCAGGAACTGCAGATCCGTGAGGTCGCGATTCGACTCGACGATGGCACCGGCGGGCCCGATCTCTCCGTCTCGCTTCTGCGGGAACACGACGCGCACACGCCATCGGTCGCCTTTTTTCTTGTCCTTGACGTAGAAGACCTCGCGGACTTCAGCCTCGCCGTTCTGTGAGCCCTTGAACGCAACGATGTCGCCAGGTCGATAACTCGGCTTCCCGGGTGGTTCGGCCACCGGCGCTTCGATCTCGTCCACGTTGAACGTGGTGGTATCCGCGTCGAGATCGGCCTCGTCCGTCTCGCTCGTCTCGACGACGTCTTCAACCGGTGCGCGCCACGAGTCTGTCCACCAGGGTTGTTCCCCCTTCATGTTGGCGCGGGTGTAGAGCTCTTTCGTCCCGGGGAAGGCGGCACCACGCGCGCCGACGTCTCCGAGACGAGCGATATCCGACAGGGCGTCGAGCAGATCCTGAATGCTCTCGATGTGGCTGAACTCGGGGTATTCGCTGAGCCGCCGCTGCATGTCATCCAAGCCGAGCCCGGTCATGCGCTTGCCACTGACCTTATCGTTCGACTTGGTTCGGAACACGTTGGGCACGCCGGCGAAATTGCCGTACGGACCCGCAGCGCTCTCGCGCAACCAGCGCAGCTCTCCGCTCAGCCCTCCATTCTTCTCGGCGTCGAGGCTGATCCCACCGGACTTTGCGATCTGTTCGAGTAGGAGTCGTGGATTGTGCCCGCTCTCGCGGTACTCGTGATCGAGCTCCTCGAGCACGCTCAGGCGATAGTCGAACTCGGCGCGGAGGTCCGTCTCGTCGACGGCGGGATCTACTTCGCGGGCTTTGGTGAGGACGTGTCCGAAGACGTCGGCGTTGTGCTGCTGCCGGCGGGCTTCGGTTTGGCGGGCAGATTCGCGTCCGGTTGGGAGGCTCTGCGCAACGCCGCTGAGGGTGTCAAACCCTTCCTCACCAGCTCGCTCGCCAACTTCCGGTTGAGCGGACTCATCAGCAATAGTCTGCGCCGCCGGCGCGGGCGTGTCAATCTCCTCAGGCCGGAAGACGACAGGTTCGGGCGCGATGGCCGCAGCTGCAGCCGCAGCCGCCTCGCGCTCGATCGCGGCACGTGTCTGGGCCTCGAGCTCCGGAATCGGCGCGCGCCGGTCCTGTTCGCCGGCGCCGTCATCCGGCCACGACGGCGGATCAGCCTGGGTCCGTGCACGTGGCGTGACTGGAAGGGACGGCCGCGTCAGTCGGTCGACGCCGGCGCCGGCCAGCGGGCCCACGATACCGCCGACGATCGCCTCGTCCAAGAGATCCTTCGTGAAGACCTCCTGATTCGGGTCGTAGCCGGCGCGCGCCGCCGCATTCGTGATGGCGCCCTGCCCGGCCTCCTGCCCGCCTTCCACGACGGAGCGGAGCACGACGTTCAGCAGTGCACTCTTCGTCGGCGCGTCGAAGATGGGCGTATTCGTGACGGCCAGGAACGGCAGGTTCACCGCCACCACGCCGGCGGCCACAAGCCCCGCCTGCATCGGTGTCGCCCCGCGCTTGATGGCATCGGAATACGCCGTGGCGCCTTCGAGCCACGACTCACCCACCACCGCGGCCGGCTTCCCGCCGAGCGTGCCGGCCGTCATCAGGCTGGCGACAGAGCCGGCAACCTGACCACCCGCACGGGCCCACCAGGCGGGATTCCCAAGCGTGCCCTTCGGGTCGTCGAGCACGCTGCCGAACTGCTCGACCTCGCGGAACGCATGGGCATTCGACGCCTGCACGTTCTTCAGCACCTCCGGATCAACGAACCCGAACCACTGGCCGGTCGCCGCGAGTCCTTCCGCCGGCGTCCCGACGAATCCCTGTGTGAAGGACCGCACTCCCTGACCAACGAGAGACGACGCGCGTTCACCGATCAGCGCTCGCAGGAGCTGCTCGCCGGAGCTCGGCACGATGGGCTCAACAGCCTCGTGCGACGGCAGCGGAGCGACCGGAATGCGTGGACGTTCCGCCGGCGTGCCCTCGAGGATGTCATTGAGGGACGGCAACGCGGGCGGTTGATGCGCCGGCATCAACTCCGCATGTGGTTCAGGGAGCGGCGCCGGTGGCGGTAGTGGGATGTTCGGCATCCCACGCGGCACCGCGGGACGATTCTCGGGCTCGATCTCATCGAGGGAGAAACGCATCACACCAGCCGGCGACGGCTGGTCGATGTCGTCGAGCGTGAAACGGATTGGGCTCCCCACGGTCAGCCGATCGGTACGCCTTCGATGGTGCCGTCCGCGTTGACCTTCGTGACCTTCACCTGTTTCCCGCGGACGGTCACGACGTCATTCGGCTTCGGCATCGACAACGACGTCGGCGCCGTCCCATGCGACCGCATCGGCTGCGGTCGCGTGCTGCGATGCGATGGCATCGGACGCATCTCGAGCGGCAGACTTGCCGCGCGCCGGGCCAGAGGACCGCGACCCTTCTCTTTCGCGCGCCACTGCTCGAACGTCAGCGGTGCGTCGTACGCGCGCTTCTTCTCTTTCCCGGTGAGCGGGTCGATCTCACCAGTCCGGCTCTCCTGCTGCTTGTCGTGCGTCCGGACGAACATGTCGTACTCGCCCTTGTCGCGGGCGTAGTGCGGATCGAGATCCTCCAGCGACTCACGCCGGCGATCGCGTCCACGCACCAACTTGTCTTGGTAATCCTCGCGCCGCGTGAACTCTCCAAACGCGCGGGCGTCGGCCTCGGCTTGCAGCCGGGCCTTCTCTTCCGGCGTCTGCAGATCGGACGCGGATACGTTGATGCCCAGGTCGTTCGCCTCGGCCACGCGCCGGGCCTGCACGGGCAACGTGCCGAGCAGTTCCCTCTTCCGGGTCGTGTAGGCCATCGTCTTTGACTGCGCGGCAGTCGGGCGCCACGTCCGCGAGGTCCGCCCGCCGGCGTCGTTGATGTTCACGCCCGTGCCTGGCACCGTGCGCGACGGCAGCGTGCTCGTCGTGTTGACACGAGCCTCGAACGGTGTCCCTTCGAGGTCCGCGAACATCCCCTCGTCGATGTCCTGATTCGGCTCGAGCAGGGACGCCATCACACCCGCGTTCTCGCGCCGGCGCGTGTCGTTGTAGCGCTCGTCACCGATGCGCTCGCGGTCGGCCCGGTGCATCCGCTCGGCATCCTGCCCCATGAGCTCGAGCCCTTGCATGTTCGTGCGATTGCGACGCTCTCGCTCCTCGCGCTCGAGATCCTCCATGAACGAGTAGCCACTGACGCCACCACTCAGGGCGCCGGCGATCGCAGACAGGATGGTGTCGAAGTTCATCGCCTACCCTCCGAGCGCGAACTGCGTCATGAACCGCTCCCACATGTCTTGATCGATGCCGTGCTCGAGGCCCAATCGACGGAGCAGGTAGTCGGCATTGAACTGCCGATCGCCCGTCAACAGGTTCGCGCGACCGAGCGCGAGATTCCCGGCGACACCCGTCGCGTTCTGCCGGCTCGACGCCGCGGCCTGCCGGTTGCTCTCGCGCGATTGCTGTCTCGCCATGCGTTGACCGACGTAGCTCTGCCCGGTGCCGGCTGCGGCCCGACGATCCGCCATGTTCGTTTCGGCGGCACCGATGTCGATCTCCCGGTTGCTGCCCACGAGCGCGCGGTCGTAGTCGCGCAACGCATCGTTCCGCTCGGACCGAAAGAACGGGCTGTCGTCTTCGTAGCCCAACGCGAACCGCTGCCCGACGAGATCCTCGTCGCGAGACTGCTGCATCTCTGCGAGCTCGTCTTTCGATCGCGCCTTGAGCGTGCCGACCATCCCGGGCGACATCGATTCCGGGTTCTGCAGGATGCTCATCACGAGATCCTCCGTCGCCTGGTCGGTAGGTCCGAGACTGTCGAAGTCGTTGAAGTCGTACGGCCGCGCGTGCTGATACGCCTGGTCGAAGCTGAGATCCTCGAGGTTATCGACCGGCGCCCAGGGCGTGGAGCTCGAGCTGGCCGCTGGCGACGACGTCGCGCCTTCCGCGCCGGCGAGGTCGTAGAGCCGACCGTTGATGTTCAACTGCTCGCCTTGCCACTTGACATCGAATCCCTGCTGCTGCAGCGAGGAGAACAGGTCACGCGCGAGCTTGTCGCGGAGCTGCGCGCGCTGTGACGGGTCCGAGGTCTGATTGATCTGCGACACCTGCGATTGAAACTTCTGCACGGCGCCGTAGCTGCGCCCTTCAGGGCTGTTCCTGATGACGCCTTCTCGCTCCGAACCGGGCAGACTGCCATCGGTCGGGATGTGCGCGTCATACTCGTCCGTCGTCCCGGTGCGGCCGAGATGTTGGTTGTACCAGCCGGCGACCTGATCTCGAGCGGCCTGCGGGTCGTTCCCACCCGTGGCGGTCTGAGTCGTCGCCGGTGGTGCCGGCGCCGGCGCACCAGGCACCGCCCCACGAGTCGCCGTCTGCACGTTCGGCGCGTTCGGGTTGGGTTCGCCAGGCGCGATGCCAGGCGTGTTCATGAAGGAGAACCCGCCATCGACGCCCGATGACTCGAGCGTGTCGTCGTCCTCGAAGCGATAGCTGAAGTCGGTGTTGTAGGCCATCGTCTCTACTCCGTTCAGACGCGCGACAAGAGCGATAACAAGTCCACGCCACCACTACGCGCCGGTGGTCGAGGTCGAGCGCCACTCGGATCGACACTGCCAGGAATCGCGCCTCGAGGGCCCATCCTGGGCGGCCCGAACGACTCGTCCTCGAGATAGCTCCGCGCCGGCGTCTCACCTCGCAGAATGCTCTCGAAGAGCGCGTCCATCGCGGGCCGAGTCCGCGGGTCTTCCTCGAAACTGAAGCCGCCGGTGGACGTCACCGGGTCGGTGTACGAGCCTCCACCGCCCATGCGATACGGCGTGTATCGACTCCCCTTCGCTAACGCGACGGAGTTGAGCGACCGCGCCTGCGACAGTTGCTCGCGATACGGATTCGATTGACTCTCATCGAACCCGAGCTGTCGCTTGTGCTGCGTGTCGGACATCTGCCGACCCTGGCTCGCCGCTCGAGCCGCCGCGGCCTGCTGCGCCGCGGACGCTGCGGCCATGATCACCGGCAAGACCCATGCTGGCATCGCTACACCTGTGCAAGAATTTGATCGACGACCATCCCGTTCAGCGACTGGTCGTTCTCGTTGTCCGCCATCCGTTGCAGTTCCGCGCGAATCACCGTCCGCACCGCCTGAAGCGTGGCTCCGGTAAACGACTGCTTGCGCACGACCACGGGCCGGCGCTCATCGCGGTCGTCGATGATGGCGACGTGCACCTCGATGTCGCTCCCGACGCGGCGCGCGGATAACCCCTTCGCGTGAAACATCTACAGCCTCTGAATCACAAGGACACCGTTACCGCCGGTGCCCCCATCGCCGCTGGAACTACGGGCGCCGCCACCGCCGCCACCGCCGCCGCCGCGAAACCCGCCGCCGAGACTGACACCACCACCACCACCACCGCCACCGCCGGAGTCACCACTACCAGCGAAACCACCGGCGCCGGACGCAGTCGCCCCACCGTTACCAGCCCCACCCCCAGCGCCGCCGGTTTGGCTGCCGGTGTTGCCGCCGGTCTCCCCGCTCTGCGTGGCGTATCCCCCACCCCCGCCGCCGGCCGCGCCAGAGGCGTTATCGACGCCTTCCACGGAGCCGACCGAGAGGAACTCCAGCCCGCCAGGCCCGCCGGCCGTGCCGTTGACACCGCCGGCCCCAACGGCCGCCGTACCGCCAGCGCCGCCCGTGGACGTCGGTATGTCAGGGTCAGAGGCTTCACTGACGCCTGTGGCGCCACCATTGAGTTGGAGATAGATCGTTGAGGCAGGAAGCCGGAACAGCGTGGTGCCACCGCCGACTCCGGTCGTGCCACCCGCACCAACTGACGCCGAGAACGTGAGCGACGACAACGTGACCGAGACCCCGGTCGTATTGCTGGCCCCACCGCCGCCCCCGGCGCCACCCAACGAACGAGTGGAATCCGCGTGTCCGTCATCGCCACCGCCACCACCAGCAACCCCCTTCACGTTGACCGCCGCGGCCGTGTGGTTGAACACGAGCGTGTAGTTGCCTGGCGTCGTGAGCACGAGCGCGCCGGCGCGGAAGTTATGGGTTCCGCTGGCCGCACCCGAGTACGTGACCTTGAGGTCCGCGCCGATCAGCTTCAGGCCGATCGCGTCCGACGACGGCTGCGCGAGCAGCAGCAGCGCGACGAGCGCGACGACGAACCGACGCAGCATTAGAAGTTCTGGCCTCCGAGGACGGCGTACCACGTGGTACCCGCATCAACGGTGTAGAGCGTGATGATGTCCACCTTGCCGTTCGTGCCCGTCATCGTCGGCGCCGTCGCCGCCGGCCACTTCACCGACGCCGGCCACGTGATCGTGCGGATCGTCCCATCGGCCGTGAAGATCATCGTGACGGTGACCGCTTTACCAGTCGGGATGTTCGAAACCGTGAACGTCGTGATGTTGGCGTTCAGCGCAATCGAAAAGTGATTGCCGTTGTCGAGGTTCAGCGCCAGCGTGTTCGTGCTGATGCTGGCCGTCGCGTACGTCTCGGCGTAGTTCGTGAACGTCGGCGTGGTCATCGTCGCGCCAGGAATCGCCGCCGTGAACGTGGCGACACCCGTGAACGCGGACGTCCCAGGCACCGTGAGATTGCCGGACCCGTCGAGGTAGTCGGAGATGTCGGCGCCATCGACGGTGACGTTCGCGCTCGCCGCGATGTTGCCGGTGACCGTTCCGCCCGTGCGATTGAGCGCCTGCGATGACAGCGTCGAGAAGTTGCTGTTCATCTGGTCGGGATCGATGGTCGTCCCGGCCGTGAACGTGGGGAATGGGACCGTGATCTGTGCGACCACGAGCGTCGCGCCGCCCATGACGAGGACGACGACGAGCGGGAGGAGCCGTTTCAGGAGACGCATCGAACAGGTTCCTTTGGCCCGGTCCCTGTGGTGCGCGGTCTAAGTATACGCGTCGATCGCCGCTTCGGTGGCGACAAAAAACGTGATGATGGCCTCCGCGTTCGCGACTGTCGATTGCAGGTACGCGATCTCCCGCGTCCACTGCAAGCCCGGCGTCGCATGAATCGGCGCGGTCGCCCAATCGACGCGGTAGCCGGTCGGCACGTCACCGAGCCCGTGCGCGATGTCCCGCGGCGTATCCGCAGCCGGGAACCGCACGCGGAGCGGCTTGCTGCGCGCGGCCTCGACGACCGGGTCCGCGAGTTCGCGCTCGATCTTCGCGATCCTGGCCTCGAGGTCCGCCGCGGTCGTTGGCATCAGCCCACCACCCGGCGCGGTAACGGGTCAGCCGTGACCTTGATCAACGACAGCACGAAGGGTTGATTCGGGTAGTAGTTCTTGAAGCCGATTTGCACGGTATGGAACCCGCGCGACAGGCGCCGCTTCCGCATGAACCGCGTGCCGGACGCGCCCCACAAGGCTTCACTCCACGCCGAGACGCCCCACACGCCACCGGACGGCGGAAACGTGATGCTCCACGTGCGACCGATCGACGGTGCCCCGTTGAACCGTCCGCGCATGATGAGCGTATGCGATTCGCTCTCGGCCGTCCCCTGGACGAAGAGGAACCCGCCGCGCTTCATCAGATCCGGCGCCTGGAAATCCATCCGTCCGAGCCAGCCGTACCAGTCGATGGCGCCGACGATCACCGTCCACGTGCCATCGGTCGCCGGCACGGGCGACAGGGACGGCCCGTTCACGACGTCGAGCGTCAGGACCGTCCCGGTGTTGCTCTGAATGCGAACCCACTGCTCCGTGCCCGCCGGCGAAATCACAACGGCCGGCATCCCCGCGAGCGCAGAGCCAGTCGTGAAGAACGTCGCCGCCGACGCGGTCACGGTCGAGGACGATGCGCCGGTAATCGCCGCCGTGACCGTGCCGCTCGGCGGCCCGTCGACACGGCCCGAGAACATCTCGTACACGCGACCCCAATAGTCGCCCATGTAGAGCCCGATCGCGCCGGTGGTCTCGTCCGTGAACGGCGACATGGAATTGAACTCGAACCCGGTAATCGGCGGCAGCCAGCACTCGAGCCGCTCGTGCCACGCGATCAGCGTCCGCTTACGATTCACCAGTGTCGGCAGGCTCCAAATAATGAGTTCACCCTGCTTGTACCGCACACAGCGGATGTCGTCGAGGAACAGCTTATTGACGGTCGCGAGCAACGTCTCGATGCGTCCGTCTGCTAGTGGCTGGAAGACCTCGAGGTTCGTCCGGTAGGGTCCGCGCACGCGGTCCCACGCATAGAACCAATTCGGGCCTTCGACGGCTGCGTCGAAGCAGACGTTCCCGAGACTGTCGTGGAGCTCCTTCAACTGGAAGGGATGCTTGTCCCCGAGGAGCCGGAAACTCTGCGTGTCGGTCTGCAGGATGAACGCGCGGTCCTGCCACGGTTTCCCGCTGCGCAGCGCCTGGTTGCGTCGCACCGGCAGCCGGTCACGTGGATGCCAGCTCTCAGGATCGCCCTGCTTGCTCACGAGGTAGTCGGCACCACCCGGCTCAGCGCCGATCGCGTAGCCCTGCCAGAACGACATCCACGCCAATAACGGCGGTGGATCGTTGACGGACGACAGCGGCCCGACGCCGAGATCGCGGCGCGCGGTGTCGCTCAGCGACTCCGTCAACGTCGCCGTCCCGATCACCTGCGTCCCGGCGCGAAAAAAGTTGTTCTCGGTCGTCGTCACGTTCCGCGCGTAGACACGCCAGTGCGTATAGTTCGCCGGCAGCGTGTGCGCCGGCCGAGTCCAATCGCGCTTGTCGTCGGTGAACGCGACCTCTGCCGACAGCGGGCTCGGACTCGTCTCGTGGTCCATCGCCGGGTCGTAGCCGACCCAATACCCCACATACGTGCCGGTGACCCCGGTCGCCGTCCCGACTGCGAGCGTCGGCGCCGTGCCCGGCGCGGCGTTCCCAATCGGAAAGCACGCGGTCCCGTTGTACCGCTTCTGCACCGTGCCATCGGTGATGAACAGGTTGTTCTTCGCCTGACTGAATCGGCACGGCGTGTTCGACGTGAACCCCGTGCCGCCTGTCACCGCGTTCCACGCGGCGCCGTCCCACGAGTAGACCGCGCCGTCGCAGACCGCCACGAGCTCAGGATCGGCGCCCACCCGCACGAACTCGACGATGTCCACCCGCTTGCCGGCCGCGATCGCGGTCGCGTTCAGCAGCCGATGCCCGTCTCGTTTCCCGAGCAGAGCGCGCGCCTGCGCACCGGGTCCGATCTTCGTGAGGAAGCAGTTCCGCGCCTCTTGCAACGCGCCGAGCGGCAGCGTGTCGTCTTCTGGCGTGTCGAGATAGCCAGGCGAGAAGCTCCGAATCGTGGCGGAGAACCGCGGGCTCGTCAGGCTCATCGGAACGGCCGCTTCGTGATCGGTGGTCCGATCGTGTTGTCGAACGACAAGAGGTTGATGAACTCCGGCCGCGGCACGTTGATATCGGTCGCCAACTCGCCGGCGTTGACGCGCCACTGAATCAACATCTCTTCCCAGATGGCCGAGTCCCACCACGTGGGCAGCGCGTCGGAATCGTACATCAGCCGTTTCGGCTTCATGAGGAACGGCAGCGCGAGCACCTTCGTCGCGTTCGGCAGTGGCGTGACGTTGACCATCAGCTGCTGTTTCGAGCTCTCATCGGCCTGCAGCGTGAGATGCGTCGTGCCGGCCGCGGCCACGCGCACCGTCACGGTTCCGCGGCTCGTGGTGAACTCGGTCGGGGCATCCACCGCCGCGATAAAGCTCTTCCCCACGAACATCACCGGCGGTTTCCACGTGCCGAGCGCGACCGCGATGGTCCCGGTCAGCGTCACCTTCGTGCGCTTCTGCCGGTTGTTCGCGTCGATGCCTTCGATCGACAGGACCACATCGGTATCGCTCGAGCTGTCCGAGACGACCTCGAGCGCGGTCCCGCTCGCGCTGACCTCGACCTCGAGCGCACTGACGCCACCGAGATACGCGCATTCTGGTGCGCCGGTGGCTTCGAGGGAGGTGCCGATCGTCGCGTCGCTCTGCTTCAGCAGTACCTCGTCCTCGAACGGCACGGGCGCGCGGTCGGTCAGGTTGAACGCCGGCGTCCGCGGCAGCGGCCGTCCAAACCACGAGGGGAGCGCATACGAGCGCGTGCCGGCGACGAGCGTAATTTCGTGCGCGGTCGGCGCGCGAAACTGCCGGAAGGCGTGCTTCATGTAGATGACGTCGATCGCGCGGTTCAGCAACCGCTCGGCCACGTCACGGGCGTCGTCGTCCTCGCTCTCACCGACGAACGCCAAGAAGTCGTCGAGGAATTCTCGTCTCGTCACCGTGGTAACGCCTCCCGGGCGATCGTGGCAAGGTCAGCGATCGGCGTGCCGTCCGCAGCCTGGCTAATGGTCCGCAGCGCCGCTTTCATCCGCACGATCTCCGCGAGCTCGTGGTCCTCGAGCACGACGGCCTCGAAGGGCTCTTCGACCGGGCCGCCGTCGAGCACGACGCGGAGCCGCTTCACGCGCGCAGCTCCGGCCGATGCACGTCGATCGCGGTCAGGAAGTCCACGGCGTTATGGCAGAGAGACAGAAAGGCCGGAGCGGTCGCGGCCATCAGCGCGGTGGCGATCTGCCCCCATTCATGCGCCCACGGAATCTGTAAGGTGATCAGCCCGGTACCAGTCGCCGTGACCAGACCAAGGAAGGTCGAGAGATAGACGCGCGTGACTCGCACGAGGATCATCTTCCACACCGGCATCGCGCGAACCTTGACCGGCATGCCGATGTCCACACCAGCGACACCGATTTCTGTGATGCCGTTGGTCTTCCGAACCAGTGTGACGGTGTTCCTCGGTAGTGTGCCCACGCTCGGATCTCCCTTACGCTCTCGTTTTCCGCCACTTCGTCTGACGGAGGGCCGTGAACAACTCAGCTCCTTCGCGCCGCCAGAACCCACGCGGAGGCGACCACGACGTTGCCTGCCTCACGCGCGCTAATTCCGCATCAATCAGTGCGACTTGTCGCCGGTCAATCTCCGCGATTTCCTCCGAGTTCAGCGGTCGCACCGTGTGTAGCCCCACCACCACGTTGTGTTCCACCGCGTCACGACCAGGCGCCACCCGTTCGCTTCCATGCCGATCCGCCACGTGTCCCACGCCGTGAGCTTGATCTTCTGAGGGAGCTCGGTCCCTACTGGAAAAGTCGCCCCCCCCGAGGGACACCCGCCGGCGTTGTCAAGGTAAAAGGGGCTCCGTGTGGACCCTCCCCGACGTCCTGGCGAAACAGCGACAGCGTCAACGCGTGCACGCCCACTTGATTGAGCGCATCGATATTCGACGGCGTCAGCACCGATGTGCAGGTAAACCCGACCAGTGGCGCCACGGCGGGCGCACACGACACGTTGACGAGCGCGGTCAGCGGCGTCCCGTTCCGGTAGAACCTCGCCTCGAAGGACGCCGCTTGCGTCAGCGTGGTGACGTTGTCTGGCGTCTCGTATGCGACGCGGGCGCCGGCAGGCACGGGCCCGCGCGTGATCGGGGTCTGAGCCGACGCGAGCGCCGGCAGGAACAGGACCAAGCAGCACAGTAGTCGTCGCATTCGCTCTCCTTTTATGGCGCTGGTGCGTGCAGCATCGGCGGCACCATCAGCGCGGCAATCAGTCGTTGCAAGGGACGCGGGAGCCGCTTCGGCGTCTCAGACGCTTCCTCTTCCTCACTACCGCCAGCCCCGATGGTTTCATCGCCTGTGATGTAGGCACCCGCTGGCACCACTTCTCCGCTTGAGCCGTGAATCAGTGTCAGCGTTCGGCCGAGGGTGAGCGCCGTCGAGCCCCCCTGGAGGTGAAGGTCATTCGTCGCCTGATTGACGAACAACGGATCGGTGGTGCTGGTGCTGGCTGGCGAAGTCGCGTCCTGCGCATACCCGCCAGAGGTCCACGTAGCGAAGGTGCGATTGCTGCCATCGTTGGCGAACGTCTCGAACGTCAAATAGAGGTTGTGCTCAGCGTCAAACGCAGCCTGATCCTGCACGTCCGACGTCCCGCAGCCGTTGTCGCAGTAGATCATGAACTGGGAATCAACGCTGATGTTGTTCCACCATTTGATATTGGCGTCGGCGATGAGCCCGCCGTTCAGGAAGAAGTTGGCGCTACCCACGCCATCGTGACAGTCCTCGATCGTGTTGTTTACGAAATAGAGGTTCTGCGGATCGCTGCCGAGGCCATAACCGTGGACGCCGATCCCGAGCGTGACCTCGCCTGCGCCGGTCGGCGCCGCCACGCAATCCCGCACGATGTTTTGATAGACCAGCGTCTCCCCGTCCGCATCGGCACCGTTGTTCTGGATCACGATCCCCGTGCTCACGCCATAAATCAGGTTGAACCGGATGATGCGAGTATCAGGTGAGGCGGTGTTCCCCTTGAAGTTGATCCCACCACCAGAATCAAAACAGGTGTTGTGCTCAACAAGAATCTCGTCCGTCGTGTACGTCTCTAAGCACGGTGCGTCTTCGGGGTCGTCAGCAGCGGTGTTGTAGAAACCAGAGATGATGTTCTGACTGACGGTGATTTGGTCAGCCGTCTGCGCGCGGATAGCCGGGTGATTGTCGCCCCACCACGCATCCTCATCTTCGTTGCCGACGAGAGTATTGCCGGTGAAGACGATCCCGGTCGCGTCCGTGATCGACACCGGCCCCATGTCGGGGCGAGTGGGCGCGCACGCTTCATCAAGCAGGAACCCAGGCCCGATGGTGATCCAGTCGCGGTTGTTGACGCCGAGCGTTGGTCCCTGATTGCCATCCGGGTCGTCGTTGAACAGTTCAAGGTCAGTGGCGCAGAGCGTGACCGTCCCGTCCGGCACGGCGCGGAAGACGATGGGGTTCCCCATCGTGCCCGAGTTGACCGGGTTGTAATAGGGGTCGAAGTTCTCGCCGGTCCCAGCCGGATGCGTGTACGGTCCGGTGAAGATGTAAACCGTGTCACCAGCGGCGGCGGCTTGCGCGCCAACCGTCATGGTCCGATCGGTTGAACCCCACGCTGACCGCCCGATGGTTTCCCAACAGGTCGAGCCCGCTTCATTGCCTGCGACGTAGACGATGGACGCCTTCGCAGTCGCGTCGCTGCCGCCAGCCTTGACGCACAGGTCCGCCGCCTGTGCGGAGCCAGCGCAGGCTAACACCGCGAGTGTCAGCAGTGTCCGAATCAATCGACCACCTGACGACGGCGTGTGCCCCCGCCTCCACCAGCGGCATTGACGTTCATCGCTACATGACCAAATGACACAGCGCCAGTCCACGTCCAATTCGGTACGACACTCGCCGCACCCGTCTGCGTGCTGACCGCTACGCCAAGCGAGGTATCCCCCACGTCCACACGCTCGGTCTGCCCCGTACCTGCGGCCGTAGCGAAGCCTGTGTTTTTGTTATTGGCGGCTAGCCCCGAGATGACAAGATCCCCAACGGCACTTGAGACAGTCAACCCACTCGCCGTTTCCGCCGGTGCTCCTCCGTTATTCTCCGATTGCGCGGCATCGTCAGGATCTCCCTGATCAACGCCCGACAGGCATATATAGGCCACGATGCCTGGAGTGCCAGACGACGCGGTAATGTTGGCGGTTGTCGATGTGGGATTCACCAGCCTGTGCATGGCGATGTACCGACCGGCGCCGATGTTTTCGATCACCTCTGTCATCGTCTCGGTGGTGTTGAACACGAGGACATGGTTGTTATCGTTGGCGTCGTCGTTGGTTGACCACGCATACAGGACCTTATTAGTCCCTGCGCACGTTGCGGACAGCGGGATGGTGCTACCCCCAGATCCTTCGATAGCGGGTTGTGCCTGGGCAGGCTGCGCCCACAGCAGGAGACACGCGAGGATGAGCGCGGCGGTCTTCACGGCTCCACGCACCCCACGAACGTGACGGCCTGCCCGTCCACCTTGCCGAGCAGTGTGATGACCTTCGCGCCCTTCGAGCTACACGCGGGAGCAGCCGCCTTGACGCCGCGCTCGTAGAGTTTGGCGAGTGCCGCTTGTTCAGGCGAGAGCGCCGCGGCTGGAGTGGTATACCAGACGGCGACCAGCGAGACGATGGCAGCCGCAGTCACTGCAGCGATGGCGAGTCCAATAATCCTCATCAGGTCACCGCCGCGTATGCCGCGAGATACGTCGCGTTGACATCCGCCACCAAGGCGTTGAAGTTCGTCACGGCCGTCGCGTTGGTGAGCGCCAGTTCTCGCATCCGCACGAGACGCTGAGCCTTCTCCAGCCACACCGCCTGCGCAATCTGCGCCGCCGTGGGTCCGGCCGGAGGCGTCAGATCCAGTGTCACGTTGAGTGCCAGCAAGTCCGCGACGGTCTTCTTCCCGAGTAGGGTTGCCGCCTCAGCGCGTGCCCATGCCCGGATGTCCGCGATTGACTCTCCAGCGATGTATTTGTCTCGGAGAATGCGCGGCTCGCCAGCATTGCCGGTGAATGCCACCACGATGTGTACGCGGCCATCGTCTGCCGGCGCGTCCTTCTGAACGATTGTCGCGAGGTTATATGCCATTTACTGATACCTCAACACGTAGACCACGTCGTTCGCCGCGACTTCCGCGACGTCGTCATCGGCTTCGCCCAGCACGATCCAGCACGTGAGTGCCGTCGAATACGGGATGCCGATGTTGTCGTCCCTGGTTGGCAAACCGAAGGGCACCATCAGCTCGTAGATGACCACAGCGGTCGCAGGCGCACTACCTGCCGCATCGTCATCGGTGCAGCGGATGAAGGCGTTCGCGCTGGCGTGGTTGTTCCGCGCGACGATGCTCAGCATCGTGCCGGCGTTGGCATCGACTTCGTTCTCGTCTTCGGTGGCGCCTGCGGAGATGTAGTACTCGCTGGAGTTCACGCTCGAGAACAGCGACACCAACGAGCCGTCCGCATTGGCAAGCGCCACCTTCACCGCGCGACCAACCGTCATCGCGCAGGCGCCAACGTCTCCGTCAGTGACTGTGGTCGGTGTCGCTTCGGCCACGCATCCGACAAGCGCGAACGCAGAGACGCCATCCGAGAAGTCTTCGTCATCGACAAAATGGATGGCCTCAAGCGCCGCCTCGATGTCTGTGGTGTCGCCCGCGATCGTGGTCAGCAGGGTTTCGATGTCGTCGATATCCGTCTCGATGTCGGTGATGAGCGCAATCTCAGAGGTTTGATTCGCCGCGGTTGACGCACCCGCTGGAAGGCCCGACGTCAGGACATCCACCGCGTTCTCGTTCCCGGTCTGGCTAATCGCCACCGTACCGCTCGCGACGCTACCACCACCGCCCCCACCGCCCGCGCTACTGGCAGCGATGATGACGCTCGTGGTGCCGGAGCTCCATCCGGAATCGTTGATGCGAATACACCGAACCGCTGACACGTCGATCTTCGTCAGCCCGTTCGAGGTCAGTTCCGAGGTGCCTGGCAGCGTGGCGTACGTGCCGGTCGTGCAGTTATTGCTATTACTGCCCTCGATCACGTAGGTGCCAGTCCACGTGCCGTAGAGCTGAACGCTGCCGGACCCTCGAGCGCTCAGCGGGCCGAGAATCACGTCGCCGGACGTCGCGCTCGTGATGGTCCTGACACCCGTGGTGGTGTCGGCGGAGACCTGGGCGTGAACGAGTCCTGGCAGCAGGACGAGCACAATCGCGAGCGTGCGGCACAGACGGGCCATCATGTGGATCTCCCTCATGCGAGAAGAGCCGCGAAGGATGGGCCCGACATCCTTCGCCTGCTCGAGTCGAACTACGTCGCCACCGTGTAGGTATGCGCCGCGCCGGAATCGCCAAACACGATCCAGCTCGTGCCATCACACACCGCGCGCAAGACACCGCCGATGATTTCACTCGTGGTCTGCAGCGAGACGCTGTCGGCCGTGAGGTCGTTGAACGTGATGAGCGTGTCCACCGTGGCGGTCTTCACGGTCACGACTTGCGCCGCGACAACCGCCGCGAAGGTGTAGAACGTCCCCTTGATCGCCTGGGATGGCGCCGGCAGCGTGAAGATCACCGTGCCGGCCGCGCCGCGGTTCGTGAACAGCGTGCCGGAGGCGTCCGTGCCGGTGACGACGGTGTAGTCCGCGGTCTTCGCCTTGACGTCGCTGTACTTCCACCCGCCGGCCGAGTCGAGGAAGCCATGCGCGATGAGGTACTTGATGACGTCGTCGAGGATGTTGAGCCCGCCGAACATCATCAGGCCGAAGCCCGAGTAGACGAGATGGTTCTCGAACCCCGCCCACTGCAGGGCGAGGTCACCGAGGACCACCGCGAGCAACACACCGATCGCCGTCGCGGCCTTGGAACGAAGGAACTGTCGGAACATGTCAGGATCTCCCTTCAGAAAAGTCCGACCGCTAGGTCGCGACCGTGTACGTGTGCCCGACCGCGATGCCGCTCGCGGCCCATTTGAACGTGCCGTCAGCCGTCTCGACGCACTGCGCCTCGATCTCGGCGCCGATCTTCTCGCTCGAGGTCGAGATCGTGAGCGAGTCCGCCGCGAGGTCGTTGAGCAGCACGAGCGTGTCTGCCGTGGCCGGCGCCAGGACGACGTTTTGGTCCACGACGACCTTGATGCGATACCACCACCCGAGCAGCGCGCGGGTCGGCGTCGGCAGCGTGAACGTGATCGAGCCTGTCGCGCCCTTGTTGGTGAACACCGTGCCTGGTGAGTCGGAGTTCGGCCGGATCGTGTAGCTCGCGGCCTTTCCGACCACCCGTCGTTCGAGTCGAGTACTCATCGGATGGATCTCCCTTCCGTTACGCAGCCTGAATCGATCGGACGGGCAGCGGCTGCAGCGTCTGCCACGGTTTCGTGCCGGCGTTCTGAATCCGCGATCGCTCGCCGTCGATGTTCAGACGGTTCAGGACGTCGTACCCCTCTTTCGCGATGTCGCGGAACAACCCTTGCCGCCGGCGCCGGCGTGTCTCTTTCATCCACGCCTCTTCGTACTCGAGCTCGTTCGAGACTCTCTGCGCACCGCCCTGGGCCCACAGGTCCACGCCTTCCTCATGCAGCGCGCGGACGATGTTCCACGGCTTATTGAGGTAGTTCGGATGCACGGTCGCCACGTGGATGTAGCCGTCTCGAGCGGCCACGTGAATGTCGCTCACGTCCCGCATCCCCGTGTTCACCGCCGGCCGCCGGCGGCACCGGCGCTCGAGGACGTAGAGCTGCGGCCGTTCGGCACTCCGTCGAATCCGAAGGTCGGGGTCGATCGCGTCGAGATACCCCTGCACGTGCGCGTACGTCGGCGGCAGCCGAAGCGCAGACGAGAGCGGCACGTGCGGGGTGCTCATCGCGTTACCGTCTCTTCTTCGACCCGCCGCGGTTCATACCGTCCGCCAGTCGGCCCGCGTTCGGTCGCGGCACACTCGCGGACCGTCCGTCATCGACCGGCGGCGTCCAGCCTTCGCCGGCGGCCTCGGCCTCTTCCTGTCGCGCCGTGCTGCCGGCAGGCTGCATCGCGGTATCCGCAGCTGAGCGGCCGGCCTCGGTGTCTGCCTCGAGATTCAACTGCGGTCGCGGGGCGCCACCGCCGAGCGACGACTGGAATCCACCGCCGACGAGCCCTTCGCCCTCGAGCGTCGAGCGCGCGCCGGACGTGCCGAGATACTTCACGTCACCGTCTGCACCCGGGAGTGCGGAGCGGTTGATCGCCTCGACGGCCTCGCCAAACTCCTCGAGCTCGGCATCGGTGAACGGCTCGCACATGACCGGCTTGTCCACGTTGAGAATCCCGATCCAGCTCTTATGTCCCTGGCCTGGGATGCGCGTGCCAGGCACGACCTGGCGACGCTGGAAGTGGAGCGCCGCGCCGTACTGGCACTGAAAGTAGCCGGGCGGAATCGCATACCGCTGGCTGTCGAACATATCGACGAGCACCTGTCGGCCACGGTTGATGCACGTGACAAACGTTTCGGGCGTGAGCTCGTTCGCCTTGTCGTCCTCACGGCGCAGCATCGCCACTTCGGCGCCGGCGGGAAGCTGCGGTTGCTGATACGTCTGTCCGGACATTCATGCCTCACTTCATCGAAGTGCCGACGCGCCCTCTCGAGCGCGCCGGCCTCACGGCTCACGCTTTAGTAGGCGTGGACCGCGATCTGATTGACGTCGATCCCCTCCATCCGGAAGTTCCGGTTGGAGTTCTGACAATGGAAGTTGTCGAGGATGTAGTAGAACGCCGTCCACTGGTCGTAGCCGGTGACCCACTTCAGCACGCTGCCGTCGTCGTCGGCCCACTGGCCTTCGGCTTCGACGTAGCGCGTCCACGACGCTTTGTTGATGCCCGTGAGCATCCGATACGGTGCGTCGCGATCGACCATGAACGGGATGTCCCCGTAGGTGATCTGACGTCCGGTCGGCTTCTTCGCGGCCTTCGTTCCGCCGTCCGGCGACATCAGGTCGGCGCCGGTGTAGCGTCGGTCGGTCTGCAGCAACGTGAGATAGCTGCGGCGCACCGCGTGCTCGCAACCGAACAGGTCCACGTTCTTGCCGACACGAATCGAGACCGCGTCGATCGGCTCCTGAATCGCGTCCAACGACAGCGCACCCACACCCGTCACGACGTACGACGTGTGAATCGGATAGGTGGTGCGGCTGATGTTGTGGTACGACGCGACGAAGGTGCCGTCGTCGATGCCGGCGAGAAGCCCTTCCGGCTCGACGCCGAAGGAGGTCTGCGTCGGCGTCTGCGCGATGACGATCTTCGCGTTGTCGTCGCACGTGATCGCCGTGTCCACCGTGATGGACGTGCCAGCGGCAGCCACGCCGGTGATCGTCGCCGTCCCCTGAATCGCGTTGTTCGAGTCGAGGAACGCGACCATCATGCCTGACGTGGTATCGCCAAACAGATAGCGGTTGCCCATGACCGAACCAGTCACGTTTCCGGGCGTATCGACTTCGATCGTGGTGTCCGCCGTCTGCGCACCGTTGACGAGCGCCAGGATCCCAGAGCCGTAGCCCCACGCGATCCGGTTACGAAGGAACGCGAGGTCTGCGACCAAGCCTTCCATTTCCGCCGGGATCACCTGCTGCCAGGAGCCCTTTTTGTTGCGCGACTGCGCCATGACGTTCCGCTCGAACCCGACACGGCCGTACGTGGACTTCATCGGAACTTTGAATTCCTTGAAGACCGAACGGCCCTGCTGCGGAAGTGCGCCCTGAGCAGGAATCGAGCCGACCGACCAGTTGCGGCCGACTTTCGTGGGAATGATCTTCTGACGACCGACCCACGTGTCATCCTGCGTCTCGGATTCCATGAACTTCAGCGCGTTCACTTCCTCGTTGAGCTCGTTGATGACGGCCGGGCCGTAGTCGTCTTTAAAGAGCGGGTCCCACTGAGTCACGTCGGAGCCCGGCATGTACTGACGGTCCAGCACGGTGCCGAGCTGCGCGACGTGAGCGTATGGTCCAAGGTGTCGCATCGGAATACTCCGCTACGCCTCGTCTACGAGACCGCTCGAGACAACCGCTTGCGCACGTCCGAAAGCTTTTCCCGCTTTCCGTCCCGTGCGCCGGCGGCCATCCCGCCGGTGCTCGCGTGTCGAGGCAGATGTTTGTTGCGTTCAGCGATGCGTTGCTTCGCGGCGTCCTTCACACGTCGCGCCTGGGCGGGATCGGCACCGTACTCTTTGAGGTAGTGGTTGAGGACTTGGTCGGCTGAGTAGCGACCGCGCACACCGGGCGTATTGAACGCGCCGATCATCGCATCGCGCACCAGCTTCGCAATCTTCTTGTCCGTGATCTTTTCCCCGGCGGCTTTGATCGCAGACGTCCACTGACTCTTCGCGGATGCCTCGCCTCGCTGCTGGTCGCGGGTCTCGAACCCGTCGAGCCGCTTCATCAGTTGTGTAATCTGATGGCGCAACTCGTGGTTCCCCTTCGCGACGTCTGCGAAATAGCGATGCACCGCGTCCTTGTTCGGGTCGAAGGGAAGCTTCGACTCATCGAACTCGGGTGCGGCATCGGTCTTCCGTCCTCGGCGTGGCGTGTCGTCGTCGGCGTCGTCGTCAACGTCATCACCACCACGAACGAGCGCTCGTAGCTTCGGGTTTCGGCGCGCGGCTTCTTCGAAGTCGTTGTAGCGCCTCGCACGGTCGAGCACGTCATCGAGATCAACGGTGCCGAGTCGCTTCAGAGCCGGCAGATACTTCGCCATCTGGCGACGCAGCTTCCGGTTCTTCTTCGACAGCGCTTTGATGCGCTGATCGGCGGTACGCTGATCGTCCGCGTGTTCGTCGTCGTCCCCGTCTACGAGCAGATCCTCGAGGCTCTCTTCGCGGTCACCGGCGTCATCGTCTCCGGCGTGGTCACCAGAGTCGTCGCCAGCGTCACCGCCATCGTCCCCAAGGTCACCGGCATCACCGCTGTCATCAGCGGAGGAGGACTGTCCGTCCTCGCTCCCGGTATCTGAGCCGCCAGCACTGCCAGCCACCCCGTCAGGGGCATAGAACGGCTGCAGCAGGCTGACATTCTTGAGCGTCATCCACATACGGAGGCTCTCCCTTGCAACCAACGCCCCGCGGCGTCGGCGTGTTGCGGCGATGAACAGCGCGCTCGAGACCGAGCGGACCGGGCCGGAACTCTCAGCGTGTGAGTCGCGCCGCCCATCACCGTCTGTTGACCGCGCGTCATGACGCGGTCATCTCCGAACCGCCGGGCGCCTGCGCCGGCGAGATTACGCTCGCGGCCATCAGGTCATCGATCGACGGTCCCCCAGGCTGTTGCGCCTGGCCTACTCCGGCCGGCACCAGTGCGCCGGCATTCACCAGTTCGTCGACACCGCCGGCGCTCGAGCCGGCCGGCGTGATCGCGCCACTCTCCACCATGGCATCGACCCCGGATTGGTCGCCCTTCTCGGCGGCCGTGCGCGTGTCGGGATTCTCCGCAGCCATCTGCGCGGCTGCGGCCTGCGCGAGCATCTGCTGAATCATCATCACGTGCTGACGCATCGCCATGTAGACCGGCGGGTTGTCACGCTGCAGTTGCTCGACTTCCTCGGTTTTCAGGAAGAGGGTCTTCAGGAACAAGTGCATCGGCAGATTGTTCAGCGGGTCCGGCGGCCCGATCTCGTTGGGCGTGCGCGCGGCCTTCCAGCGATCGAGCTCGCGCGCGACCTGCTTGCGGTCCACGTCCATCGACGGCTTCAGCTTCGCGAGGTTGAACAGCTCGAGGAGCTTCGTCGCGAGCTCGGGGTCTTGCGCCGGCGGCGCGAAGAGCTGCATCTCGAAGGCGTCCTTCAAGCGCAGACGCTGCATCATCGGGCTCTGCGGCCATGCACTCGCCGGGTCCACCGTGACATCGACGCGGCCGTTCAGGTCCGACGCATTGAACTGCTTGACTTCCCACCCGCCGTTTTCCCCGCGAAGCTGCCGGAACCGTTCGGACCACGCGGAGCGCTTCGCAATCCAAATCAGCAACCTCGAGAGGTCCATCTCGAACCGAATCAAGAGACCGAGCGGACCACTGAACGCACTCATCCCGCGCTCGCGGAGAATCTCGACTTCACCGAGCGTCGGGTCACCCTCGGGACGCGCGCCCTGCAGGACCGCGTTGAGGTTGGAGAGCTCGTCGAACTTCGCGTCGATCATCTCGAGGTACTTGTAGAGCCCCTCGGGAGGACTCGTGCCGCGGTCGGTCTGCGGCCGATCGCCTGGCACGTGCGAGCGATACCGAATCGTCTCGCCGGGCATTCCGGTGATCTCGTCCTCGAGCGTGACGCTGAGCGGCACGAACGTCCGCGGCGCCGCGTCGTGCATCAAGATCAACTGAATCAGGGTCTCGACGAGGTTGCGCGAGATTTGGAGCTGTGCGAGGTCGTCCGCCGGCGGCTTGCCGTGACCGCTGCCGGGCTGATGCTGGAACGTGCGCAGCAGCACGTTCTTGACCGGGCGCTCGTCATCGTCCTCGACCGGGAGCGGCCCTTGCTCGACGAGTATCCCGTTGATCTCGACGGCGTACAGGCCGTGCGGGAGGTAAATCTCGCCGTCGTTGATGGGGTCATGCCAGACGCAGAAGACCACCGGGCCATCCTGCTGGCCCTGGCCTGACATCGCGGCCTCGCTCGAGACGCGCGGCGACGACAGGTTCCGCATCGCGTCGGCATACTGCCGCTGGACCCCGCCGGCCGAACCGCTCGAGCCCTCCGCCTTCAGCGCGCGCTTCGCCTTCTCGCCCCAATTCGCGACGCACTCACCATCGGAATACCGGGAATGCGTGAGAATCCACGGCACCTGCTTCGTATCGATGGCGCGCGCCGACCGCGGGATCGACACCTCGAAACTCTCGAAGATGCGCGAGCACATCTTGCCTTTCGGCAGCATCATGTCGCGCGGCACACCGGTCGGGTCGATGGCGTCGCCTACGTTCTCGCTCGCGCACTCGGGACAGACCTCGCCGGCATCCTCGAACTCCATCGGGGAGATTTCCGTGCTGCAGTCCTGACACTGCAGCAGGGGAATCGGTGCGAAGCCATACTTGTCGTCGGTGTCGTACCAGACGCAGAGCGCGACTTTGTCCTGCAGGCAAATGCTCTTGTTGACGGCCGAGCGCAAACCGCCATTGACGTAGTCGATCTCTTCCAAGAGCACCGGGATCGCGTCGCCCACGACTTCCGCCGTGGCGATGTCCTCGTCGTCGTCGGTCGCCGGCTTCCAGAGCTGCGCCGGCTCGGACTGGTCGAGCAGTGACGCGATGGCGCTGACCTTGTTCGAGAAGACGTTCGAGACGACGCGCGGAATCCCCTCGGGAATCCCGCCTTGCTTCGGGTCGGTGCCGCGGCGCACGAATCGGCTCGTGCCCTGGTCCCAGACGATCCACTGATTGTCAGGCCCGCCGCGGTCGAATTTCAGATTGAACCAGTTGGCGCGGTCGCGGTCGAGACGTCCGGTGTTCGACTGCGCGTCGGCCTTGACGCGGTCCATGAGGGCGCGAGCATCGCGGGCATAGTCGATGCGACGCCCGCGCTCAGCCGCCGGCGCTGCCGCTGGCTGCTGCTCGCTCGTCGCTGTCTCGACGTCTACCTCTTCCTCGACCACCCGTCATCCGCGTCCTGGCCCGGTCGCTTTGGTGGAGTAAATTGTCGGGTTGCCGTTTCTGCCGCTCGATGTCAACCCGACGAACCATCCGGAGGCTCAGCTCATGGCGTTAGCTGGCGGCAGAACCTTTCTTGCGTGAGTCGATCTCGGTCACCGCCATCCCGAAGAGCAACTGCTTCGACGGCTCATTCGGTGCGAGGGTCTTCTCCTGCATCACCGGCCCGCCGGTAGACCGCACGAGCTGCGCGTCGAGCAACTGCTCGCACCTCGAGCGCCAGTAACCGCGGTCGGTCTCGAGCGTCTTCACCGTCTCGAGCGCCGCGGTCAGTGTCGCGTCGTACCGCGCGACCTTCGCCATAAAGATGGCGTACGCGATGGCGACACCGACGACAGCCGCGATCGCAGCGAACCCGACAAGCCCCGCCACTGAGATCGTCATCGTCCGAGCACCACGAACTTCAGCCGGCCAAAGAACGAGCGCCCGAACAGGTCGTTCACGCGGCCGGCGACACCGGAGAGATTGGCCTCGAGGTGGTCGCACCGTCGATCGACGCTCACGGCGAACTTCTTGTCGTCGGCTTGGACATTCGCGCGGATGTTGATCTGCGCCTGCAGCAGCGTGACGTCGGCATTCCGCTCACGGGTTTCCGTGGTGAGGTCGAGCCCGAGCTCTTTGACGGCCGCCACGCAATCGTTGTAGCGCTCGATCACGTCGTTCGTCTTCTCGACGGCTTCCGTCGCAGAGCGAAGCACAGAACGACGACTCACGCGTTCAGCGGCGCCCATCTACGTGCGTCCCACCCGTGGCCCGGTTGCTCTCATCTGGTGTGCTCAAACTGGAGTGACCCCAATATCGGGTAGTCGAGATCCGAATGCAAGAAAAAAGTCACAGAGCCTGAAAAAAGCCACAAAGCCTTGTAACTTACTGACCGCCGAAACCGCGCACGTCGAGCCGCGTGACCGGTTTGTCGCGTCGAGCGCGCGCTTCGTGGTGCGCCTTCGAGATCGGGTCGAGTTTCTCGAGCGGGTCCGGCGGCGCCTGCCGCGGTGCGTGTGGCCTGGCCTCGAAGAACCGCCCGACGTCCTCGTAGGCGTGGTTCTCGCTGTCGTCGTCTTCCACCTGCGGGTCGTCTTCGTCCCACGGTACTTCGGGCACCGTGCGAATCAGGTCGGGACACGCCGCGGTCACGCTCCAATTCGGCAGGCCGTCCGGTGACGTCGACAGCGCGTCCATCCATCGACCGGGGCGTGACATGCGCGCGCTCCGGCCGCCGGCGCCGGACAGGAACTGCACCTTCTGGTGCGTCTCCTCCTGATACACCTCGATGATGCTCTTCGCGAGTCCCATTTCCTGACGAGACCCGCCCATCTGCGGATCGTAGACCACCCACTCGAGCCCCTCGAGCACCGGCGTCTTGCCGTCCGCGAAGAGCACGTCCTGTGACAGCGCGCGCCAAATGCGTTTCGCCTGGTCGGAGTCCTGCACGCGCGCCTTGTAGAACTCGAAGAACGTGCGCGTGTGGCCGCCGGGCATCGACGCATGGAGGTGGAAGCTCCACGGAGCGCCATAGCCGTAATCGACCGAACCGTAAATCTTCGAGCCGACTGGTGGACGCCACGTCCGGTCAGGGATGACGTGCCACGGCATCACCTGATCGAGCCGCAGGCCCATGCGCAGCAGTTGCGTATCTGTGCTCGAGACGCGCACCCGCTCGCGCCAGAACGGCCCGCAGATCATCGAGTCGTTCGCGTCCCAATCGCCTTCCGCGAGCTGCCGCGCCTTGTCGCCACCGAGCGCCCACACCTTCGCGAGATAGTCCGGATCGGCCGCGTAGAGCGCCAGGTTGTCGTGGAACCACGCCGGGATGAACTGCCGCGTGAGGATCTTCTCGGGCGGCGTGCGATCGCCGGCCATCGGCAGCGGGCGCCAGGTCTCGAAGGGTTCCGGCGCCGACCGGTCCCCGAGCTCCTCCGGCGTCGGTCGCACGAACCAGCGCTTGTGCCAGCCGTGCCCGACGTTGCCCGGGTTCGACGTGAGCCGGATGACCTTCGGGACGCCCTTGCGCGCCGACCGCACGCGCGTGATGAGGTACTTCACCATGAACTCGGTGAAGTGCGAGCTCTCGTCGAGGAACAGCCCGATGATCTGGAACGACTGATACTTGTAGACGTCTGACTCGCGGTCGCAGTAGCAGAGATGGAGCTCGGAGCCGTTCCAGAACGTGAACTTGTGACGCTGGCGGTTGTATTTGCAGAACAGTTTGCCGTTCGGACCCTTAAAGTTCTTGTCGTCGGCCCACGCCAGCAGGATGATGCGGCCCTCGAGCTCCTGCTCGAGCTGCGTCAGCGTGCGTCGGAAGATCGCGACCTTGCTGCCGGCATACTGCAGGCACAGCGTAATGGCTTCGACGATCGCGAACTCCGACTTCCCGCCGCCGACCGCGCCACCGTAGAACAGGATGTCCGCGACGCTGACGTGCGCGAGCGACTGCTTCGGCTGCGGCCGGCAGCGCGAGCCCTCGTCGTTGCCTCCGTAGGGTTTGGATGCCGGCGGACTACACGGCGGGGAATGCGGGCAGCCACCGTCCGGGTGGAGATACCCGAAGGTGAACTCGACTGGTAGCGGTTTAGATCGGTGACGTTCCTGGGCCCGAAGGAAGCGCTCGCGGCGCTCACTCACGGGGACTCAGGTGATGCGGGGTCTCCCCTGTGGTCTGGTTCGTAACGCGCCGTCCTCATAACAGTCGCCCAGTGCCATCCATGACCGTTTCGACCACATAATCTCGGCCAAATGTGTCCTTGAATTTCAGCACCAGCTTGGACCCTGCGCGCGCGGCCTCTTCCTTGCGGATATTCTCAAATCGACACACAAGGATCAGCGTACCTATGCCGCCCTTCGATACAATGCTTGAAGGGTCTATCGACGTACCTTGGCGCCTAACCTTCCTCCCATCCTTCATTACAAGTGTGGCTGCGTTAGTAAATCGCCCAGGAACAGCTTTACCTGCCAACGTGACCACGCTGATGTTTGGAGAATCGATAGCGCTCGCGATTCCCGTGTTCCTCAGCGCTACCCTTACAGTGATGCCCGTCACGCTTGATCGCCCAGGAACCTCTTCGTCTCCATCCATCTCGCCGATGGTGTAATCCATCACACTTGAACGACTGAAATCAGGGCGTTCCTGCGTAGGTCGAAACAAGCCCACCACTAGAATGATCAGCACAACCTGGGCGAAGGGCAGAATCGACCAGAACGCCCATTGCCGCCGGACTGGCGCGTTAAAGACCCACATGATCGCGCGCTCAATGCCGGTCAACACATAGCCAGCGGCTATCGTCCCAAGCGCGAATTCGGCAGTGAAGTCTCGGAAAATATTGTCGAGCATGGCCCACAGCCTAAATCCTCACTTTCCGCGCATCAAGTAGATTGTTTGGGTGTTTTTTCACCGCTGGTTCACCGGCGCCGGCATCTCCGGCCGCGGCACGAGCAGATTCACCACCACCGCGACGCCTGGTGATTGCTGCGGGTCACCAGACTCGTAGCCGCTCGGGAGCTCACCGAGCAGCCGGCCCACCTTCTCGACTTCCGCCGGGTCACCCGTTCGCACCGCGCGTCGAGCAGCTGCGACCACCGCCAGCGGGTAGATGCGCCGGGCTTCTCCGAACAGCTCCTCACCCATCCACGCATCGAACCCCGGCACCTTGTGCCACCTCGAGACGACGTCCTCATGCACGTCGGACTCTGCCGCAATCGCGCGCTGTGACACCGGGCGATTGTTCGACATCGCCCCTCGAAGTTTCAGCACGTAGAGCCGCATTTTCGGCGTCGGTCGGAAAATGACCGTTTCCGATCTCTTCCGATCGTCCTCAGCCTCGAACCGGACGAGCGCCTGCTCGAACTGCTTAACGTCGTCGAGGTCGAGCGGTTTCAGGGCTTTCGGCTGCGAGGCGCTCGAGGCGCCGTTCGCGCGCCGCCGCCGACCCTTCGACGATCGCGATGCAGTGGTCCTCGAGCCCGATGAGCTCCGGCCCGTATTTGCGGACTTCGGCGTGGAAGACTTCCGTGTCATGCGGCACCACCTTGAGGATTGGGCGACCATCGCGACCGAGGCGTATCCCGCTCCCCTCTGCAGACTCTTTCGGCTGCAGGTGACAAAGCTCGTGATACATCAACCGCTCCCGGCGCTCGGCGTCGAGCTCCGGCCACAAAGCGGCGTCGATGATGATGAGGAAATCTGGCGCGTCGCCGTCGAGCAGCGGGACGGTCAGGCTCGCAATCAACCAGTCGAAGAGCCAGGCGAATGGCCCCTGCACGGTTGGCGAACCGATGAACGCGGCACACGGCGCACCGCGGAGCATCGGCGTACGCTGCGAGAACACACACACGACGAACGCCTTCGTGAGATGGCCGAACTCGTCGAGGTCGGTAATGAGCCGCTCGACGATGGCTTGTGGCTCCTCTGCGAGCGCATAGCTGTCGTCGAACGGTCTCATGAGCTGCGAGATTACGGCACTGCGATCGCGTGGTCAACGGATTCCACTCCACCCTGATCCACTGCGGACCACCGGCGCAACAACGCGGACGATGTTCCGTGCATCGCGCCCACGTGGTCACCGCCGTGATACGCCGACCGCGTGCAACGTATCGCGAGCTCGCCCTCGGCTTCCACCGGCGACTCCGCATTGCAGCGCCCGGCGTAGAGCTGTTGCGCGTCGCTCCACAACTTGACGCCCTCTCGCGCGTCGGTCTCCTCGAGTAGTCGTTTCCGCTCATCCTCGAGCGCCGTCGATGCCGGGCAATGCTCACAGAGGTAGCCGGCCTCGTGCCGGTAGCGGCCGTCCTCGTGCTCGACGAGTTCGTAGGTGCCGAGCGGTTTCCGGAGAATGGCCTCGAGGTCGCGCATGACGAGCACCTTCTGCCCGTCGATGTCGAAATCCGAGCCGGCGAAGCGCCCGAACGCGACGAGGTCTCCGATCGCGCTCGACATCGGCACCGTCCGTCCGGTCTCCGTCGCGACCATGCCGGGCCCGGCGGCAATCACCACCCCCATCATCGGGCGCTCGCGATGCTCTTCGGGAATGATGAACATTCCGCCGAGCGTGCGGTCTGCCGGCGTCAACGGTCGCACCAACAACTGATCATGTTTCGGCTGCCACGTCGTCTGCATCAACTGCCTCCCTGTGTTCCTCGTGAAACCTGCACACGTGAATCGTCGCGCGCACTCCGCCGGCGACGCTGATAACTCGCTCCAAACCCTCGGCAATACCCGATACGGCGCCACTTCACCGCGACGCGCGCCGCGATCGTCGCCGGCACGAACCCGTCTGGCGTGACGTGGGGCTTCAGGTCGTCGGTGATCTTCCCGATGATGCGGCGTGCCGAGAGCCGGCGATTGGCGTCCACTGCTCGAGCCGTCAACGCTTGCGCCTCGGCCTCCGTGATGAACCGGCTGCGTCGATGCCCCGCACATTTGCGACTACAGGTATGGTTCCCGTTCCGCACCTGCCGGCGGTTCAACATGTTCGGGCACTCCGAGCAATTCATTGATCGTTCCCGAGCGCCTCGACCTTGCCGTCTCGAGGTGGCATCCGCGTCTCGACGCGCACGAACCCGATCGCGTTCGCGTGGTTCTCGCAGAGCACATACCGCGGTCGGTCCGGCCGCCAGGGCCAGAACAGCGCATAGCCCGAATACACGTGGTGGCTACCGTTCGCGCAGACGATGTGGTGCTCGATGCGCTGCCATCGCTTCTGCGGCACGTAGGTCGCTCGACGTTTGCGCCGGCTGCTCATGACGCGGTTGCCTCCATCGGGCCGTGACCGTCGTTCTGCACGACGACGCCCTCGAGGTAACTCGCCTTGTGCTGCAGCACGAACAGGCTGTAGTCCGACCGGACGATCCACTCGTCACGCTCCGCCGCGAACATCCACAACGCCATCGCCTCGAGCCGGCGCACCGAGCGATCGCGCAAGAGGTCATGAATCACCACGAGCGCGGCTTCGCGCTTCACTCGATACGGATAGCCGCGCTTCGCCTGGAACGTCGCGGAGAACCAGTCGAGGAAATCTGCTGCTGCTCCATCAGTAGTAGTAGGTACTTCCGTAATACGTACTTCAGAAAAAAGGACACCTCCGGCACGGCGGCCCGAAAAATCGGTCATCCGCCGCCGAGAATCGGTCATTCGTCCGGTGACTTTCCGGGCATCTTGCCCGATTTCCTTCGGGAGTCCCTCGATAATGAAATCGGTCATCTTGACCGGATCTCCGGCGTCCACCGAGAACAGCGGGCCGGCCATCAGCGGGAGCGCGTAGACGGCGTTCTTTCCTCGACTCAGCCGGCGGACGTAGCTCCATGTCTCGAGGTCGTCTAGGATGCGCCGGAGCTGCTCGACCGACAGGAACGTGAGCCATCGGAGGTCTCCGAGTGACGTCGGGCACGTCGTGATACGCCGATGGTCCACGCGCACGCCGAGCGCGACGAGGACAAGCCTGGTGCTGCCCTTCACCCGCTCGTCGCGGCACGCCAGTGCGTACTTGACGCCCAACCAGCTCATATCAGTCGATCCACCTGTTCCGACGTTGTGGTGCCGGGTTCTCTGTTCGGCCTTCGTTCCGTTCACGCGGTGATCGACCCATCGAATCGCGCGTGCCGCGGCAGCCGCCTTTATAGCGGCTACATCCCCAGAACCGCCCATGCGGTCCCGTGCGCGACACCATCGGCGCCTGACAGTCTGGGCAGCGAGGGTCCAGCGGCTTCTCAGCATGCCGCGCACGCTCGTCGACTCGCACCATGACCGTGGACGCCTCGATCCCGGTGATCACGCCCTGGTGATCATCTACGAGCACGGGATCGCCTATCCGGATCGCTGGCCCGGTCAGCGTGAGCTTGCGCGGCTGCGCGGCGTCCTCACCTTCGAGGAGCACGGAATGGACGCGGGCGCCATGGAGCCACTTCGGCATCACCAGATCGCTCCGTCGTCCTCGCAGGCGCATTCCCCGCAGAGCCCAGGCGACGCCACAGGATGACCACAGCCACCCGCGCAGAGATGATGGGTAATCACCAACTCACCAGATTCGACGGCGGCATTGAACCGACGTGCCTGCTGGTCCATCGCACGCATCGACGCGCCGCGCTGCTGGAAGGCGACCTTTTGTTTCCGTGTCTGCTTCATGAGCGACCCTGCTGCTGCACGATGTAGACTAGGGCATGGAGCGACGGACGTTCGCGCAGCTCGTGCTGAGCCTGCTGGTGACGCCCAGCGCGAAGCCCTGCCAGTGTGACGACGGCTTGGTGTGCGAGAACCACCCCGATCTGCCGATGAACCACGACGAGGACTGCGGCGCGGGCGCGCTGTGCCTGAACCCGCGCTGCCCGCACGGCCGCCGCTTTCTGCGCTGGGCTCACTGACATTCCAGCGAACAGATGCCT